>Ga0123357_10006868_pt1 | contig 13990 bp, 11 predicted proteins | sample TergutEmb28metaG_FD_89873 | JGI IMG/M metagenome (GOLD analysis project Ga0123357, IMG submission 89873) | Embiratermes neotenicus P4 segment gut microbial communities from Petit-Saut dam, French Guiana - Emb289 P4 | ecosystem: Host-associated > Arthropoda: Insects > Digestive system > Gut ... | reverse complement strand
CCCCCCCCCCATGCACATTGTATAGCTTAGTCTCTGGTCACACCTGATGATGGCCCACACAGAGGGCCGAAACATGTAGTGTTATACTCTACAACAAAAGGTAAATACAGTTGTGTTAGACTAAATATAGTGATATACACGTTTATTATATTGTTCTCCTACATGATGTCAGAAAGTTCTTTGTCCCCTTGTTCATAAAGTGCTGTTAGCTATTCAAGGTCCTCCTCATTTAACTGAGTAGTATGACAGTCAGTTACTGCTTGGATATCACCCTCCTTTCGCTTGAACTTCACAGACTAACAAAAAGATGGCTACTTATTTCAGCCAGCTGGATGGAGAACCCCCAAGGTCATTAAATATTTGAGACAAAGCTTCTTCCAGCAGCTATTCAGAGTCATGGACCTCTGCTCACCCAGAAACTCCTGTACAATTATTATACAGTGCTCAGTGATGCACAATTTCCAGTAAGCACTGACACTTATAAAGGTCTCCTATCACTCGCACTGAACAAGAAACTGCAGATGATGTGGAGAGTTTAACAACTCCTGAATGCCTCATCTAAGGCTACAGAGACAAGAAATTACTGGGCAGCAGGGTCATCAGTATTAAGATTCATATGGTGAATCGAAGGTGGAAGGTTGAAATAAAACTCTGGATATGTCAATACACAAATAATAACAGTTCACATAATAAGTTTTGCCTAAACTCCAAATTGAAGTATATCTTCTTACTTTCTTTTATCCAAAACCATTTAAATTTCTATACAGTGTTGGTTCTGTCAAATGTACCATTCCTCATATGTCACTACATAGCATAACCTTATTCCAAACATGGGATCATCCAGGTGTATATAGAACAACAGAACACATGATAACCAACAGTCAACATTTACTAATCCTTAATCATACAACCACTGTCTAGGCACAACACTGGACTAACCTCATATGCTGCCAAATTTATATTAGCAAAAGATAGAGTAAAAACAAAATCCCTCAGTTCACAAACTGACAACTACCTAAACTGAAAAAAAAAGTCACATTGGTCACCTAATTCCTAAGTCAAGTGGTGTACATTATGCAATTACATCAATGCCACATACCCAGCAAAACTGACACTGTTATTTTGCTTATTTTCAGTCCACAATGAAGTGTGGGCTAAAAGGGCATCAGATTCATCAAGCAGCAAACAGATATTTTCCTACAAAGGAAAACTGTTAGTATTAGAACTTAGAATCATGCACAAATCCAATTAAGAGACTGGAGACACTACCTCTTGCATGTGAATAATAAGCAGTCCCATTACAGGCCTGGAGTGGCCCACAGGGTTCCAGGAAGTTAAGGTTCCCAGATTTCATGACAACGGCACAAGATGGTGGTAAGGTTGTCAGCCTTATGTACCGGCCACCTTTACCCCCAGGAAATGCTCCTGGTACTCATTTCTGTTAGAGACTGAGTCGACCCCAGGGCTATAGTGCGATCAGAAGGATTTTATGTCAATGAAAAATCCAATGACACCAGCTGGGATCGAACCAGCGACCTTCCGATTTGTAGCACATTACCTTAACCACTGTGACACCGCAGTCCCCGCACGTCAAGAATACACTTCTTAATTACAGAGTTTCACTGACAATAGCCCACAGCATATTCAGTGCAATTCAGCCGCACACAATGTTAATATAAGCAGCCAGTACAATCTGCACAGAACAACTGCCAGCCCTACAAGTTTTCTGAAAAGTGCACAGCGCAACTGGAAAAGTGGTAGCATCAGAATCAACAATTTAGCATCAAAAGCAAAACCACGATTTTACACATTAATGGGGACCACCCAAACGGTGTAAAATCTGGAAAAGTGTTAAAAAAAAAAAACACTGTTCTTTTGGGCAACTGACTGGAATTGTATAAAAAATGCATAAAACCTTGGAAAACATAAAATGTGGGAATGTAAAATCGGGGTTCTACTGTAGTCTCAGAGTCAATAGGTGCACTTAATTATGGTTAAAAGATACACACATTCCTTGTACTTGGTTCATAAGTTTTGAATATTTAAAAATGACTACATATAATTAACCTATTAGACAGACTGCCAATTGTGTATATATTTTGCCATTTGAATGCTGCAAGATAGGGCGCCCCTACCTCCACCCCACCTACACTCTCTCTCTTTATAATAATTTACATTGTACTTGTCTGGCTGTTCCATACTGTTTATGGGTTACTGCACTTTCTATTGTCAATCTACCCTTGCCATCTATGGACAGCAAATGTACTTCCTTCAGCAAGAATGCTACTTGAACAGTACTCTGAAATTGAATATTGTATAGCTGTTCTCACTGCAAATACTGGCTGATCATAAACTGTCAGTCCACTTATGGGATACACAGATTGTTCAAATAACAAAAATTCACTATTTATGTTCACATCATATAAAATGTATTCATAAAAACAGCAGCAAAGACCTTGAGGTTCTTGGTACAAAGTTAAGGAATATTTTTTACAAATTTCTCACAATTGACTTTTACACCATTTCTACACCCTTAAAAAAATCCACAGCTGGTCTATAACTTCCCTGTTATTATGAAACATGCAGATTCATGCCAGTATTCATAAAAGTCTCCCACTGGATATCATCTTCAATCAGTTAAATTCAATCTGCAGCCAAAATTTTAAATTTTCTTGTTTCCTTTGTGTTGGCTGAACTACCTAATTATGAACTGATAACATTCAAACAGGAAAAATGGATATTTTGTGCCATATGAAGAAATTCTGGGCAGTTGCAGCTAACACATTAGAGATATGGTATAAGCATACAAACAAATGTCAAAATTTGGTTAGTGGAAACTAATGAGATCAGTCCACATGTGCTACGTCAGGTAACCACAACATAAAATAAATTCTCAACAACTATACAACAAGATAATAAACATATTTATACAATGCAATTGTGTCAACTTTCAGCACATTTTCAACACAAAATCTCAATGGGCGTCATAAAGAAAAGAACAGCAAATACACACGACAACACAGGAAAATTTGACAAGAATGTCACAGAACACGTCTGCCTTCACATTTTTTGTACGCAGCAAACCTTTGAAACACATTTCTTTTACAAAAATATCCCACTACATTTCTGTTATTTTTCCTAAACCAGAACATCTTTTATCACATACAAGAACAGTTACTGCTCACAGAGTATACACATATTAAAAATTTGTTTTGAACCAAATCCCATTGACATTAATGGAAACAGCAACATGACAATTAGTTCAGTGTCAAACATTGTACTTTAATAGCACTTGATATGTATGAGCTGAAATGGAATTCTCACAAAATCCACCTGATCAAGATACTCATCTGAAACTGTCTGCAAAGTTTGTTACTTTATGATGCTGTTTCACCAATGTCAGTTGGTAAGTGGACTACAGATATGGATCTTTTATTTGAAAGAAAATTATAAAAAGCCCAAAATGGTAAGATGTGGAAATACTGAGGGTCAGAGTTTGGAGTTTCTAGAGCCAATATACCTTTCACAAATACTGAATTTGTGTCCCATCAGAAGTACCTTAGACAGTGACCTTGTAAACCCTTACGTGGGCATTTAAAGTGCATATTGCTATGTACTAAGCAGCCACTTTAATCTGAACCATGGCTTTCGTACGAATCAAAAGACAAATACATGTAGAAATGACCAGAGAAGTCTGCATGAATGTGCACACACACACACACACGCACATACACACACACACACACACACACACACAACGCACACACCATCCAACTTAACATGGGAACTCCATGTAGAATGCACCTCAACATTGTGCCTTACACAATATTACCTATCATGTATTAAAGCAGCTGTTGGAAGTCACTACCTACAACTCTCTGGCACTTAACAACTGGTGAACATATAACAAACTGCCTGAAGCCTTGCTCAAAACTGCTTGAAAATACTTGCCAATTCACATGACCAATTACAAAACCACTCTCTTAACATAGTCCACCTCTTGAAAATGTGTACAACTGCAAATTTGTATGGTTTCAAACACAGCAATTTTGTCAGGAAAATGAACCAACAAAGTACACTACATTGCATTTATTTACTGTCAATCCAACATGTTTCAACCTAACTGGCCATCATCAGGGATCACAACAAAACTACCACAGGCATTCAAGACCATATATGTTAACTTAAATGTAATCGCAGTGTAAAAGGTAAGATTAAAATGTACAGTATATTATAATATACACTGATAACAAAACTATTACACAGTTTTACAACCAAGATGATACAATGAAAATGTGGCAGATCATGTCCAAGCCATAACCTCTGTGTGCACATAAGCCACAAGTACAGTGTAACGAATACAAGCACCTTCAAAGTGTGACAAGAAAGACTGCACTGGCTTAAATTTAATAATTATCCAACAAGATGCGACTGTATTCAGTTTATTATATTTCTGTAGGCAGCTCTACATGTTTAGGGTGTTGACACCCATCATCAGGAGCTCATACAACTGTAATGACAGCGTCTGGTATTGATTAACCAGATCTACTGCCATCTGCTCTTGTTGTTGAGTTGGTTCCAACTCAGCGAGAGCGGATGGTAGTAGACCCAGTTGACCAATGCTTGAAGCTGTAATTACAGTTGTATGAGCTCCTGATGATGGGTGTCAACACCAAAAACATGTAGTGCTGCCTACAGAAATATAATAAACTGAGTACAGTCGCATCTTGTTGTACAGTTATTAAATTTGATTCACAATGCATGGACCAATGAATATAAAAAACTGCATTGGCTGTAGCAGCAGAGTGGGGGTCAGCCTGGAAGGTAATAGGCAGAATAATATGTTCCACATATGGCAAACAAACCATCTTCATGGAGTTGTGACAATATACATCAACTCCATGAAGACTAGTACACTAGCTGTTCCTCTGTGATCCCTGATGACAACCAGTTAGGCTGAAACATGTTGGATCGATACTAAATAAATGGAATACAGTGCACCCTGTTCGTTTATTTTCCTGATGCACTGAAGTACATGGTAATAATGTGCAATAAAAAAGCAATTTTGTGTCTGTATGTACAGATAACTCTGATATACTGGGTTCCTGGAATAAATGTTTTCCATGGAGATGCTTCTAATAGACCATCAGTGCCAGCTAATGTTTCTTCTGAATGAACATGTAGTGTTTACTCTGTCTTTTTCTTTAACAAGGAACTTGTTGTACAAAGTTCGTTTAGCAGTTGATATGCAAGCACTCCTTATTTTACGCAAGTGGGAAAAATTCTATCTCACTTACATGCAGTCAAGTAATTTAGACACATTTTGAAAAATGTGATTTCACTCAGAAGTGATCAACTAATCTAGACCAATTTTACCAACCACTTTGACAACCATGACATGTGCTGTGTTCATCACTTTCGAACGGAGTGTGTCCACGTCATCATAGTGCCATCTACCCTACCTCCCCTTCCTTTAAACTTCTTTGAATCTTCCTTCTGACTTGCCTGCCCTGAAACTTTGGATTTTGTGGTGGACTCTCCAAGGGGCAACATCCAAATTTTAGTCTGGCGCTGCATTTCCAAATTCCACTCTTCTGAACAAGGAAAAATAAGAGCAAAAGAGGGTGATGCAGATGGAAACATATTATTGTGCTTTAACCAATTAAATTCCCCCTCTACCACAGCAATCATTTGCTTCTACACCTTTGATCCTCCAATGGATAAGTCAGATCAAATGTGTTCCTACAGTTAAATGACAGATTCATTGTATCACTCACCCAGCAACTCAGAAAACCATCTACCATGCAGGGATGGCAAGTATTAATTTTCGTTATTTCTTTCTTGTTAATATAACTGTAAAAGACAGCGTATGTTTCTTTGTGTATGTGATAAAAAAAAGGGGTAAATTACTGCCATAGACAAATTAGTTTTAATGTATGTGATTTCACCCTACATATGGTATTTTGGTGAAATAAATTGAGATGCACCCTTACTGTTAATTTAGAATGAAAAGAAATACTGGGAAACTGACTTCTAAATTTGCTACAACAATTTTTATAGGATTTAAGCCTTGTATAACTTCCCACAATAATATCTCTCTGTGCTACACTGTACTTCATATTCATGAACAACAACAACAACAACAACAACAACAACAACAACAACAACAACATCATCATCATCATAAATATGTTCCATCTTCCATGCATTAATTAGGTCCATAATATACAAATAACCAACATAATGCAATTCAATGTTTATGATGTATTTTAATCACAACTGTGATTAAAATACATCCTAAACATTGATTTAGATTTTGTTGGTTATTTGTATATTATGAACAATAATAATAATTTATATCACAACACAATCCTCTGTGTTATGCTGTACTTCACATTCACAAACAACAATAACTTGTGTTTTACAAAGAACTTTTAAAACTAAAGTTTTCTAGGTCATGTTGGTACATGTGAATAACCATTCAGACAACTTTAAGTAAGGAAATACCCTGTGATAAAACTACTAAAAATGGGTCATACACATCCTGATATCCTAGCCAATAGCATAGTTTCTATATACAAATGGACACTCTGCAGGAAACAGCCGCTTAATGATGCAGCAAGGCTACCTCCTTGCCATCTGTGGATGGCAAGCAAAAACAAAATGGCAGACAATAAAAAAGTTATGGGCAAGTCACATTTTTGTCAAATATGAACTGTGTTACCTGTCAAGTTCCTCACCTGATATTCCCATAATGAGTTGAACTACATCATTTCCCAACTTAGAATAACAATTTTTGACTCTTATTTCCACTGATATTTACAGAACATTTGTAGGACGAATATTTTACTCAATGTAAATCTTTAAATGTGCAGAATTAATTTGTAACAACTCTGTATATACCACCAACATCTTTCACTACATAACATCACCACAACTTATAAATATTAAACATAATTTGTACTTTTACAATTAACAACTTGTCTATCCAAGTACAATGATGCCATCCAATGACTGTCCCTAAGTTCACCACATGGCTAGGACAGTCTATGTAGAAACAAAAAAACCTCCATCCACTCACAGTACATTTCCACAATAACTTTCTTGTTTGCAAAAGATTAGTGAGCACCTATGTGTCTTCCCAAGCACTCTTTAATCACCAGCAAGGAAGAGTTTCAGATAATTTGGTCCCTCATACCTGCAAGATCTAAATGTGCACATGGGAAATGTAATCTAAGCTCCTCCCCCCCCTTTCCCCACCTTATCCAAAGCCTTATGCAAGATGAGTCAGAGATTTAATTGCCAGTGAAGGTAGAGTCTATTAGTCTGCCCATTACATAAAATGTGACATGACTCTTTTCTTAAACAAGAAAAAAAGTTACTAATGTACTAAGCATTATGACAAAAGAAGTATATTCACAATTCAGCTTTTACCAACTGAAAATGAACACACACAAAGAGCTTCAAACATTTTTAATGTTTCTGAAAGAACAAAAGAAGAAAGCAAAATAAGTGAAGATAATAGTTCAAAATTACCAACACCATGCGAGACAGAAAAACATCCTCTGTGAAGGTTTCACTGGATGAACTTGACTGCAATGTACTCAGGAACATTATTCACTTACTCTTCACAGCTAAGAAAAAAGGATCTGCCTGAGGGAAATCCATTTAACAGTCAAGAATGAAAAGCTTTCCAAAGAATGTTTAAGACACTAAGAAAATTAATCACTCAGCTTTGTGTTAAAGAAATGTAACAACAACAGGCACACAATGATAGGTAATGACACTGTTGTGTGGATAATCACATACCCTAGAACACTGACACGCCAACAGAGAATTCGATCATCTCAAACCAGCCATGTGTTTGGATGCAGCATAGGTCCAGCCCCATTAAACAGTAAGCAAACCCTGGCAGTATGAAAATGAATTTGGTACACAGATATGAAAACCTTGGCCAAAGATTCACAACTGTCCAGCCAGTAATCGGAATGGATTCATACACAGAACTCTCTTAATGCTAGAGATAAAACAAAAGATCAGAGCCTATCTCAGGACAAATTTTAAAATATTCAAGGGACAGCATGAAGAAAGGCTTGTACAAAATTTACCAATAAGTGAAATGACTAGCCCATATAATGCTGTCCAAGAATATAAACCACCTACAGCAGCTTCAATAAGAGTGCAGTCAGACTTGGTTAACCTTTTGGCGCCGGAATTATTTTTTTTAATTTTAGCACACCTCTATATAAAATGTGAATAATACAGGAACCAAATATGTTAGATTTATGAAACAAACTGCACTTTGAAGAGGAAAAAATGGAGAGTATATACCATGTATAAAATATTCAGTACCTATATGTGTTGAATAAATATATAAAATGCAACGTTTAGAGGTTAGCGGTGCGGTACGACCACTATAGTCGTCATTAGGCGTCAAAGGGTTAAGAGAAATAAATGTAACTATGGACAAACACACCAATAACAGTGAACTACTGGAAGCTACTTCATCCTTCTCAGCAAGCATGTAAGACTGATGAAGTTTTAAGAACCTTGGGCAACAAATTTTCTCCGACCATACCCCTGCAATTTACGATCCCGTGAGTACATATGGAATACCTGGAAGGGTTCAGTATGACCCCTCAAGCACTTCTTTCAAATCTGTGCTTTCAGCTTGATGCAAGCTGCAGCAGACAATATAACCTGCTCACATAAGTACTATTTTTAAGGTAACAGAGAGGTTACCAATTGGAACTCTCTCTCTCTCTGTCAGACAGGAGGTGTGCATGCAGTCATGTTACACACAATCATGGGAAGAGTTCTAATATCTGGGAACAACCCTAAAAATCAAATTCCTTTCAGGAAGAAATTGAGAGCAATCTGAAGTCAGGGGGTGCTTCTTATCATTCCATGTAGAAATCTTTTGTCTTCCAGTTTACTATAAAAAAATACAGAGATTTATAAGATACATGGAATTACAATTTGCATCTTTTTTGTATGAGTGTGAAACTTGGTTGCTCACACTGAGGGAGGAAAATAGACTGATGGTGTCTGAGAATAGGGTGCTGAGGAAGATATGTGGGCCTAAGAAGGATGAGGTAACAGGAGGATCAGAAGACTATATAGTGAGGAGCGTAATGATCTGTACTCCACACCAAATACTATTCGGGTCCTCAAGTCAAGAAGAATGAGATGGGTGGGCCATGTAGCATGTATGGGGGAGTGGAAAGGTGCATACAGGGCTTTGGTACAAAAAGTGATGGAGAGAGGACACTTGGAAGACTCAGACATAGGCGGTTGGATAATATTATAATGGATCTTCTAGAAGTGGAATAGTGGGCATGGGCTGGATTGATCTGGCTCAGAATAGGGATTGGCAAGCTTTTGTGAATGTGGTAATGAACCTTTTGGTTCCACAAAATGTGGGGAATTTCTTGACTACTGAGACCTGGATAGCTTCACAAGAAGGACTCTGCTCCATGGCATTAGTCATGTGTTGTTTGTGGCAAAGAGATGTTCTGGGTCATTTACAGCGGCCACTGTGGTCACAGTGACTGACTGAGATTCAAAGACCTCTGAATATACAGTCAAACTTAGTTATAATGTCGTGACCAGGACTCACATTTGTGCTGTTATACTGAGGAGTATGATGATATGGTTAACAGTGAGGAATTAATTCGAGCCACAGAACCTGACAGCCGAGGTGTCACATATCATTATAGTCAGGTTTGATTGTACTAGAAAATAATCTCCAGGATGACAAGCAGGCAGGTGCACAGACATTATCAACTTGTAAAGAGTACAAGCTGAAAAGCTTACAATGAAACATTTAGGGTCTGAGTGTGGCAGACAGAAGATATGCATGTGGCCATTTGAAAAAATTGAAACAGTACAGGAAAGGCAACATTATTATTGAAACAAAAGGAAGGAAAACCAGTTTCATGACAAGTGCTCATGAACTCATGCTACCAGCAAGGATGACAAGATGTCCAGTAAAGAACAATTAATTAGTGCAAAGATCAAATGTTACTGTTCAATATGCAACAATGTCAAAATAGCACACAAAACAAGTAATACTATACAGAAAATCTTGGCATACAAAATCACAGACAAAATTGATAAGTGTAACAGAAGTTGTATTTACCAGCTCAAATGCCAAAATTGTGGGAAGAAATACTCTGGACAAACTGGCAGATCGTTCTGCAGGAGGTAAAATGAACATCTTCAGTCATTCAAATACTGAAATTCAAGCTCGACATTTGCAAAACACCTGTATGATACTGGACATTCATTTGGCCATGTGGAACATATCAAGGATACTTTACACTTTGTCAAGTAAGGCTAACTTATGAATTTCTTGGAAAAGTTCTATATCCATTCTGAGACAATAAGAAATAATCAAATCAATGAAGAGACCACAACAGGATGCAATAACATCTACGATGTCGTAATACAACATTAGAGCGACAGATATCGTATCCGATTATTGAGCATGTCTTCCGATGCAGTAATTGCCAGTCACACCCCATCTCTCTGCAGGCAAACATCACTCCACCACCACCACCACCTTGTAAGTACGACACACCAACACACCATAATACAACAATGTTATCAGAGCGTACAACATGCATATCTTCTTACTTCTTGAATTAAGGTGTTATAGAAATTCTATCCTGGTCCATAATTTACAAACTGAATTCAAAGAAAGATCATATAAAATATACTACACTGATGCCATGCTGTGTCAGTTAAAATACACCAAATCACAGAAGAATTTTAATATGACTTCTTACTACAGCACATGAGGACACTATCTAATAAATGTTTTTATATACATATATATATATTTTTTTAATTATATAGGTCTTATACTCTTACATTGTATATTTTGTTTTATCGTTATAAAAATAGTGACTGTAAAAAAAAGGCCCCTTAGATTTTTATTGTATCTTCCTCTCTATGCTTTTTTTTTGACATGTCTGAGGATGGCCTAAGTACAGGCCAAAACATGCAGCAAACACATAAGGGTAACAAACTGAATTTAAATAAAACCGGTGTCATGTTAGACTGAATAAGCGTGGTTGATTAATAATAAACACAGCAGGATGGCTTCCATAAACAGCACTAGTTATTTTTAATGGCACTTTTATTTCTGGCACTGTTATGCACATATGTGACAATGCTTTTCAACATGTACGCATCTCTTTAGAGGCCAACCTCCTCTTCTCCTAACTGCCTCTTCCTGCTATCCCCGTCTGCCCTTTGTGCCACAGCTTCCTCTTACCAGCCCCACAGTTATGTTTGTTATGTAACAAGTGTACAAACTGTATGTAAAAAAAATGGTTGTGGTACAGCGAAATAACATTGTAGGGCACAAGCAAAGAATGAGGGAAAGAATATGCAATTCAAAAAGAGTGCATGAGACATCTTGTCAGAAATAGCCAAACGATTTACAACATTTTATCAACAGTAGATGTTATGTAATCACACGTGTGAGGATTACTGTGAATGACAATTGGAAAGTACTGATTTTAAAGTAGGACTATCCAACACTTACCTGCAGAGAGTGAGAGAAAAACCACACAGAACCCTCCAAGGATAGCTGGGCTCTGAGCCAGAGAATAAACATAGGACTTCGTGAACACCAAAAAGGAATTTGTTCTTGTTTTACATGAAGCTTGTCCAACAGCACAGGTTACACAGTACTGAACGATAGGATGAATTAAATAATAAATTGGACAGACCATCAGTAAGAGCAGTCCCAACTTATATTAACTTTTTGCCAGCATATTTCACTTTTGAAGTCAAATATTGTAATGTCTTAAATTCTTAATAAGCTGCTATCTGGTGTATCTACTTGATTGTTGATAATATTACTGATAGTACCAGTCCACATGCCAGAAGATGTACATCTCCAAAAGAACGCACATCACTATAGTGCCTGTAGTAGTATGACAAATTCCAACAGTCTGAACTGCCATGTTTCCTACAAACAAATTTTACTTGGTGGTGGGGGAAATGGGGGAGGGTGCCTCAGAGACCACTTCCTCACTGGTTATGCTGTGCTGTTGAATCTGAAGATGTGAACAACAGCTGTGCTTGTTGTTGTGGCAGCTGGATGGAACTCACTTCCTCACCTGTAGCATGTGCTTGAAGGTTAACCTGAAAAACAGAATATATGAATGACCAATAGTGTACTCAGTCTCATATAAGGATGGTGCAAAGCAAGTTGAACATTGAATGCAGGTATCTGAAGTGTTAAATAAATGTAATGTAATTACTTAAGGTAATGATCACATGAAACACAGCACTATACCTCACGTGGTTCAATCATCATAGATGTGGTTTGAACAAGAGGATGAGATGCACCACTAGTAACTGTCAGGGGTGAACGTCCACACGGTGATACCCCTGATGACACAGTGGGGACAGGAAGTGAAACGGCTGCTCCTGGCTGTGTCGGGTACAACTGATGTGTAGATCCAAGTGTGGATGTGGTGTTGCTGGTAGCAGGACCTGCAGCTACTGTGTATGGCAGGGTCACATTCAGATGGATTGGTGACAACAATCCATACCGCGCCATCAGAAGTTGCTCTGACACTCGCTGCAGTTCCTCCTGTTGCTGCATTATGAGCCGCTGTAATTCTTCATGCTTTCTCTGCAACTGCTCCTGGATCTGACTTTGTGCTGTGGTCATCACGACAGGCTGACGAATAAGCTACAGCAACAGGCAGACAAGGAAACAATAGGTGTGTTTTGCATAAATATCTCTTACATGTACCTCAACTACTCTTCTATCCAAGGAACATTTCTGTTCTGGATAAATTGTGATTGCTGAAATTGGTATTAGAGAACTTTGCTATATGTTAATGAAATGAATTCTGATCTATATTTAACAACACTAATCATCACATTCAATAATAACCAAAACACCTGAACATGCCACACATTAACAATGTAAAGCCTAGTGGTTACTACACTTACAACCAGGCTCAGCACTAAAAGGTCTGTATTTGATCACACAGTGCCTTTACATAGCCCACGAGTCTAGCAACAACCAATACCTATTACTTCCCTAGGCAGCATTCATTGGTATTTCTAATGAAAGTGCACTGCATGCTTGGTGATGAAGGAACTGGATCTTTATACTTAATGTAGGTAAATTTTAGTCATGAAAGGGTCAACATTTGTGTCAAGTATAATCTGAATTAAATGGAAATGTCTTTACTGGTAATTTGTTATCTCAGAAACATACCAAACTCAATGTAAAATTACCATTAAGAAACAAAATGTGAAAATAGAAATTTGTGTTCGATGTATGGTTGACTGTGCATCTTAATTCAGTGAGGATAACAAAACCAACTAGATGTCACTTTGTGTAGTACTTTATTTCTCCTTATAAACTGCTCAACATGTTTCGGGCAACTCCATGCCCATCATCAGGAGCTGACAACTGAGTGGTGTGATCACCGTGTGTGGTATAGTGCTGTAACAATAGGCAGTGTTAAACTCGGGCATGTTTGTTGTGTGTGGAACGATATGTTCGTTTGTTTTCATGGTTTTTCTAAGTCTAGTGTCAGTTTGTTGTGTGGTTATCGTGTGGGGTGCAGTGGGTGGTGGTTTCAGTTGTTGTGTATAAGTGTGATTTAGTCTGTAAGCTGATAAATTACATACCTGTAGCTGCAGAAGGCTGTCAGAACCGGTTAGCAGGCAGTATGTCCATTGAGGGATTCGAAGCACAACTGGCCCCGTCAGCATGGAGTTGGGGCAGGTGGATGGTTAGGTCAAAGAGGGGGTTTGGGTTGCTTGGGGATTGTTTGGAGATGAGTTTGCCATTTTTGTGAAAGGAATGGATGTAGAATTGTTCATATGTTGTTAGTAAATATTGGCTATGGAGGGGTTTGAGAAGGGTCATTAGGTTGTCCATTGTTCCGTATTCGTGTCCATTGTCTAGTATGTGTTGTGCATATGCTGACTGTGGGTTATTATTCTT
>Ga0123357_10006867_pt1 | contig 13990 bp, 7 predicted proteins | sample TergutEmb28metaG_FD_89873 | JGI IMG/M metagenome (GOLD analysis project Ga0123357, IMG submission 89873) | Embiratermes neotenicus P4 segment gut microbial communities from Petit-Saut dam, French Guiana - Emb289 P4 | ecosystem: Host-associated > Arthropoda: Insects > Digestive system > Gut ... | reverse complement strand
CAACACACACCGAACCAGATACAACCCATGAAATAACTACGAATTAGTCGCAAGCTCCTGAGGATGGACGTATTGACGTCCGAAACATGTTGAGCACTGAATAAATAATAATAAAACAAGTGGAATCAAGTTGGTTTCTCTTTTTACTCAAACATAATAAAGTTTTATTGTGTTTGACTGATGCATCATTGTATATTTATATATGTGTTAAACACTTCGGGATGGCAAACATTAAATTCATGGTGCGTGTTTCTCGCCAGATATCATTCGGGTGATCAAATAAAGGTGAATGAGATGGACGGAGAATTGGCATGTATGAGAAGAGGGGAGATTAATAGAGGGTTTGGTGGCGAAAACCGAGGAAGAGAGAACACTTGGAAGACCTAGACGTAGACGGAAAGGTAACATTATAATGGACCTTCAAGAAGTAGGATGGGGAATTGTACTGGACTGATCTGGTTCAAGACAAGGAGAAGCGGGCGCCTTCTACGCGGTAATGACTCTTCGGTTCCCCTAAAACGAGCGAAATATTTTGACTGGCGGAGGAACGCTGGCCTTCTCAAGAAGGACTCTACCCCATGGAATTAATTGTGGTTTCTGACCGCTGCAACACTAGGAACGTAGGCACGGATTCGGCTTGAAGCTTGGATGTTTGTTCTCGTATGTTTGTGTCTTGTGTTTTTCGCCATGTGTACAAGCATTGCTGTCCTTCAGTTTAGACCGCACTTTTTTACACACGTCAACTGTTACTGTTTATAGCGTTGCTGGAGTCCAAAATACTGCAACAAAAATATTCTCCGACATGGAAATCTCAAATCCAAATTATTATGCACGTCTGAAAGATTAATAAGTTCACGATTCATTCTGAATCTAAACATGGCATTTCAGATAACACGTGACAGTTGAAGACAAGTACAAGGAATCTCGTCATCTTTTTATGTGTCCAGAAACAAGACAGTTGCCTGCCACCGCCTTCGGAGAACTGGACCGCTTTTTGTTGTCACGGACATCGAATGCATTTGTCATTAAACGTAGCCCATCGAGTGATTGCAATGGCTGTACGTGCGACCAGAATCCAGGGTAGCCAACATTTACTAAAGTCACTGCAGGAGAGTGGGAATATAATACTGTTGCAGTGGTGTAATTAATTTGGTTTTTGCACTAACAGGCAGTTTCTAGCAGTACTCACAGAACATACTTTTCTGTGGCTTACTCTTCTAGTGTGATGGATAAGTTATAATAATAATAATAATAATAATAATAATAATATATTGGTGGCGAAAACATTAAATTAATCAGATAGGCCTATAACTTAAAGGTCATGCAATCATATCTATGTTTTTACTGTGCTGTTTGACTCTCAAACACTATGTCACGCATACTAGAAATGTGCAGAAACGTCTTTGGAATATCTTCACAAGAATTTTCACATGCCTAAATAAAAGTTTTCGTTAGGTATCCCCAAGTTACTACTTTACATTCTGCGAGTACAACTATTATCTTGACAGAAGATACACATTATCCTAAAATCTGTTACAACTCACCATTTCAGAATTCTCAAGTAAGTGACGCTAATGACGCCACGGCTCAAACGTTCGCCACTCCCCCGTGTTGTTAGAACTGGTGGTAGGATGTTTAAAAGGAACGGCGATGAAATAGCAAACTAGGCTTAATTTTCGTAGGAACGTTGGCGAATGTCAATCTGATGGTGCAGAAGTGCAAATGGGGAACAAACGGCGTGGGAACTCACAAGCTTACTTTCTCCTCTTTAGAGAAGAACAGTCTAAAAAATCTCTCTCGCGCGTCGTATTTTTCATACATTTGTAAATAATGTGTTTAGTGCAGTAAAATTCCACTCGAAACTGAAAGAAAACTACAAAAAAGTAACCTGTTTATTTATTTCGGCTGTATTTTACGAAGTTCTCAGTAACTGATTGTATAGCGTCGATTAGTAGGGGGGTGGCCCACGACTCGCTGGAAATTGACAATGAGCAATATATAGTAATGGTCCACGACTCGTTACGTATAGAGCGTCGTATTTGTGCATTTAGCGTTGTTGATTCATAGCTGGAATGCGGAGATTCGATTTTCGGCTGGTCTGGCTGAGTTTCTGGGAGTTCTGTCAGCAGCTTCAAAAGAGGACGCAGTCTCCCACGTTTGCTTTATTATCCGCCTGTACCCATTTCCAGACAGTGTATCATATTCGGACTGGAAATAACTTTTCTATTAATTACAGAATATGATTCCTCCTCTGAGGTAAATCACTTCGTTGTGTTACAGTTACAGTAAACCCATTCACTGCCCCGTACAATAAACTATATACTTATCCTAAAGACTAGAAATCAGCTAGATATGCGCGTTTTGGCTTATGGTAAACGTCTGTATATTAGAAATAAATTTAAAATATACAACCAAACTTTTTCAAGTTGATATCTCAGTACTGTTACACATGATAACAGAGATTTACATCGGGTAATTATTAATTCATTTCGTAAGTATATTAAGTTGATGGTTGAAAATTGTAGTTGTGTATAGAAAATAAAATATCTTGAAAGAACTTACAGATGTAGAAATTTGTAGGATCAGTTTTATAATTGTAATTAATTAAACAAAATTTTACTCTATTAATTAATGTTCTATATTATTACTTGTAATTTTCCTTTTGTGCCGATCTTAGTGGCCGGGCGGTCTGAGGTGTGGGTCTGTGGCCGCTCGCTTGCTGAGATTTTGGGTTCGAATTCCGCGAGGGCATGGCTGTCTGTCTGTTGTAAGTGTTGCGTGGAGTCAGGTAGAGGTGTCTGTGACGAGCTGATCACTCGTCCAGATAAGTCATACTGCCTGTGGTGTGTCGTTGTGTGTCAACTAGAAACCTCAAGAATGAAGAAGCCGTGGCCCGCGTTGGGGTGCAGTGCCAAAAAAAATTGTTTCTCATTATATATTTTCACATTGAAACTGATTTTTACGCCTGAGTTTACTCGACTTTATATGTATATCGTTCTGACCAGCTATTATCAAAATGTGTCACACGGTCTCGGACTTGCAAGCTTTCCTCCAGCAATATCCCATGTCTACGAGTTTTTCCAAGGTAGTATATTTTCTATATGCAGCCACAATTTGAAACCACCAACGTAATGTATTTGTGCGAAGATTTAGTAAAACTTTATATAATAAGTTGTTAATTTGTGTAAAAATATTGAGATCTCAGTGTGAATAATTATAACTCTATATTTAAGCTTTTAATTCTTACATGCAACAAGCCGAAACGTGTACATAGAGATGATGCATAGGCTTCTAAATATACAGTTGTTTTTGACGGAAGAGTGATTGGATTTATTGTCATGTTTACTTCGTTATTTCCTTCCTTTCTTCCTCCCTCTCTCCGTTCTTTCTTCCAGTTGGACAAGATAACCGGCACTTTAAAGGAAACATCCATCATCAGACCTGCACATACCGAGAAGGGACAAGCGGACAGCAAGTGCTCTTTCGTCGCAAGCGTAGTGGTTGTTATTCAATTACGACCATTCCTTTCACATTCTTTTCAGATCATTAGGCCTGAATCTGTACCTTCTGTGCTGTTCAATGCGTTAAATTATATAGGCGCGTTAAAATATCCACGAATGAATAATAATTATAAATGAATTAATAATAAGCAAATAAATAAAGATCAGTTTTATTGCCGTACCGTCTACATAACCCCTACTGGAGGAAAATTAACCTCGAAAGTTTCTTCATAGTGTCTAAACTCCGTATTTTCTAATGTATGAATGTCCAAACTCTATATGACACAGCGCCACGAAGGTGATAGTGGAACAGTTCGCGGGGCGCACGTGAAAAAATGACAATAAATGGTGTACCTAAACGCGTAAATTATTGTGTGAATTTTATAATATATACACAATTTACAAATGTGGCCGCGGGTCGCATGACACAACCTGGCGGGCCGGGGTTTGGAGGCCAGTGTTCTGAAGGGCGATGAAAGAGGGAAGGTCCGTGTATCATGCACTGCTAATGAACCAGCAGCCCACTTCACACGGATGTGGCGCGTGCGAGAGAGGTAATGCGTGCTGTACAAAGGAAATGTTTTGTTACACAAGCAAATATTTTCTGTCGGCAGGAAGTGTCTGATATACATTTTAGCTCACATTGTGATTAAAAGGAGGATTTACATTTTCGTGGAGCAACGCTTGAAGTAAAGTCTTAGATGTCATTGAATCAAATATTTTTAAGTGTCTTGATAGGGGGTACAGCCAAGTGCTCAGCTGTTACTGAAACCTTTGTTTCATCACTGTCACGCCGAAAGTCACGATTAGCTACATAAAACTCCTGCTTCGTGACTATCACGCTGAATACAACAATCAGCTATGTAGCATTGCTGTTTCATATTCGCATGATCCCATATTACTAGTAAGATCTCGCGCGAATTTTCACAGTCCAACCAAACTAATGAGTGAATAGGATGTCAGGTAATGCACGATCACTTTCTTCAACATTTTTTCCGATGCATTGTGTAATAATCAGGCTGCCATTCCACGCTGTGTAACTTGATGCATTGAAAGGAGTATTAAGTGTACAGTATTTGCATAATAAGTCATTTCCATCACATGATCCGCCTGTCCAAATTATCTACTCCGTATTGTCGTTCCCTCTATCTCGGCTACTGATCTGTTACGACCTTGGATTCTCTTCCCCTTAAAACTCTACACTGAAATATGACGTCAGCAATCTGACATTATTAAAACCATTAGGAAGGAATATACTGCTTCGTCTTTTACACTGAAGATGGAGGCAATATATTGTCCCGTAACGTTAGTAATCGCCGTAAAGTTTACACACTGTCGTAATCAAGAAGAAAATGTGTCTTTACCACCTTTGACCGCCTCATCTTTCATATTGCCACGACTTCCTTCCAACATAAAATTCCTTCAGACTTAACAAACGTCACCAAATTAGTCGCTTTTCTTCAGGTTGCTTACCTACGCATCATACAGTGCTCAACGGAGAGGTTGCGAGGTATCTGAAAGTCTTTTGTAGTCGCCATGCTTATGCCACATAAGATAAATACAGTTGGTACAAGACGCTTCGTGAATGGAGACGAGAATCTCCAGATGTGCCAGTTCCACACACACACACACACACACACACACACACACACACACACACACACAAACACACACACACACACACAAAACAATTTAAAAATAAACAAAGAAGCTCTGAGCCACAGATTATATTTTTAACAGTAACAGAACAAGGAGAAGACAATTGTTAAATTAGATAAAACTGTAAGGCATTGGTGCTAATTTGGAGATTTCTTAGAAAATCTCTGGCGCAACTTGCACGACAAACGGATGTATCTGCATCATCGTCAAGAAATGAAGAAAAACTGCTATATGTCCGTCCACTTACGACAGCTGCGGTTCAAGAATTTTACGACGATGATCCCGAAAATAGGCCGACTTTGTTACATTGTACCTTCAGTTGTGCATGATTGAGACATCTCCAGTACACGCGTTCTGTTTAGCGGGGAAGCTTGATCTAATCTCGATGGGTAGGTGAACTTCCAGATTAAGAGGCATGATCTGCAGAAAATTCTGTGTTCCTCCACGGAGTGTCATTGCATTATGTTTAATTTGGCTGTGGTGTGTTATATACGCAACTAGGAGAACTGGGCCAATTGTTTCTAGGACCACAAATTCACATCAGTGTTACATACATATTCTGACATTTTCTGACAACCTGTCCGATTATGAGAAAATACATACAATTTTATTAAGCAAAAACTGCGGCAAGCACACGGAAAAACGTTGACATTGAAAAAAAGGCAAGAGAATCGGATGATAAGGAAGTCATCTGTGTTTGTCTCTGATACCAGCCAGATACAGACACGTCTTCTGCAACCTTTCTCTGAAGAGCTTCATTACAACATTTGTTTTGAGACCATGGAGGATATTTCTATAATTACTTTATATTTGGGTCCTATCGTAAGTTGCATAACGACATTACCGTGAACTTTACCGTGAGTGGGTTTATAATTGTTGATGTTATTTGTCATTTAAAGCTACTGTTGCTTTTTGAGGTTCTATAGAGGGAATGGTGGCAAGATGAGTAGTGTATTGTGAAGGTCGTGGCCTAATTAGAATTATGCACTATCCATGAATTACTGCACAATGCGGCATATTTCAACTATTTGGGTGGCCTGATAACAAATGATGCAAGTTGTACTCATGAAATTAAATCCAGGACTGCTGCGAAAGAAAGAAGCATCCAAGAAGAAGAGGGCTCTTTTCGCCACCAAGCTGCACTTAAGTTCCTGGAAGAAACTAATTAGGTGTTACATTTTGATATACCTTTGTACGGTGCTGAAACGTGGACACTTCGGGATGTAGATAGAAATAACAGAAATGTTTTGAAGTGTGGAGATGAGTTGGAACGATCGTGCGAGACAAGAAGTATTACATAGAGTGAAGGAGGACAGGAACATGCAGAATTTGTCACATCTTCCGTAGAAACTATCTTATAAAACACGTTATTGAAGGAAATCTGGAAGGAAGGAAGGAAGGAAGGAAGGAAAGACGGAAGCAAGGAAAGAAAGAAGGACAGAAGTGAGGAGAAGACGAGGAAGAAGATGTAAGCATCTACTGGATGATATTAAGGGAAAAAAGGGTACTGGAAATTGAAAGAGAAAGCACTAGATCCTATTCTGTGGAGAACTCACTTTGGAAAGACTATGGGCCTTTCGTAAGACAAAGGACACAATATCTATGAATTTGTTTGGCTGGACTGAGAAAAACCACGGAAATAACTCCGTGAGTATAGTCCGTGTTCGGTCACTTCCGGAACACAAGTGAAGCTTGTCAGCGGTTGAGACAACCGTGACATGGCTCAGGCGGTAAATATTTGGCCTCTCCATGTGGGATTTGTGGTTGAAAGATTGGTACTGGAATTTTTTTTTTTTTTCAAGAGTTTAGGTTCTACCCTGTTAGTATCATTCCACCAGTTTTGCATGCTTATATATACTTGTCGCCGACGCAGTAGAACCTTAGCATTTGACAATGTCTTTAAATAAGAGACTTCTCCGTACCGGCTGAGCCAAATTGTGCAATGAAGTGAGGGATTGATCATGTATGGTAAAGTGGAAAGTTTCACCGTTCTGGAGCGATGGATGTCTGGGCCCGGAAGGGAGCCACCTGAAAAAGCATATCTGTTGTCTCTTGTTGGAATGAAATTGGATATCTCCAACTTTGTCATTTGGAAACATTCGTTCAGCGTACATATATTAAAACTCGCATATCTTGGAATCCGTTTGTACTAGTCTGAAATAAAAGGAAATTCTAAATGAAAGCACCGAAGCCTAGTCATCGAACTGATTTAGTTGGCTTGATATCGGGTTCAATATAGTTTGTTTGGTTTGCCTGAAAAGATTTGAATAATCTGGGGAGTCTTATGAAGACATGTCAAGAAAATCCAAATGTAGTTGAAATCGGGCGAAAATATCGGGCACTTTGCGTGAAAACTTCATTGTTGCCGGCGACATTAAATTGCCGTGACATCGCCCTCTTCGAATGACATTGTCTCAGGCTCTGCAGATACTCGTGGATGTACACACGTACAAGCCGCAATGGTACGAAGTGCGTTCATTGCCTGTCTTGCTCCAAACGATGCTGTAGAGAGGCATTTGTGAATACCGTTTACCTGCTGCAGTGGCGATTGGAAATATTGCACAATTCAATGAAGTTCATGTTTTTCTGAGCGACTTAATATTTTATTACCAAGAATTCTGTAAAATTAAACGTTTTCTTAGAAATTAACTAAAAGTATGCCTGATGTGGCCCTTCACCTTCACGGAAACCATTTTGCGAAACACGGTTCAAGATTAATGGATATACAGACGGCCCATCTGTCAGGGCCTCAACAAAGTTCAGTCGGACAGGAGCACTATAAAAACCACGAAAATGTATGCTATAGTTTTCAGTAGAATTTGTAACAACTTCTACACTGCGAGGGCGCATCTGCATGTCCTTGAAGGCCATCGTAGAAATTGCATGTACCGGCATGCCAGAAAGGGACATCATTACAATGTCACGTGCTGGAATGTTCGAAAGGTTATTATAATGAGTCGTACCGGCACATCCGAAAGGGACACTGTAACAATCTCACGTACCGGTTGTCCGAAGGGGACATTGTATTAATCTCACACACCGGCATGTCCAAAAGGAACATTTTAACAGTCTCATGTACCGGCATGTCCGAAAGGGACATTCCTACGTACCAGCGTGTCCGAAAGGTACATAGTAACAGTCTTACATTTTAGCATGTCCGAAAACAATATCATAAAAATCTCACATTCTGGCACGTCTGAAGTGGACATTGTAACAAACGCACATGTGGTATGCCCGAAAGGGGAATCATAACAATGTCACACGCCGGAATTTCTGAAAGAAACACCATAAACGATCTTTCATACTGGAATGTGGGAATGGTTGTCCCACAGCCATCTCACATACTGGTATTTTCGGAAGAGGCTTATGTGGAGTACCATCAGCAGGCAATTAAGAACACATAAAGAAAGATCATTTAAATACGTCACGTTAGAATAATACTTTTCCTGATACCTGAGACCTAAAGTTTACAAAAATTGGAGTTATAAAAGCCGAAAATACTATTAGATAGAAGTCAAGGTATGGTTCGCTCGCGGACTAAAGCCACGGAGTTTAGTTTAGTTTTAGAAGTCAAGGTATCGAGATATTACAATATAATAAATGTGCAAAATATTAAAATATTAGAATTGTTTTCTAGTGCTTCTGGTGTGAAAGGGAAGTTCTTCATTAAGCCTCGTGCGGTTACCATTTAACGTTAATCTTATTTTGTTAAAAAAATTATTTTTCTTTGTCCAATGACGGCTTTTCACATAAGCCGAAACATGTATTGGAAATAAAACTGATAAACATTTGTTGTAACTTACTGTTTATGCTTCCTTTCTGCTGTTTATATATCACAATATGGCGTCATCGATCAAGAAATCACGCTGCTTTTATGCGTGTTCTTACCTTTTACCAGTACCAGCTGGGAGATATTATTTTATCTGTACTTTGACAAATGGTATTAATCTGCTAACTTCATATAACTTTTGCTTGAGGTAAACCATCCTGATGATGACCTTATAGTTGGGTGAAGCATGTCGTGATATATGATTTGATGACGTGTTCTGATGGTTTTTATGTTTATACATTCACTCACAGCACACACCACGCAGTACCAACGTAATGAAATACGGATAATGAGAAGGACAGATTTAGCCTCATAAAGTTCATTAGCACTTTTTAGGTAATGATTTGTTACACAGATATATAACGTACATTTGGGGGATAAAATCTTTCTGCAATATGTGCAGTTGAACTCCGTTGGTTTAATAAATCTTGAGCTAAAGTCTTTCGCGGATTAATTAAATAATGTATCAAAATATAGTCTAACACTACTTTTTATTAAATATTTTATGAATTTACAGCTACATGTTTCGGCTTTTTAGAGCCATCTTCAGGCTGAATCTAAGAGAGTGCATATGTATTGCATTGCCATCAAAGTCTAGATCTCGTTTACAATAATAAGTTGTTAAAACATGAAATATAATAAAACATAAGGGTATATAAATAAATACCCAAAACTATAAAATTTATAAAATATTATATATAAAAAAGCTGTTGTGGTTTTTGGACTGTTCTGATCTGAGGAAAAATGTGGGTGTTGCAAGTGTGTCTTCTTCGTGAATTTATGTAATCTCTAATAACAATTGTTTCATAAAGATATGGAAGAATATTGCTGTATTATACATGGGTAGTGTGTATATTATTATCGTATTTACATTGTAGGTGTGGATGTTGTTTTTTTAGTATTTTGCACATCGTGTAGTTTGCAGTATGTTTTGAAGGTACGTGTTATATGTGCATTGCAATGTATTTTCTTGTAGAATGAAGCAATCTGTAACGATATAAATTTGTTATAACGTGAGAAATGTAGTATTATATTATGTGGGTGGTGGTTATGTAATTATGATTGTAATTATAATTACAAACAGCCTTACTCGGAGCTAATATAATATATGGGTGCATTTATCACCTTTCCCTGTACAGCTCTGATTAATATGCTACCTCAGTAGCTACATTTGTCGTGGCTTTATTGCCCTGAAGTTAACAGTGTAGTGTTTCCTCAAGGCCAGAAGCAGGAAAAATGAATATCTTTCTTAAAGGTGTGGATGAAAGTCCCATTAAACTGTACAGCATTGAAACTCGCCACTCTGAAGTGGAAATAGGCTATTATGAACGTATTATAAAGCGGTATAATCAAGTGGCTTTCCAGCAGCTGCAGGTTAAACAACTGCCTGCTGTCAAGTTGTATTACAACACACGTTTAACCAAATGTGCTTATGCTTTTTCTTTTTTGTTCTGCCGGCTGTGTAGGTTCGCGGCAAAGCAGGATTTTTAAATATCTTATGCGTGATAATGCTGAGATTGTGAATAGTTATTGCGAGTAAGCATTTCGGAAAACATTACCTCTGGATTTCATGACGTCATTATGTTATTCTCTGTGAAAAGGCTCGTGTAATATAAAATTCTTAATAACTACACTTGTTCTTTGTAGATCTATTTGTAGCATATTGCGTAGTTGAGATTTCAGCTGCCTAAAATTGCTCCTAAAACGTACGAGGTCAACATCGCTGTGAAGCTTTTAATTTTTAATGAATCATCAGTTACGTTTTATGAAAAATCTCTAGAAAACCACTGATTTTGAAGGTGTTGAATTTTCGAAGTCGTTTACCAGGGAATTAATTTACTTCGTTTGTAATGTAAATTGACAGAAGCACTGTGTGTTCTTGTCCGACACATGAGATGCTTGACCACTGTATATAAAACTTCCATCAATAGACCTGGTTCTCAATAAAACTGCTTGCTTAAATTTTGTTTCTTGTAAATATATACACATTATCAAATCTAGGGAATATGCGGATTTTGACAAAATATGTGACATAACGTATGCGCCAGCTCGAAAACTTCCTGTTGTTACAAAATCTCAATAATTGAAAAATTCGAATGTCTGTTGTTTTTCGAGAAATTCTTCAATTATGCCCCAATTTAAACATTTTTCCTGGCTTTTGGTTTTCTTTTTAATGTCAACGATCAGTTCCTGAATGCCCGGGTTGGTCACATCTTTGTGTTCGGTGACCAGAATAGGAGCACCGTTTAGCCCGGTTTGCCTTGTCGAATTTCTATGTGTTTTTTTTTTTGTTTTTCTTGATTTTAATATATACCGTTTCATCAGTGGCCACCTTAACGAAAGCGCGCAAACAGTTTTAGAACAGGTCTTCGCTTATCTGGGATTGTTACGCGGTGTATATTGGTACTTGTTTGCTGACATTTCGGGGCAGCCTATCATTACCAACGTCAAGGCTGTACCCTTGAAGGTGGGATTGATGGGCTGTTTCGAAATGTCGGTAACTAACTACCAATCAACTCTGCGTGACAACCCAGAAGAGCGAAGATCTCATCTACATCGCCCTGGAAGTATGAAATATAACATGAAAACAGTACATGTTTGGGAACATTCATTTTCCAAGAAACTGGATATTATGAGAAGGAATTCCGGAAATTCTTTAATTTAGATTTTTCAATCAAGAATTTTCTTAGAAAGGAAATTGAATGAGTAAAGTAATTGGGATATTGAGGAGATACCAAATCCGTTTTTTTTAAGTTTTTAGAGGGGTGCTGATAAGCCCTTGGCCCGACCAGGAAGGAAACAAAGTAATGTTTCTCTCAGATTGGTGTGAGTTTCCTTCTGCTCCTTGCCTTGCCCGGGTGGGGGGGGGAGATTTTATGACAACTCGAGTCTCGATGTTGGTGAAATCGCGCTCGTCCCTGACATTCTTCCGAGCTTGTTTCCTTCCTGATCGGGCTAAGGACTTATCAGCTCCCCGGTACACATTTTTAAAATCTCTGCTTATGGTATATTAATGATTTCGTTGTGGGGGGGGGGAGATAAAAGAAATCCAAACTAGTAGTTCTCTGTTAAGATCGCTAAGAATCTTTGGTTAAGTTCAGAATTTGCATCGTCTTCTGCAAATTAACAGAACACAGTCTTATACAGTGATACAGTAAATCCCGCGCAGTCTAGCCAAACGTGGTATGTAATATTATTATGGCAATGGTTGGCAATCCTGAAGCTCATTCGCTCGAATTTGAGCTCTTCGTGAATACGCTCGAAGTCGCCTGCGTAGCGGTCCTGTGTATTAAGCGTAAGAACAACGTTTGATTTCGAAGGGCTCGCTTGCCTCTGGTATTTGTAGGACTGAAGACTTTGCATAGCCTTGTTTTGTGGTAGATACACCCCTGATCATGATCATGTTTCTGACCATTTGTGTGTCGTGTCCGTCGGTCCGTCGGTCCGTCGGTCCGTCAGTCCGTCTTCCATAATAAATATTATTGCAGTTTTCAGATACTTATGAAATTTGGTGTGGACATTGTTTTACGGTACGGAGACGTGGGTAACCTTAATTACACCATCATGACGAATGTGAGAATTTGTGATGTAGGAAAGCTACTTGCCTGTTGTATTTCACTTAACATTTGGAATGTTGAATATTAGTGGATACGTGAAAAATTCAGTTTATTCAAAGTGAATCATTAGATGGCCTTACGAAATCGTTGTTTATATTATCGTTCTATAAAGAATTCTCAGTACCATATGTGGAAAATCTAAGGAAGGTTTGATAGGATGAACCTTACGTACACTACGCTGGGTTGGAGAGTAAAGGTAAAGGTAAAGGTAAATTTCACCCTACAACAGGCCACGAAGGCCCAGTGGGAGAGTAGAGGTGTAGCTCTACTGTTTCTTTAACCTCGGCCCTAGATGGGATGGGTGGTCAACGCCACGCCCCGGCTGCCTTACCCTCGGGGAAGTCCCGATACCCGTTGTATAGGAGGCTGGGTGGGCGCCAGGGTCGGTCTGGACGGGTGCGGAAAATCTCGCCCCACCGGGATTCGATCCCTGGACCGTTCAGCCCGTAGCGAGTCGCTATACCGACTGCGCTATCCTGGCCCTCTAGGTTGGAGAGTAAGCTATATAAATTCTGTCCGCTGTTCTTACAGTAATTTGTATAGTACCGTGACCCACTAGTCTGACAGGATAAACAGTTCACAAAATGCAACAACTGCACTACAGTACTTTAAAATATATTTTAGTATCTAACAAGAAAAACACAAATCCACGAATCAATATCGTACATATATTACCATACAACTATGTTACACGGGTCTGTGGTTCAGATATTTCTCACAGACGTACTGCTAGACACTACCAAGTTAGAGAAAATATTGTAGTGTATGTTGGAATGGGGCTGGATTTCCACCAAATCTTATCTCGACAATTACTACGGGTAAAGGGCTGTATAGCGTTTCGCTGGGTAGTTTTGAGCTGCCACCAATCAGATTACTAATCTGATAAAAACGACTCCAAGACAATATAATAAAATCATCTAATTCTAAATAACTACGTTCACAATATATACACAGTGGGAATGAAGCTCTCAAATAATTTCGAAGTACTGCAAGTTAGCTTGCCTGAACATAAACCAAATTACGCTAATTTTGAATTTAGAATAATTAAATCCGAATTCGATCCCAATGTACGCAACTCAATTTAGTCGGAATTTCCAAAACAGTCAGCACGGCTTACCTGGTAATATTAGCAGACTGAAGATCATTGCAAGTTTCACAACCAAACTGTGTACTGACTTCACTTATAACCTTCTGCACCAACTCAGGATACGTAACTGCAGTAACAATGTAAATATACGTTGCGTATTAAATGCGTATTGAGAGGTCGTTTACCGTGCTAATTGGTTTATATAAAGGCGAAGCGTAACGTCAGCTATTCCAGAAAGTTTAGCGAACTGTCACGTCACTTTCAGCCGTACGATGCCTCTAAGTCCAATGAACGGCAT
>Ga0123357_10006866_pt1 | contig 13991 bp, 16 predicted proteins | sample TergutEmb28metaG_FD_89873 | JGI IMG/M metagenome (GOLD analysis project Ga0123357, IMG submission 89873) | Embiratermes neotenicus P4 segment gut microbial communities from Petit-Saut dam, French Guiana - Emb289 P4 | ecosystem: Host-associated > Arthropoda: Insects > Digestive system > Gut ... | reverse complement strand
GTGGCGGATGCTTGTGAGTGTGGTAATGAACCTTCGGGTTCCGTGAAATGCGGGGAATTTCTTGACTAGCTGCAAACCAGTTAGCTTCTCAAGAAGGACTCTGCACCATGGAGTAAGTAAGTAGTCCCAAATGTAGCTAAGAGTGACATTATCTGTAAGTCAGCCAATGGACCTGCACACTACACATGACGCATTACGGCCTCACAAAAAAGCAAGCAAAAATGTTTGCTATCTACATGGATAACAAAACACCACACCATACAGGTATAAACACTGTGATCTGTTGTGCTGTGTCCACAGCATCCTGAATCACCACAAAACAAAGGATGATAAAATACAAAATTCAGAGATAAATATGAATTCTAGGTAAATTACAGCAAAAAAATTATCTTGGTAATATACTCCAAAAGTTCCATAGTGAAAGAATTTGACTTTTTTGGTAGATAAGTTAGTAGATAGTCACAACCCACACTAAAGACAATTATGTGTAACAACCCACTTCATGTAGAAAACATTTCAAGGAAACAATCACCCAAAATTCTCTTTACTGAAGTCTTGACATGATTTCTGACTAATTCTGCAGTCAGGTCAATTTAGTTATTTTAAGAAATCTACAGTTCACTGCAATTGTTGAGATACATGAATCTTCTACTCTGCATAAATTACCAAATTTATGGATGTTCAATGTTCAAAGTCACTTCTCTTTCCCATCATTTACTGAATCATCAAGAAGTGGTATCAAAGTGAACCCCTCTATAAAGCTGAGCAAAATACTGAAGTAATGTATGTAATGGAAATTCCTGAAGACTCTGTCACCACATTTAAAACTGAAGATATTTATGTTTACCTTGCACAAAACTTCAACGGGTGTGGACATTTTCTTCTCACTGATTTTCTCATACTTCTGTTTCTTTGTGGCAGCCTGGAACACAAAGCAAAGAATAAACTGTCTTCATAAATAATGTATAACTTCCCTATTCTCAATGTAGAAGTTTGGTGTTTGATTCTTGTCAGAAGAAAGAGAACTTTCTGTTCTCCAAACCCTCCATACTGGCTCTGGGCCTTACCCAGCTTCCTTTTTCCAGGGTTAAATAGGCTAGGGTGTGAGGCTGACCACTGGCACCAATCAAGGGCCAAGGTCAAGAATGGGTTCATGGCACGCACAATTAAAACTTAATTCTGCCTTAATGGGTTTCAATTTGCTTATCAAAGAGTTACACTTTTCCACTTCATAATGTTACTGGAAAATGGTGTACGCAATTGTGCACAAGAGGACAAATAATCTTTAAATTTTACACCACAATTTGTTAGGAGAAGCCTCTCCCCTTTTCACTCCTTTTGTGAACTAAGGCCCACCTGATGATGGCTGACACAGATGGCTGCAACACGTACCAGTGCTGAATAAAAACCAATATATTAGATCTGTATGGTTGTGTTTATCAGTTCATGTAACACTTTAAGAAGTAGGTGTACACAACAGGTACTGTAGAAGAAATTATGTTATTACAGCATATAAAACAGCATGAAGGAGATAACCAGACTAAATTAATCACAGATAATAGGATATACAAGCACACATGCATAGAGATTTAAGCACGAAATCAGTATGTCAGAAGTTATGGTGTAAATTTGCACAAATTCAAGATGGAAGTTAATGATGATAATCAGAGATCACCACACGATAGGATTCTACATATCTTACAGGCACTTGCTTTTCTTCATTAAGTTCATGTCAGTATTCAAATTAAATTAAAGGAACTACAACGTGTTTACTGCAGGCAAAAATCACAGCTACTAACCATTAATAACGTCTATTACTGTCGTTTTACTTACCTTCAAACCTTGCCAAGGTAAACTTCCTCGATTGAAATACATCAAGACATAACCCAGCGATTCCATATCATCTCGACGGCTGAAAGAAGTAGGAAATATTTCACAGTCTGCATAAGAATTTACATAGGTTAAAGACTACTGCTATACTCCATACAGTAGTCCAGACAATAAATGACATTCTGTTTACAAAATCTATTACATCAGAGTTATGCACAAGTTTTCAACACACTGGTAATAATTCACTCTCATGCGCCATGAAATTTGAAAGAACATTCTCTTTAAAGTGTCCACATTAATAATCATTTTATGTCTTCAAGGCACTGTGCTACAAACCAGAAGGTCATGGGTTCAATTCCCCATGGTGTCACCGGAAATTTTGATTGACATAAACCTTCTTGCTGCACTATGGCCCTGGGGTCATCTTAGTCACTAACAGAAATAAGTGCCAGGGATATTTCCTGGTGCGTAAAGGCAGCCTGGTGCATAGGTTTGACAACCTTACCACCTTCATGTGCTAACTGTCTCGAAATCCGGGAGCCTCAACATCCTGGAACCCTATGAGCCCGTATTAGACCAGTACAGGGATTTTTTTGCTTTACATGTTAAATTGTAGCACATACTCATTTACAGATGACTAGAATTTCTGCATAAACAAACCAGAGAACCTAACAGTGCTCAAATGTACAGATCAAAAACAAAAACCATACTCTGTCCAGCAACAGAAGGATCCACGCTCTTTATGATTTGATTTTGCTGGGACAACTTCTTGGAGTTAAGGTTTATGACAGGCATGAAACCATGAAACTATAAATTATAAGGTCTTCAAGAAACATGAGACCAGTTATGCCCTTGATTGTACAGACATGATGTATTGCTTGTAAAAAGTACAACAGCAATTTTGAGTGTAATGGTAGTAACAAATATTTCAGTGACTTCATATTGCTCAATCATTGTGTTTGAAAAATATTTGTGAATTGAGATTCAAGTGTGTACAAATTATTTTTTCCTTAAATCTGCCTCATAAAACATGTCATTGTATGAACTAGAAAATAAGGTTACTGAATGCGTCAGTTGGAAAAGGGAACTTGTGCACCTTTCAAACACTGGAAATGTTCTCCTCTTCCAGTCTTCACATTCTGTTATGAAGGCCAGGCATGGTAAAATTGCAGTGTTTCTTACCTCTGTTCGATGCCAAGGTGAGCATTAATGGAGGCATAACGTGCAGTCCCTGTTAGATTCTTGTCCTCACGGTATGCAATGTGCTGTCTTGTACGAGAGTCACGGTACTTCTTTGCCAAACCAAAATCAATCAGAAACAGCTATAGCAAAGTAAAAGGAAAGTACAATCATTATTCACTCATTACTTGCCATTACAAAAAATATCACAGCAAAAAATTCTGTGCAAAAAGGTGCCAGCTGAGGAAAAACATAAGTAATGTTACCACTTTGGATGAACAGCATATGTGAAGGACACAACTGAGAAACATTTTATTTAATGGCACCATACACTGCTACGATTATACAGCAATAATGGTACATATACGAATGCAAGTACGAAGCAGGTGGGATGAAAATAACAGGAAAACAGAAGTAATCAGAGAATAACCCATCCCAACGCCACTTTGTCCAACACAAATCCCACAAGGGATGGTCTGGGATCACATCCAACCCTCCTCTGTAGGAGGTCAACCAACGACCACCAGAGCATTGAGAAAAATACCAACCACTGCAGATGGGATGGTTCATTATGTTCCTCACTCCTTCAAATCAAACTTGTGGCTCATTTGCTGAATTTACAACTCTTTCACACAAGCTCTAACAAACATCCACTCACTGGCTAAGAGGCAGTGTGTAATAAAGAACACAAAAAGTCCCAGAAAGCTTCAAAAGGTAATGTCTAGCTATAAAATTATTGTCCTGCAGTGACTACTTCATGTTAAAACAGTTTGGCTACCCATGACCAACCTCTTTATAAGGAAACCTCAGCCTAGAAAGCCAAATGTCCAGCTGAATAATGCTGCATGTCAGACTCTGCCTTCTGGGTGCACTAGGATTACAAGGTTCCTGTTTGCTTTCTGGTTGGGGGAGATTAAAATTTTACACAATTTTAAGAGCACAGGCATGATTACTTTGTAACAAATTTTCCTTTTATCATATATTAATTAAAGCAACCCAAAGATCTCACGGCATTCACGAATTCAAATTTACTGAACACAATAACCAACCCCATCATTTATGCAAATATGAGTCTAAATTTAAGGAGAAATTATACCTTACAGCTATAAGTTGATGACTTAAGCAAGTGTTATGAAACTACTTCAGCTCCTTCTACACATCTCCAAGCTGTTCACAGCAAATTCCTGTCCTGTGGGTTTGCTCTCCATTCATCTATTCATGTAAGTTGCATCTTTACCTTCCCATTTTATATTCTGCATCAAAACCGTCACAAAAGTTTATCATATACCCAGTTTTGTTATAAACTTTTGTTCCCAAACACCAGTACCTATTTTATATTCCACACAACATAAGTTTATCTGCACAAATTTTTTTAACCCACGCAAGTTTCAGCTGTTGATCCTGGCAGGAGACTATGCTTTTCAGAATTCTCATTACTGATTTGCATGATGTAACTAAAAATACCAAATACTGTAATTTATTTCATTTATGATGGTGATTTACTCTTTTTTTACAGTGCCCTTTGCCACAGCATTTTTTTTAAATTTTATTAGTACCAATACCCTTATAAACAAAGCGTTCCTAAATTTGTTATACAAAACTAAGGTGGAATACCACAGAAAGTAAAAAACTTACAGTATTATGCTATGTATCACAAAATGCAGTATATGTTGAAGTTTTTCTACAGACATTCACAGGTGTTCAATGTGGTTTCCTCATGTCAGGCGGCAGATGTCTCATCTGTGATTTCATCCTAAATCCTATGAATCATGTCCGCATCTATGATTGCAACTGCTTCTGTTTTATCCATGCCTGTAGTTCTTCCAAACTTACCAGAAGAGTTGGAACAAAAACTCTATCTTTAACGTATCCCCACACAGTACAGTCCAGGGGTGTTAAATCAGGTGATCATGGTGGCCAAGCTATCATTCCACCACCTCCAATCCTAGCAACCACCGTGTGGTTGTGGTAGAAGTAACCTCATGAATGAAGTGTGGAGTGCCCCATCTTGTTGAAAAATGAAATCTCTGTTCACATCTTGCTGTAGCTGTAGTATGAGATGTACATGTCCAGAAAACTAATGCCAGTTACAGTTGGCGTGGCAAAGAAGAAAGGCCTATACACTGTCACAGAACTTACAGCACAAAAATGTTTAGTTTTGGTGAGTCCCGCAAATGCTCTACGATCTCATGTGGATTCTCTGTATCTACTATTCTTACATTATGATGGTTAACATAACCACTCAGATAAAAAGTAGCCTCATCAGAGAACACAATTTTATTCAGCTAATCATCTCCGTTTTCCATTTTGTCAAACGTTTCACCACAAAATGCCATATGGTGGTTTGACGGAAAACTTGAGGACTAGGCACAACTTTTGAAATGTACCTGACCAAACTGTTACTTCTAGTTCACAAGTTACACGTATGACAGCAGATTTTTGTATAACTAATTTAGGAACGTTCTATACAGTATTACAAAATTTTAAACCTTCAAAGTTGAAACAAAATCTATGTTACCACTGGGATAAGTGGGATAACAAATGTTTATAATGGTCTCTGAAGATGGTATATGACTTACTGAGGTGATCTTCTTTCATTGGATTTTGTCCATCGCCTAACTTTCATTGTAGTACTACTACCTTTCCTTTAACTGCAGAGAGAAGCAGAGCTGAATTCTGAAATGTGGTATCTACACTGAAAGACGATGGGCAAAGTCAAAAGAAAGAAGATCACTTCAGTAAATATTTATAATGATTCTAATTCTGTCCCTCAGTTCTTGAGATGGTTGATATTTGTGCTGCTTGGAACAAACAGAACTGTTCTAGGTTTAGTATCTGTCCTTCTGCTAGATGTGCTTCTGCTGCACATGAAAATGGGAGATAACCTGGTATTTATGGTAAATTATTCAATGACATGGTTGGGTTGTGCTGAAATTTGTTAACCATTTCTTATGTACAGTCTTTGTCTTTATTCACGCTCACTTTGTAAGTGGCTGCTGGTCTGTTAATAAAGAATTCAACTTAAATAACATCAGTAACAACACAAATAAAAACAACAACAACAAATCACATAATACAACTCAAAATTCTCGGATGGGTACACTGAAACACGGAACTCCCCACGGAACAAATCTAGGGCCTCATGTTCATAATATATGTATATAAATGACCCTCCCCTGAGAACACGTTCTGTATCAGAACCAGTATTATATGCTGATGATACTAGTGTCCCAAGTTCAGGCTGAAATTTTGAAGATTTCTGTTCAGTGTCAAATTTAGTTCTCTCTTGTATGATTAAATGGTTTGCTAGCAATAACTGAGTTCTAGAGGTAGATAAAAAGAACATAATGAAATTCATAACAAAGAATTAATCACATTCAACATTACATATTGTTTATAAAGAAAAGTATATCAAAGAAACAGTCAATACAAAATTTCTTGGTTTATAAACTGATAACCACATAAATTGGAAGAATCAAACTGAGCAAATGATTCCTAAGTTAAGTGCAGCATATTATGCTGTTAGGTTGATGATCCACAGCAGTAACATTAACACTCTCAAAAACAATTTACAACACATACGTACGTTCATTCTATCATGGAATATGGAATAATTTTTGGGGGGTAATTCCTCCAACAGTAGGAATATTTACACTTTGTAAACGAAAATCTTCAGAATTATAGTTGGTGCACAACCCAAAACCTCAGGTAGAAGTCTATTTAAACAATTAAGTGATTCCACCCATTCCATACCAGTATATAATTTTATTTAATGGCTTAATTATGAATAATCAGGAAAATTTTTCAAAATACACAATACTAAAACAAAGAATAGGCATCATCTTCATAGACCAAATGCCAACCTACCTTGTTTGCAAAAAAGTACATTCTATGCTGGCATAAAAATTTTCAACAGTTTATCACACAGTGTGACAATCCTCAAGAATGACAAAGCACAATTTACAGTAGCCTGAAGAAAATACATACATACACATTCCTTTTACTCTGCAGATGAATTTTGTATGTGTAAAGATAATTTATAATACTGGTTTGTAAAATTTTTGTAGTATTTTACATTTTAATTTTGTACATTTGTGTATTTATGACTTGTTCCACATCCTACTGTCTTTGTGACACTTATGTACGTACGTGTGTGAGCGCGCACACAGGTGTGTGTGTGTGTGTGTGTGTATGTATGTATATACATATGTAACAATGAACAGTGAGTAGGAACCAATTCTGAAGGTAAGATAACCACATCAAGGAATCAACAAATGCAAACTGACAGAACCAACCCTAACAATAAATTGGAAATCATAATCCATGATAATGAAGAAGGAACTTGTGTGCTAACAGATGCTGCAAATTCAGGAAACAGAAATGTGACCAAGAGAACTGAGAAGAACCTAAAATATAAAAACCTGACAACAGAAATACAGCACAAGTGGGATGGAAAAACAAAAGTGATACCAGTAATAAATCAGGCAACTGGAAAACACTGCAAGCTGATTTGGAAAATACCTGAGCAACATACCAGGCAAGCACAAAATCAAGGAGCTACAAAAGAAGTAATATTGGGCTTTGTGAGGGCAAGCGCACATGCGCGCACACACACACACACACACACATACTTCAAGAAGTACAAATATGAATTGTACAAAACATTTAACATGGGAAATAACATTACACTTAGCATAAATTGTAAATACAGAACAGCTGCAAAACTAATGCCGTAGTAACATGGTGTGTTTCAGGTATATACTTGTAAGCACCCTGCATAAACGTGATAATGAGTAATAATAATAATAATAATAATAATAATAATAATAATAATAGAAACCAGGATAGTGTATTTGGTAGTGGCTTGGCTACAGGCCAGATAACAGAGGAAAGGAGGTTCGAGCCCCTGCAAGGGTAAAATATAATGCCCACCTCTGAGGCCCAACTAGCCTCCTATTCAATGGGTATGGGGGCTCCTTCCATGACGGTAGAGCAGCTAGCGTGTGAAGCTCACCACTCACCTCCATCTAGTGCTCGAATGTATGGAGGTATACCCCCACTCCCCCATATGCCTTCATGGTACTGTACAAACAGGAATTTACTGCTGCGGGCGGCGGCGGTGGTGGTGGTGATAATGAGCAACGGTTTGGAAAACAGCCCCCCCCTGTGTATCCATTTAATAGGTGGCTGACGGGAACCAGAGCCGGTCAAGACGTTCTGGAGAGATCTCTTGCCCCTGCCAGGACTCGAATTCCAGATCTTTCAGCCCGTATGTTATTGCCGACAAACTGGTCTGGGCTGGGGTAACCGTGAAATTTGTCCGACCAGGGAGCCACTTTGGCGTAAGTCCGGCCGTATCGGTATTTGTAAGAAATACTTTTGTTGGTAGACGAATGCCAGAATTCATACTGCTGAGTATTATTCGAAGTGAGATCTGAATAGCTTTCCAGTAACTTCGCCACTCCATGCTTGAACATGAGCACATAACGGCCCTTCTGAGCTCCCCACTCCCTCCACAGCTCTGTTATCATCAAGAGAAAGTGCCCGAGTAGTAGTTAGCTGTTTTACGGCAGTTGGTAATGGAAGAATGCCGTGTGGGATCCGGCCGAGAACAAAAGTAGGTCACAGAATAAGTCAACGCCAGAACACGAAGCAACATTGGTGGTATATAGACTAAGCTGAGACACGCAGAGAGGTTAACAGAACACTGAACGTCCCTCCAACGCGAGACAACACAACGCAACAACGATGTTTATCAACAAGTAAAATGTCAAAACAGACAACAGAGTAATGCCAAAACAGAAGCATGACCTCACTACACTTCTAATTAACCCCCGGAAGATCAACTAGTGAACATCATTAACACGGTATCACCCGCTCTTGTACAGCGGAAATTTTAACGACTCAATGTAATATCCGAGGATAAGCAACGTCACCAGAAACTACACGTATGCCCGTACCATTCCTGAACGAAGGCATATATCGTGTTCCGGAACGGTCTCACCGACCACACGGTCCATGGGTTTCAACTGGTCCTAGTTGACCAATCGGTTCACTTCACGGACTCCAGTATTCGCTATCACTGTTTACCATGGCAGCTACGAGTCGTTAACAAATCCAATGCGCTCATTTTCGGCGCGTTCGCAGAGACACACCACAAGCGCCTACTAGCTTCGTCGTGTCTGTCCGTATGTACTACGTACCAGCGCGGCTCCCACTGCACGCATTTCCGTGAAATTTTATACTGGGGGGACTTATACGAATATATCTCAAAAAATCCAAATTTGGTTAAATTTGGACAAAAATATGGGGTGCTTCGCATGAAAACCGAAGTACGTTATTCCAATGCCGGCGAGATTAAATCGCCATAAAACTGCTCTCTACGGGTGAAATGGTATCAGGATATTTGGATTGCCGAGGACGTACAAACATTACGCAAACGCGCCAAAGTTTTACGTTATAGTACAATTTCTGTATTGTTTCTTCATGCACACTGACCACATCTCGATAGCTGACGAAGTTTATGCATACTTCACGCGTCCAACTTTCAGATGATCGGAATGACAATAGATACCATTGGTCACAAAAGTTAGTGAGACGCTATCTGATGTGAAGAAATACGATCTCAAGAAAATAAGTGATGTATAATTTAAAGAAAGAACGTTAGGTTAAATCTAGAACAGATCTGTAGCTTTGGAGAAATTACATGACATACTGAGGGCAACAACAGGACTTGGAAAAATATTACAGAGCATTTCAAAACCTCCGCTACACAGCCATGGTTATTACATAATGAAGTACCATAAACAATGGTTACATAACGAATGTTGAAAGTTTCTAGGACAAAAGAAACCAGCTTAAGTGTAGTTCCAATCCAAATTAAGGGAAATAACGTGAACGTAAACCCGAAAACTCGTACTAATTTCTGGAACATAAGGATTGGCATGACTAAAAACAGGGCATGAAAGGAACACTAAAACGACGAACATGAGGGATTCGACCTGTTGAGAGTCACACAGTGCGAACTTTCTGAGATAATCTAGTTTAAAACAGATATACCATAGCTGTGTCAAAATGTCTAACCTGGAACACACCTGAATTATAGAAATAACAACACTTAACTCACAACAAAGTGTACACAGCCAGGTCTTCACCTACCTTGTTGCAATGTCTTCCAATGCCCATCAAGAAGTTGTCAGGCTTGATATCTCGATGGATAAAACTTTTGCAGTGCACGTATTCTATACGGCCAATCATCTGATCAGCCAACATAAGGACTGTCTTAATAGTAAACCGCCGTGAACAGAAGTTGAACAGATCTTCGAGTGATGGGCCCAACAAATCCATGACCAAGACATTGTATTCTCGCTCCAGGCCGTACCATCTGAATGAAAATATTTGCATTAGTTTAAATGACCGTACATAACTGTGCACTAGACATCATCATCGTATCATGCGAGTCCATGTGAACACGCACACCCACACCCATACGCAGAAGGTAAGACATCATACATAATCATACTCAGTAAATAATGAACACTGGTTTTTTTTTTACCTCTTTTACGAAATGCAGCAATCCTGACAGGCACAAAGAATGATGTGGAAAGCACTCACGAGTGCTGAAGAGGTGATATGGCCACGTCATTTAATTACAAAACGCAGCATATTCTAGCAGACCACGGAAAAATCTTATCACCCCAATTCCATGCAGCATCAGCCTTCTTGAGAAGGTGACAGTCGCTGAACATGGCAGGAATTTATCCGCCCGAGGGTTCATTACTATATTCACAACATCCCGCACCTGCCCCTAACCTTGACACAAATTAACCCAGTTAACATCCATGACAAATCCTACGTCTTTTAAATCCATGTTGCTATTTATCCTCTCAAGTATATCTAGTGACACCTTCCGGTTTTGCGACAAATATTATGCATACATTTCCGCCATCAATCGCGCCACATGTCCCACCAATCTCGACTTCATCGCCCTAATAATATACGGGAAATTACAATTATAAAATCCCTTATGATAAAATCAAACACGGATGAATAAACTGGAGCGGGAAGAAAGGAATAAATCTGAACCTCATCACACCTCATAACGGGAAACTTGTCGCGAACATAGAATACGTGTGTACAACGCTAAAGTCCCGCCTCGTTACACCACATAACATCACTCTCCATACAGCATAGGGGCCTGTTTTCGGCATTTATGTTAATCGGCAAGTTCGCTCCAACAGCACATTTTTACACTGATACTGATGCAAATGATGCCCGATGTGCCTGTGAAGTCAAATCCAGGACAGCCAAGGCAAAAGAAGCATTAAAAAAGACGACTGTTATGACCAGCACTCTGAACTTAAACCGAAGGAAGAAACTAGTGAAGTGCTACATTGGAAATACATCTTTGTATGGTGCCGAAACTTGGACACTTAGGAAACAGAACTGAAATACCTGGAAAGTTTTGAAACGTGCAACTGGAGGAGGATGGAGATTAGTGTGACCGATCATGTGGGAAATGAATATGTGTTACAAAGAAAGAGAGAATACCTACACACAATAAAAAGAATGAAGGCTAATTGAAGTGGTCATATCTTGCGTAGGAACTGCCTTCTAAAATACATTACTGAAGGAAAGATAGAGGGAAGGACAGAAGTAACAGAAAGACGAGGAAGAAAACGTAAGAAGCTACTGGATTACCCTAAAGAAACGAGAGGGCAAGGGGAATTGAGAGAGGGAGCACTAGTTCGCACTCTGTGGTGAACTGGCTCTGGGAGAGGTTATGGACCTGCCGTATGACAAACAGAAAAACTGATTTTGATATTGCTGATTTCCCATACGATGATGTTATGTAAGAGCCACTAAAACGTATGGGAGGTAAACAATGCGCTATATATTGTTTGAAACGTTGTGGAAACTTTCTTATATTGTTTCATCAAAGCCCACATTAGATCTGTTGCTTGTAACTATATTGTAACTGTCCGCAAAATTCGACCTATCGGCACACTCTACCCGCCAATCGTGCCACATAAACTACCTTCTACAGCACAATCACCCGAAATTATATCGTAATTGTTTCCTAGACCGGAGTCATTAGTCAAGACACTTCCCACAAATGCAATGTTAAAATCGGAAGTGTGGTTCCAGATAAAGTTTTGACCAAGAATATATATGTATGAAAAAGTTAAAGGAAATACGAAATATCTGAAAAAATGACAATTCAAGAAGAAGGCAGTGTAGGCTGTAACCTGGATCATCCCCAAAGCCCAACAAAAGAAGTAGAGATGCATGAGTCCCTGAAAATGACTTGAATAATCGAGCAATGATGTCTGTAGAGAAAAATATCTCATCTTCTCCTTCAAAATCTCTTCATATCAAACATCCTCGTAATTCTTCGTCTAGTTACTGCAGCTCACTGCTCGTCTGAATCAGTGTCCTCAAACACTGGACGTCAGCTTCGACGAGTACAACCCCTCAGTCAAGTTCGAACGTGTCACTGTCCTCCGTAACTGAGGCTCGAGTTCCTCCGTTTCTTCAACGGCGTTTGATTCCGAATTTCAACAGCGTCGAGTGTCACACCTGTTACTGGAACCTGGGCAATTCGAAGACATCCTCCGCTTCGTACGCACGAATTTGCGCGTCCGGTATTATATATCGGGTCTGGGGGCAAATTACCTAAGTACGGTACGACATAAGACGAAACGACATCAAGTCGGAGGATTACTGTGCTACCGTTTCTAACACGATATGGGAAAGTCACAACCTACAAACTACACCTGAATTCAGATTTTTGTCCAATATTCCTGTTTAAAGTCCGCACTGTTCAGTTCTCGAGATGTAATACCTCGTCAAGAAAACCCCCGTCTTTTTTGGTACCCTTGTATTATGGCCGCGTGCAGAACAGCTCACCAATGATCCCTGTCGTTATACACATGAATCCGGTACGCATCTCCATATCCTATTTCTTTAAGGCAAAGTTAAAGCTGTCCCTCTGCATACCATGAAGGCATAAGGGGTAATGGAAGTAGAGCTCCACTCATCAACCTCGCAACTCGATTATGATGCGGGGGTTAGCTTTGCGCCCGGACGCTTTACTCCCGGGTACCAAATGAATAGAAGGTATATGGACCCCAAAGCTGGTCTGGACCCCTAGGAGAAGATGAAAGTCACTTGCCACTGCCGGGAATGGAACCATGGCTCCTCGGCCAAGCCCGTACCGAGTAAGTTATCCCAGCTCATGACCTCCTATTTTATTACGGCCACCTTCTTCCCATTTACGGCTAGATCTTCCAAGTGCTATCTTTCCTTCAGACTTCCCGGTTATATTTTGTATACCCAGTCATCCCCCCTACTTTCGAATTTGATTTCAATCACACGTAACGTCTTCTTTTATGAATGGTCATATCGCAAACAAAATGGCAACTTTTCGTAACCTACACAATTCGTCTACCAGATTCCAGCATTACTACACAGCTGGGTTACAAACAAACCTTCTGTCAAAATGTGCTCACAATATTTGCTTTCCCTTACATTTTCGTAGAAACATGACAAGCGTAGGAGCTGGTCTATTGAGGATCGGTCAAGTCTGTCTCCGGTAAAAATGCGTAACGGTGGGTTACGACAAATTACTGTTGCATGAGCGATATGACCCAGGCCTACCTGCAATCCAAACACGGTTGGTTCATCATACATTTGTGTACGGATTATTTAATCACATTCAAAGACGTAGACTATGACTGAAGATGCATCGACAAATGGATGTGAAAGAAGTCGACGGCAAGCTAAATACAGGCACCATCCCGACACTGGCCTGGATGAAATGAGGAACAACACGAATTCCGGGAGGATAATACATGCCCCGGGCAAGATTACAACCGAACACCTCCAAAATACGAATCTGTTCGGTGTACACACAGCCGGAGGGTTTTTTTTTTTGGGGGGGGGGGGGGGGTGTACAGAGCCTGTTGTCCCCTTTTTTTTTT
>Ga0123357_10006865_pt1 | contig 13991 bp, 6 predicted proteins | sample TergutEmb28metaG_FD_89873 | JGI IMG/M metagenome (GOLD analysis project Ga0123357, IMG submission 89873) | Embiratermes neotenicus P4 segment gut microbial communities from Petit-Saut dam, French Guiana - Emb289 P4 | ecosystem: Host-associated > Arthropoda: Insects > Digestive system > Gut ... | reverse complement strand
GTGATGTTCCAAGTATAGCTGTCTTTTGTAGTGAATCTATCGAATGTTTTCCTGGTACAGTTTCCAAATTTTTCCTTAAGCTTCTCGTTACTATTCCAGTGGCTCCAATTATTACTGGTACAAGCGTACATTTCAGGTTCCACATTCGTTGTATCTCTATACATAAACTCCTGTATTTTAACTTCTTTTCCGCTTCCTTTTGCACAACATTTCTGTCTGTGGGTATTGCCACATCTATCAGTGTGCATATTTTCTCTTTTTTGTTTTTAATTATTATATCTGGCCTATTTGCTGTAACTTATTATTATTATTATTATTATTATTATTATTATTATTATTAAAGAGCACGAAGTAGGGTCCGATTGACTCGAAGATTCTACTGTCCAGTAAGGTCTACACACAATATTGTTTGGTGTGTACTGCATCTTATTATTTTAACATAGCACAAATTTCAACTGTCCATATTCCAAGAGTGTGACCCACAACGTATGGCACTGACATCTTCTTGCCACACCATGACGAATATTTGTATACAACTCTGAATTAGGTCTGTCCAGCATTTACTGTGGAATGAATGTCAGAGGTGTTGTTATTGTGGGCTATGAAACTGTGTAATGTGGTGTGCGGCTCACTTATTCTCTGAAGATGAAGCAAGCATGTTCGTCTGCAACGTTAGTGAACACCTAACTATCTAGCTCACCGACTAGATCACGTTGTCCCACGCTGTACTCTGTTATCAGAGCCTGTTTCAATGTACAGGCTGACGTAAAGTTGTTGCTCAAGTCAGTGAGACCCAACACATAAGCGTTAAACTATACCTACATTTTCATCTTGTTGGAACATTATTGTCTTCGTTGTCTTTTTGACTTAAAAAATTGCACTTACAAAACAGTGGCAAAAGCAACCATATCCAGCTTCTCCATAAGATCAGAGGTCAGAATTGAATGTATTATTTTATGAATTGAAACAATGTACTGCCATTAAATTAAGTTATTTTTATTATTATTTCAAATATTTTTACTATTGAATCACTAAATTCTTCTATAACTGTCCCTGTACACACCGTGAAGTTATATGTGTGAGTGGAGCTGTAATTTAACCTTTGCACTCACGCCCCAGCCACTTATCCTCGCGGAAACAACCCTCAATACCCACTGAATATGAGACACAGACGAAATTCTTCCTTACTCTTTGGTTTTTAAGGAAAGGGAATGGGGTTATATCTCATGGAAGTCGTGTATACATAAATACTTGGACGTTTTGAGGAAATGAAAGCTTTGTGTTAACGTAATGTCACTAGAAGTCACCACATCTTTATACTTTCCAATTTCATATGAAACATTCACATCCAAAACCCTGAGGTGTGACGACCCTAGCGAAACTTGATGTAGGACTCTAAATATCTGTATGGCAGTGGATCTTTTACAGACATCCAACTGCTACTGAGGTGCTCGTACGTGGAGTAACAAGGCAGGAATTCGTGATCACTCTTTACGATTGATGAGAGTATCGGATGATATACTAGAACTGACATTAAAAATCTTAAAACGAAAATGTCCTGACAGTGGTATAGGCCTGTACCTTAGAATCCAGTTCCAGTAATTTAGATCGTAACGAATCCAGCTACGTAGGTATTATTTTATATTTTTCATTTCGGAAACGTTTTGTTAGGAATGCTAAACAGTGGACAAAGTATTCTGTAGAAACAGTAATTCTGAGTGTGAAAGTTTGTACTGAAGGTAGGCCTAGCTCCTATTCATGCCAACAAGTTCTATATGTAAGAGTTCTTTAAAATTCACTGGTTATAGATATTAGAAAAAGTCGATGTTCTAACAAAAGTAATGTTGTAGGAATCGTAGACATAGAATGAAACATTAAAATATGTAATTATTAATTTACAGTTTTTGCTGGAATCATCACATAGACCGAAGTATTTGAAAACTTGGTTCCTAAGTCATTCATATTATTGCTTATTTCTTGTATCCAGAGTGAGTGAAAGTTTAAAAATCTTATGAGATTTACACTAATTCTAGAAAGAAAGGAACATCCTAAATAAAATAAGTGAAGGAAGGTTAACTTGGATTAGTCACTGTTGCGTAGAAACTGCTGTCTTAAGAGACGTTATTGAAGGAAAGATTGACTGGACGAGAAGAAGAAGAAGAAGAAGAAGAAGAAGAAGAAGAAGAAGAAGACGGAGGAGAAGGAGAAGAAGAAGACGAAAGTAGCTACTGATTGTCCTTAAGGAACAAAAAAGATAGTGGAATTTGAAAAAAGAAGCATTGTATCGCGCTACGTGGAGAACTCGCAAGACAAACTGCACAGTGATTTTACATGATAATATTACCTGTAACTAAATGCACCCGTGGATAATTTTGGTTGAAAAACATCGGAACAACATTTTCCCTAGAGTTCCACTGCCTTTTGCATCACTTATGCACATTTTCATTTACGTGTAGATTCTGGTCTCCTGGGTTGTGTTATCTTGTATGTTACGTGGCAAACAGCTGTTCGTTGGTGCCTGTTGCTGTCTGCAGTGAGTGTTGGAGGCAGTATTTTCCTCCACACTACATGGTATTATAACCCAGAACACAGCAATTAAATTCTTAACCTTCATAAAACAGCTCTTGTTTTCATTTCTTTTTTGTATTGAAAGTACAATTTTATAGGGCCTCTATCATCGTGGTTTTTCCCCCAGGTGACATTCGATCCGTTGTTAATTAGTCCCATGGTACGGACAACTGGCGCAGCCGAACAGTTTCAACCTCGAACAGTTACAGACAGCCGAATGATCAGCGGCCAGTGCACTTACCCTAATCTTGAAATAGAATCTAAATTCGTTTGACAAGACCCACTACGTACCATTGTTTTCGTTCTCTGTTTTAGCTAGTTCTCTGACATCAATTTTTGTCTGTGGTAAAGTGCGGTTTGGATACCTCTCGATCTAATTAATCTCGGCTACAATCTGCGCACAATGGAAGAAGTTTCGTTGTGACTTCAAGGAACTAGAAGATGCTCATAGGGTTGAGATACTGTCGATGATATAGACTGCCGACAGTAAGAGAATTATTGAAGAGCGCGTCGTGGATTTAGCTGGGAGTGTTAAAATGATTTTGTCTATGTGTATTTCACTGTTAAGTTCGTTAACCTTTTGAAAGAGTTTCAAAATATTAATATCCATTCTGCAAAAGAGATTTTGCATTAAAAATGACAACGAGATCAATTGACGGCATGTATATAAGGAGCTGGTACAGGTTATATAGGGAGAACGCTTATAAATAAGTGAAGGTAAAGCTCCACACACATTTATCTAGGTGGGAGATGGGAGTGAACGGTTAGTTCCACACGCCACACTTTTTAAGGTTCCGTAGTCTAGACCTTAAAAATAATGAGCATCATAGCTTTACTTAATGAGTTATCCGTATCCCGGACAACACTTTTTGTTACGTATGATAATATTTTATTAGAAGAAGCCTAGCGTCAGTTTTTTAAAGGTCCGGCAGAATAACGTTCGTTGAACTATGGATTAAACTGGAATGCCAGGTAACCAGTAAGGCTCACTAGTTACTAATTGTAACATTATAAAATTTTCATAACTGTAACTCCGAGCCGCGCGAGAGTAGTAGACCGCTGGCTGGTAGGTCTGTAGCCATGGATACAGTGCAACTTGATGTAGTAGCTTCGAGCTGTACGAGAAAGTTAAACAAGTTGTATAAAATTTCTGTACGGAAAGAAAAATCTGAAGCTTACAGGGGCCGAGTTTTAAGGACTACTTTCAGGTTGAAAACCAATAAATGTACGGTTTTGGAAGGATTGGGTGAAAATGTGGGGGCATTGCTGGGTAGATAACATAACTGGTTGTGTCTCCGTGTATGAGAGATTTCAGGAAGTGACTTGGATTCTTCTGTGCTCAGTGCATGGACTGGTGGACTAGTGGCAGGATCGAGAGGAGTTGGTGCTAAGACTTTGGATTTCACCAACGCGAGGAAATCTTGACACTTAACTACTACAATAGAAACGGATTCTACTTGCTTTCTTTTGCGACAATGAAAATACTTATTTATATCGCAAGTTTTCTACGGACATTTGTCTTGCGGACCAAATCTGTCCAGGGGCCCTCCTTTTGACTGACTTTTCTTTAAACCATTAAACAATAATGTCGTGGGTTTTGTTCAGAAAGCAATGCCCTAGCAAGCCTGGAAATGTTTTGAACCGCTTTCAGTGGTCTATAATTGAAGCTGAGGGTAATTACATGGCCAGCGATTCGCCGAGGAGCGTACAGGGCTGACTTCCAGCTGTGTCGATCCCGGTGTAGAAGGCAAAGCGAAATAATTAAGATAGCAAAACTGTTATCATTTAAAGCCTCCCTTCTCCCCTCAACTTCATTAATCTTGATAATAAAGAACCATGAAAATGCAAGAATTATACAACTTTTCATTCCATTATATCGTACTTGTACTTCTGTTCTTGGCGGTAGGTTTTACTACTATCGGGTCTTGTTTAATATTTTGTATCTATTGTGTGTAAGGCCAGGGTATACGCCTTCGTGATATGCATTTGAAGCTACATCTGGAGGGCACTCGTGCGAAAGATATGAGCGTGCTGGGCGAATGGAAACAATGGAGGAAAATCTCCCCGTCTCTTTCTTTTCCCTTTACACGCCAATATCAGATTAATTAGGCTTGTGTCTGTAATTCGTTCCAGTTGGTGATGTAACAGAAGTCATGCCTATGCGTGAACCTGATGATCATGGCTGATGATCGTACGCACACCATAAAGGGAATATTTGTAAGATTGTAGAAAGTCAGTGTGCCCAATATACTTGTATACTGCAGGTATAATTCATAGTTTGTAAACCTCCTTCCAATTTTAATTCTTGCGAGCATTGTGGTCTAGCACAGCGGTATTCGAATTTTTAAAGTGTGGAAATCTTGTGACAAAATCTGAATTTTCACGGAAGCCCTGTAAAGTAAACTAGTACCTTTCTGGGTGCAAAAATTAGAAAAAATGTTAAAACATGTACTTGTATTTTAAAAAATAAAATATTTACTCACATATATAAAAATCGAAGTGTTACTAGTGGTGATTTACAACTCATGCACAGCGATGGGGAGAAAAAATTGTGTAGTTAAAAATTAACAGAATGATATTTAACGATTACGTTATAAGGGGCATTTCTTTGTGCAGAACGCCAGAAAATGGTCCTCGCAAGCCAAATCTTTTTTGAGTGGGTGGGTGGTAGGTGGTTTTCACGGATCACAGTTTGACTAATACTGGTGTATCAAGTGGAGCGTTCTTGCCTTTATTACTCTACTTTGAAGTTCAGTAACAATTGTTGCCGTTATTATTTTATTACGAAATTTTTTACCATCTTTCCTTAAGTAAAGAAAGAAAATAGGCTGAGGAAATCGCGACATTCTGTACATTTTTCAACTTGTTAAACCAAATGACTGGTTTTCACGTAACCTGGTTGATATTGTGAAATCAGAGACCACGGGAACGTCGTACGTTATTACTTCTTGTAGTCAGTATTATCAACAGAGAACGTGCGAATTTGTTAGTTGGGGAAGACAGAAACTTTGTGTAGGTAGAATTTTTATTTATGTTCATCACAAACGTGAAATGTGGGCCGGGTAGCTCAGTCAGTATAACGACTGACTACGGGATGGACGGTCCGGGATCGAATCCCGGTGGGGACGAGATTTTCCGCCCGTCCATACCGGCCCTGGGGTCCACCCAGCCTCCTATAAAATGGGTACCGGGTCTTTCCCGGGGGTAAAATGCGGCCGGGGCGTGCTGCTGACCACTCAGCCCCTTCTAGTGCCGCGGTCATGAAAGAGTAGAGCTGTACCTCTACCCACCCTCTGGGCCACACCGGGCCTGTAACTGGACCACTTTACCTTTACAAACGTGAAATAAAATGCCTAACACGAATAGATATATAAGACTAGGAATCAGTAAAATAAGAAAACCAGAATTATACCCAGTAGTCCTTGTGTGATATGTCATTTATGGTAAGCAGATCATTAGCAGATTGACAGTAGAAAGGAGGGCTAGTTGGAATATTTCTCATATCCGGAAGAACTTAGCTGCTTGTCCAGCCTTCCATGCCCTAACGAAGAGGATAAAGCAGCCTGAACATGAATCTTTAAAACCAACCTGCACTTTAGTGCCCAGATCGGAGCCTTGGCTCCAAGGTACTCGACTGTACAAGGATAAACTCAGGGCACAGTGGAGAATCACCTAGTCATTAGTTACTTTTGCCGTAAACTGAAAAGATTTAGTGAGGTTCACAAGAGTTACAAAGTTTCAACATTTCTTGTCTGTATAACTGAACATTATGTAACTTGTAACCTTCAATAGTTGCAAAAAAAAAAAAACATGAATTGAAAACTTGGTAAAAACAGGTGCGTGGTTCGTACATTTACCGAAGATTGATATCACCCGCCCACCAATACAGTTGGCGGTGTGTTCTAATGGCAGTGTTACATAGACATACAATGTGTAACTGATGCTGTAATTTACATAAATAATTTAAAGCTCTGTCTACTTAACACAAATATAGACGAGACATTTTCTTCCTATCAAAAATTAATGCATGCCCTAACTATATGAGAGTGTCTCTTATTTTATGACATATGTGTATACATTACGCATTTCGCGTTAGAACCATATTTTGTGTGCAACGAACTAAACGGAAATTAAAGGAAACATCATGCATGATTTCAAGCTTCCGCCGCGGTGTAAATGAGATCTTTGCTCTCCTGGGATGTTACGCAGCGCTTATTGGAAGTTACCGACCGATAGGTTGTCCCGAAACGTCGGCAACTAACTACCAATTAATGCTGCGTAACATTACAGAACAGAGAAGAGCTCAAACCTTACGTCTTGAGAGATTAACCCTTTACCTGCTAACGTGGAGAATATGGTGAGCTCCGAATAATGCTAGCATAGGGCAGATGGGATTTAACTCGGCGTTTAAAGGGTTAATACTCTCTCGTTTAGTCAAGAAATTTCACGTCCTTTATGAAGTGTCAAAATCCACTATTTTATCCGGAGCTAGATGAATCCATCCATATCCTCACACTCTGCTTCTGTAAATTAAGGGCATTGTTCTGTCTAAAGTTAGGTTTCTCAAGCTGTCTTTCCATCAGGTTTTGAGACCAAAGCATGTCTGTCACCTTTCATCTTAATTTTTAGCAACACAGGCAATGTAGTATAACGAAACATTGACGCGCGTTAATGCAACCATTGTTGCAGCAGAAAAGCAATAAGTAATACATATTATGAGTGTGTGTCTATAGCATGTGGTATCCAGCATGCATTGCACATGCACCCTATTATATTGTCATGCATGGTCTGTCCGGCTCTAAAATATTTTTCCACACTATCTCATAAAAGGCACGATTTTCGGGAAAAGTTTTTGAACATAAAAGTGTGTTTTGATTTTCTCTACAATTTTTGTCTAAAACATTTCTCAATCTAAGAATAACTGGGCGAGATTTCGTTATAAATATATATTGGTCTTCATGTAAAGTAACCGTTATTCTTGTACGTTTTAACGAAACTTTAATATTCTCGACATATTTTCGAAATATATTCAAATACTAAATTTAACCCTTTGGCGTCGGAATTATTTTTTTTAATTTTAGCACACCCTCTATATAAAATGTGAATAAAAGAGGAACCAAATACGTTAGATTTATGAAACAAACTGCATTTTGAAGAGGAAAAAACGGAGAGTATATACAGTGTTTAAAATATTCGGTACCTCTATTTGTTGAATAAATATATAAAATGCAACGTTTAGAAGTTAGCGGTGCGGTACGACCACTGTAGTCGTTGTTAGGCGTCAAAGGGTTAATGAAAATCTCTTCAGTGGTAACCGAGTTGTTCTATGCGGACGGTCAGACGGACATATGTGACGAAGCTAATAGTCGCTCTTCGAAATTTTGCTAAAGCTACCAAAAATAAATATTTCACGTGTGTTAGTTACTTTGCCTCCTCCTCTTCCTCCCCATGTACCACCACCGCCACCGCCACCGCCACCACCACCACCGCCGCCACCTCATCGATTTGGTCACCCTTACAGTAGTTGCCGCCGAGTTGAAGAATACTTGAAGCTACACACTCGCACCCTCTTACGCCTTCATGGTGTGCACAGAAACAAAAGTACGTTTACAGTATCTGGGGTATAATACAAGTTACGAAGTTTCTGATATTTTGTTCGGCTTTGTGTTACGTACTCTGTTTTGCGTGCGAAAGATCCTCTTAACAGTGCTGTTTTCTTCAAACGTTTCAGTTGCCCTTTGGCGGGAGAGACCAAGTTTCACACCCATACAGATAAACGGTAATGTATCGTTTAAATGTTGAAGTAGGAGACCAGGTAACAAAAGATTCAGATCAAACGTTTCCACATTTAATTTTGCCTTAATTTCTTCTTGAAGACAACTCCAGTTTGTTAACATCGTGTTTATATTTTTGATCTGTTCGAAATTTTCGGAACTTTGATTAGCCTGCCTAACTACATATTAGCTGTATTATGATTTTTTCCTTCACTCTGGCAGTGAGATGTGAACAAGTAACTGTTTAAGGCGATCAGCTTACTTCATTTTAAAGTTATTAAAATTAAAATATTCCAATAGAAGGTAAACCACAAATCCTCAAACACAACTTATATATATATATATATATGTGTGTGTGTATATATATATATATATATATATATATATATATATATATTCCCGTGGCTGCAGGTTTCAGATTGAATTAATCCATCATCGGGCACTTACAAGTAAATTAGTAGATATAATGCATTTATATGTCAAGCATATGTTACTTTTATTTCTTGTGGGATCCAACATTACAAAATTGTCTCTACAATAAAATTGATATGAATGAAAGAACTAGAGATCTCTGGAATACAAGACGTGAGACTCACATACGAACAAAACTGGATCAACCACCTTGAAAGAATGGACAACACCAGACTCCCGAAACACGCCTTCAACTACAAACCTCGAAGAGGAAGAGACCGGGGACGCCCCAGGAAACGATGGCAATGCGTCGATGCCGGAACAGGTCAAACGACCTAATCCATGGAGGAAGATGATGATGATGATGACGAAGGACAAGTTTTTAATGTTGGATCCCATAAGAAAGAAACGTAAATACAATATACTTGACATAAATGCATTATACCTGCTATTTTATTTATAATGGTCCGATGTTGGATTTATTCAAAACGAAACATGTAGCCAAGGAAACTATTTAAGGTGTGTTTGACTGAGGATTTGTGGTTTGGTTGTTTATAGAGTTTATAACATAACGGGGTGTGTTATATTAAGTTGGATTATGTCATTTTGATGGCAGTAACTCAAGGTGTTAAATCGACTATTGTCAACCGTCAGATGAAATTACAACCGGCTAACTTCAGTCACTAACTACAAACAGAAAGCGTAGTGAATGGGATGACATCACTGCATTATTTTCAAATAACAGGCTTAACACAACCCATGTAATTGTATGTCTTTTCGTTACTTGTACAATATGTTGGTTGTAAACATTTGTTATCGGGTATCTTGTACACTGGTAAAGAGTGTGCATTTTAAATGATCTTGTTTAGTGAGGGGAACCGGTTGTGTGTTTTACGGCCAGGCAAGGCAATGCCTAACAACATGTACTTATCTACCTTACCTACGATATGGTATGTGGTTGAGTTCTACAGTGTAATTCACAATATATCAGAGAAACATGTTAATAAGTTCCGTTGGAAGCTAAAGCTTCCTGCAGTCTTTAATCTGGCATTGGGTATTACTGCACACCCGGAACTCATCTCGAGTTTTTAAATTGTGTTCATAATTGTTTGCTTTGTGCTGCTGATTTCGGTGAATAGCCTGGTCAGCAACTGCCACATCGCGAGAAAAGTGTGTCTGATCGGGGGGAGGAGAAGACGTATGTGTCTGACGCACAAACATTCAGTCTATATATAACTCCTACCTATTTTTTTCGTAATAGTTTTGATAATGGCATTAAAAATATCCAGTACAATATACAGCAATTTGCTTGGTTTCAGGCTTCCTTCGCGATGAAGACGAGACGTGCTGTCGTCTGGGACATCACGCACCGTAGATTGGTAATTACCACTATACCACTATACGTTGCGTAATATCCCAGTTCTCGTTTAGAAACTTGTCATTAGCCTATATTTACTACTGCAAGGATACTAACATTATGGGCAAAAATGTGCCTATGTTTAATACTGTTTATTGTGGCTACTGTACTTCGATAATGACGTAATCCCGCCCCCACCTCAAAATTTCTTGCTTCCGACACGTTGTTCTTCCCTATTATAAAAGTAAAGGTAGGGTTGTTGCTGTGCATGCTATAAAGACGTATGGGGGATAGGAGGTATAAGTCCATTTATTCATAACCTCGGCATTGGATGGAGGTGAGTGGTCAGTTTCACGCCTTGGAGGCTTTATCGCCGGAGGATATTATTACGCGTTTCTGCAGTGCTTACCTGCCTCGCCCATCTACATTATCGTCTTCAGGTAGCAAATGGAAAGAGAGAAGATTCTGAACTGAATGGTATAAAGCATCCCCCAAATTTAGTCTTCGGATAATTTCTTTATGACGCAGCTTCAATATGGCGCTGTCGCTCCTTGCAAAATTCCCGGTGACGTGGAATATGTCGTAACAAGCTCGGTTTGAACTTGAAATCCTCTTAACCCTCGTACGGTTCCTGATGTGGAGGTTCACCCCTCGTCGGCTGCCTGCACCTGCTTATTAGTATACCATTCGCACTTTAACCATAACAATAAACACAGTTTTTTTTCTTACTCTTTTTGTGTACAGAACACGCGTATGCTTATATGTACAAGCACAGAGGCTTAAATTAAAATTACTAACAATCATGTGGATACAGAAACATCATCCTTATATTATCTGTGTGTGGAAAGAAGTGACTCTTGACGGCTTCAAACTTCTACCCTGTAAACTAGCTGTATAACAAATATTTGGACAGGTTGCTTGTCCGATAAAGGCCTTTATGCCAGTCGCGATAGGATAGAGGTGGTGGAGGTCGTGGTAGCTGGTGTGATGAGCTTACGAAAGAAGCAGGCGCAGGCGCAGGTGCAGATTCGTTTAAAGTTCCTCACAAAAAGACAAGGTGTGAAATCCTGTATTATCGATGTTGACTAACGGATAAAGCTGCTGGAGAATTAGGTACTTGCATTAGTTGACAGTCATATAGTCACCTGTGTATAGGAAGCTTGCCTACCAACGAATGTCTTTTATGGAAATCTTACCTGAATTTCAGCACAGATGTGTTGATATGTCAACAAGACACTTCAGTAGAACAGTAACGGTATCGTAAGGTGAAGTACTGCAGTTCCTTCAGTAGTGACACCATTACACGAATAGAGTAACCAAGCATTCGGATTTTTAGCAGAACTAGATACGCAGGTTGCGTATAAACTAAGACTGTAGTGTGATCGCTTATTGTTTGTACTTCCGCCGCTATCCTATAAGCCTGATGCAATTTCACTCGATGACTACGCGTTTGTGGCAATTTCGTTTCGCCGGAAACAGTAAAACGCACTTAGGTCTTCATATAAAGTGTCCGATGTTTTTGTGCGATTGTAATTTTCTCGACAGATTTTTATAAACGCCCCCAATATGAAGTTCCACGAAAACCCGCCGAGTGTGTGCCGAACTAGTACATACCGACACACGGAAGACAAGACGCACGTAACATGTTCTTTTTTGCGAATGTGCAAATGCGCCTAAAACCTCGTCAGTAGCCGCCTCAATGTAACTTACTGAGATTTCGACAAGAAGTAAATACAGTCGAATCGGTTATAATGTCAACGTAGGGACTGAATCTTCATGTTTGCGCCGTGCATCTATGATAATTAAACAATCTATTATCCAACTAATGCACAATATGTAACATGTAGATAAAATTAAAATTATAAAATATTGAAAAGTGCTCCAACATGAGTGCCTGCATATACAGTGAACTACACACACGCGCAACGGGTCAGAATGTGCTGCCATAACACCGACCTTGTCCATGTCAACGGACACGATAGAATCACACCTGTAATTTTTAGCCAAGCACTGAACAAGGCTCCTCTGTGATCCGAAACATGTTGCAGCGCTTTTAAATATTTTATAATTTTAATTTTATCTACGTATTATTTATTGTGCATTAATTGGATAATAGAGTGTTTAAGTAGGGACTGAATATTTTGTGTCGTTATAGACTAGTGTTGTTCTTACCGAGGAGTATAATGTTATGGTAAAGAGTAAGGAATTAATTGATATCACAGAATATCTGACGCTATAGACGAGATGTCGCTTAAACCGATGTCATTGTAGCCGGTTTAATCAGTATTTAGAAAAGTAAACGGAAGAAAATGAGCGTGATTTCAAAGGAGATGTGGCTACAAATATGTCATATTTACCACTGAACACATAATCGAAAAAAATGGAATATTCACTCTTGTTTCCACTCCTTACACGTCGCAGAACAGCGCACGACAGCCCCACTTTAAATCTTTAGGCTATATTGTAAAAATATGGAGCATAGGCATAATCCTGAACACTGATGCAAGCATTTGTGTGCTTTTATAAGACGTGTGTAAGAAAAGGATAGGCAGAAAAACCACACAAATAATTTACGTGTAAAATATTCGTATACATTTGACACAGAAAACCGAAATAATGTGAAAATAGAATATTTACCAACAATGATTAAAACAAGGATGTAGTTCGACACGTGCATTACAGTGTAAACAAAAGTTACACGTGTAATGCAGCTGACGGAAATAGACGAAATATGATCAGAACCTGGAACGTCCTGCTACATCGGTGGATTACGGATTGTGACGCCCTAACTATATGGTGACTAGGCTACACTTTGGACGACCTAAGAAACTTGGTTCGATTCCCTGTATGGGAAGTGGATTTTATCTCCTTCAAAGCCTCCAGGCCGATTCTGGTGCCCACCCAGCCACCTGTTTATTGGGTGAAATGTCTGTTATTATGGGTAAAGCGGCACGGACGTGAAGTTGCCCACCAATATCCGTCTAGTGCTGAAGTTAAGAATGCATGGAGCTATATCTCAGTTCCTTCACATGCTGCCTTCATGGTACAGGAACAAGTTTATTGTAGCACCAAGACTAATGTCTGATATGGGAATGTTCTAAAATGATATTAAACGGGTTAATGTTTTGTTAAACAATAAAAGTGTTGAAGTAATTAGAATGCCTCATTTCATAAGACATTAAGGATACAACGATATAATTTCAGTTTTAAAGCAAAGTAAATTAAACTTATATTATTAACAGTAACTTCTTCACAAGGCGTTACCCGTTGGTAAAACTTTACGATTAATAGAGTGGTAATACCTCTGTTTTTCTGTTACTGTATTGGGCAATGGTAGCAGTCGGAGGTGCTTACGCAAGGTGTCCCTCCAGTCGGCCCTTATGCCTTATTCAAGGCGACTGTTTTTATAAAGACAGATAATAGCTGGCATATAGTGTTATCAAAAACAAATAGCATATTTGAACATCATGGCAACCAACGACCTAAAAGTGGGAAGAGAGACAAATACCTGTGGACTTGTGAATGAATAGTCAGGAGTACAGTTGTAAATAAAACCAAATAAGCCGACTTTCCCATTGCAGACTTCCAAGACTACGTATCTTCTCTTTAATGCCTTATTAGGGTAGATCTATTATAAATTACAATCAAACAAAGACAATCAGTTTACCTTATGGGGTGGACGAATTCACAAATACGCATGAGATCGTACTGTAGTTGAGTTTCAGTGTTTTATTAGTCGGAAGAGACTATTATGTATGTATGTATGTATGTATGTATGTATGTATGTATGTATGTATGTATGTATGTATGTATGTATGTATGTATATGTATGTATGTATATGTATGTATGTATGTATGTATGTGTGTATGTATGTATTATG
>Ga0123357_10006864_pt1 | contig 13992 bp, 8 predicted proteins | sample TergutEmb28metaG_FD_89873 | JGI IMG/M metagenome (GOLD analysis project Ga0123357, IMG submission 89873) | Embiratermes neotenicus P4 segment gut microbial communities from Petit-Saut dam, French Guiana - Emb289 P4 | ecosystem: Host-associated > Arthropoda: Insects > Digestive system > Gut ... | reverse complement strand
CCAATGTGGTAATTCAACAGAATAGTCGCAAGCTCCTGATGATGGATATATTAATGTCCGAAACATGTTGAACACAGAAGTGAAATAAAATAGCAAGTGACATCAAGTTGGTCTTTTATTCTTCAACTGTCACAATGGTGCGCGGTCCAATAAACGTAAGATATGTAAGCCCTACTTTGTTTTATTGTTCTTTATTATCATATTCAGCTATATCAATTTGAAATGTTAATCTGTGTGTGTGTTTGTATAATGCACTGCGGGTTCGCAAGCAGAAGAGAATCACACCGTTCGATATATCGATCCAGGTCGCTTTGTTCACTGCAAAATCGTCAAGTGAATAGGCCTTCACAACTTAATTCAATTTCTTATAATAAAAGCCAACCAGACGCACTGTCTCTCAACTTTATTTGGCGAAGAACTCTACATGTTTCGGGCAGATTTACTGTCCATATCAGAAGTCCTAATACTGTATTCACAGTAATAGGTATTTGTCATGCTAGTTATGTTGACACTCTGCTGGCGAGGTCAGGATATAACATCCTGACCTCGCTAGCAGAGAGTCAACATAACTAGTACGACAAATACCTGTTGCTGTGAATACAGTACTAGACTCCTGATGATGGACAGTAAATCTGTCCAAAACATGTAGAGTTCTTTACCAAATAAATTTGAGAAACAGTGCGTCTGGTTGGCTTTTATTATAAGAATATATCACGGCGCGCGGTCCTCTGAATGCCAAATTAATCCAAGTTGATTTAGACCGAGACCCGTTACCTGCATATTCACGCTAAAAGAGCACTACTTTAGCACTTGGAGAAATATTACAATGATGTTAATGAATTTGGAGATATCGATTCAAAAATATAATTACAAGGGGTTTCAGGCTTACAGGGCGGAAAATGTCGAAATGGTAGTCTTCTGGCTGTTGAAACCGTGAATGTTTCTAGGCAGATACGGACTATTCTAAAAAAAATGCTGCCTCCTTCATTGTTGAAAGAATTTATTCCAATTATCAGCTGACGTGCCTAACTAAATTCAGTTTTTCAACCCTGAATACAGTTGGCAGGATGTTTGTCCAGTCATATCGATGTATACCAAGAAGCCTCAAAAATCAAACCACAGAAAAGTGCCATTTGAAGAAAATTTCTTGTCCCCAAATAATTTATTGTGATAGTACTATTGAGAAAGGTCAGAAAGAGGCTGAACCTTTTCGTGATAAGTTGTCCCGAAACGTCTGTAAGAAATTGCCACTACTATCATTTGTCTCCCTCGTCGAAAGGAACTTGCAGCCAACTTCATTCAAGTGATGCTTCTGAATTCATGATCTTATTACATCGCAGAATTTTATGCATTCCAAAGTTTTGACCTGAACTACGAAGGGTACTGTCGCCTGTTGACGTGTGTGGCAGACTGGTTCATGAAGAGCCAGCACGCTGCCGCAGTACACTAGTTCCCACTACCTCTCCTTCAGAAGGGGGTGTACCCAGCTGCATGACTGGCCGTGTTCCCTTCTACTTGTCGACGTCCTCCACCAGGTCGGTCATTCACCTCTTCACGTGCCACCGTTGTTGTTGTTTTTATTGTCAAACATGAATTACCTTAGTTGTACTGTATATAGTTTAAACCGTACGGGGAAAAGTACGAGCAATAAGGCCGGTAGAGGGAGAATTTCGCCGTCGATCCCATTCGACACTAATTACTTAATATCTAAATGAAATAGACCCACGTGTTTTTAAACATACATGATTATTTCATTCTAATGTTAGATTTGATTATCTCACGGCAACTGCTTTAACTTCTGAGATGTGACGCGCCATGTAGTCTGGTGTACAGTACAGTATCGACCTGTCACAAAAACCTGTTGCCTTCCTTTTCAGGGTACTGTTTGAGGCATCACGTTCCTCCCAAAAGTCAGTCCTTGTCTACTATTATACTTCATGACATCAATTTCCAGGAGAAAATTCTTAATGATTCTTAGGTTGTTGAATGACCTTTTTCGGGGACATGACTTCGGTTTGAAGGAAGTAGGAAGATGAAAATTGGGTCTTCAGTTTATTGTGCCTTGTCGACTGGTAAAGGGTTTCCGGCATTTGAAAGGGTCGCCATCCACTCGTTTTCATCTGCAGAGTCAAACAGTCCATTTATTTACCACTAGCATCTGAGTACAAGACAAGAAGCGAGGAGAACTCGTAATGTAGGTTTCGGAACCGCTTGCGCCCTCCCACGAACCAGGATCAACGGCAGAGATTGAATGAACCAGTTCCGAAGAAAAAATTATGTAAGTGACGTCATACCGGGATCGTAATTTCTGCCTTGTCTTCGTTCTTCATTCCAGGTCCATGGAGCTAATTCCTTCTTCACCTGCCAAAACTTAAATAGCGATTCACACACCGAAGTTGTCTTGGTATTCGCAAGAACCATTCACTTGTTTCTGTCCAGAGCCAGATGACTTCAGTCCACGCCCTTTCATCGCATTTCTCCGATAAGTCTCGCACTCCACGTTCTAAATCTCCTGTCATTTTCTGTTGCCCAGGCCGTTCCAAAGAATTGTCGAAGTCCGAGGGCCTATGTAACATTTCGTGTCATGTTGGTTTTTATATGGCGAGGAGTTGTTAGTCTCTCTCCCAAGCCAAAGTTACGACACTACCCACTGTCGGCTGTCCTCAACTCTTTATGCAATGTATTTGCAGCTGTCCTGTATATCTCGAGGTTGTCGTCTCCACCCGCGACCTAAGGACCCGCTATACCGTGGTGACAGGGACCTAAGGACCCGCTATACCGTGGTGAAAGGGACCAGCTGAAAATGGCTATTATTAATTTACGAAATGTGATGTCTAACCTTGAAACAGTTCGCTTCCTGTCTGACTATTGCCAGAATAATTGGAGCAAGGATGCCCAGTACGCGACATGACTTATCTTTCATGAGAGTTTAACCGTCACAGAGAGTACACTCTCTTGCAGCGTGGTCTGTTTACTCTTATGTAACAATTTGCTGTAATACAGTGTCATCGTTTCTATTAGATGGTTCTGACAGGAGTCCATAATTTCTGTGTGTGTGTGTGTGTGTGTGTGTGTATGTGTGTGTGTGCGAGCGTGCGTGCGCCTAAATTTTCAAATTTTGTTATAATTACAAAGGAGTTTTAAAAAATTTAAAACAAACACTCTGATGGCGTGAATTTTATCCATTTTGTCTATATATGTCAGGTATGTCGCAGATGGTACACATCAGACTTCCACGAAGTCGTCATTGACATAAAGCATTTGTTCCACCGTGGCACCAAGGCTTGCCTGCCACCGTAGGAGGTATCGGTGTCAAGTGTCAGCAACCAGGAGGCGACACTTTGATTCCTCTTGGCGTCTTTGGAAATCACCAAAAATATGCTTCTTAAGGCAGGGCATTGGGCGCGAGAGAGGTTCTGTAAGGGGTTAGTCCAAAAACTCCAGCCGCAACACCGCAACCAACCACAAGCCCGATTGTCAATTTGGGGCTCAGTAATAATGACATCTTGCTCAATAAACCATACATAAATGGGAAAAATCATAATTATGGTTTAACTAATTGTAATTTTATAATTCTTTCCAAGATTTTATAAAATTATTTTCACCATCATCATTTATCTTTCATGGAGTTGGGCCACTTTTTGATCCGTTCACGTCTCACGTATCCAGAAGTCTCTTCAAAGGTCTTCCATGATTCCTTCTGCCAGGTGGGTAGTAGTGTTTCATTACCCTGGGTAACCTATTTCGAGGCATTCTATTTACACGTTGTATCCAGCTTCTCTTGTATTCCAGTAATTGGTGTTATTTTTAGCTCCTTTGCAATTCGTGCATTTGTTTCGTAATCCGTCCAAGTGTATCCTGCTGTTCTTCTCATGTATTTCATCTCTGCTGCTGTTATTCTTCTGGCGTCCAGGTTTCGCTGCCAAATAATAAGACTGGAAGGGTTAGTGTATTGTATAGTTTTATTCTTGTTTTGTAATATTAATTTGTACGTCAGCACAATTGTTTTATTACACAAGGTAATATGTAGGCTACATGTTTCGACTAATAAATAGTCATCTTCAGACCTATTCTTTACAAGTTAATAACAACAGTTGTGCTGACGTACAAATTAGTATTGCAATACGTATTCAAGCATTTCATGATGTCTTCATTATTCTTGTTTTCTTAAGGGTTTCTTGTAGTCTAAACACATTATTTAAAACACTTGTAATTATTTTTAATCAAGTACTGTTTTGCTTTCCAGAAATATAACGAATTAAAAAATACAGAAAACATTAAAGGATGTAGGGATGGCAGAAGTCAGACAGGAAGCGCTCCCCGTGGTATAGAGATAAACATTTTTCAGCCTGTTAGAATAGGATACATTAATTTACTATACCCGTCCACATCTTCGATATCTCTGAGCAACATACACACCAGATTCTGTTTCAATTCTGTGTCACGCACAACCTTACGTCTCTCCGTGCAGTACGGTCAGTCAACAGGCCTGAAAAGACAACCGACGCCACCCGCTTTCTTCCTCGGGCAGTAAGTGGCAAAATCGTGAGTGACTGCAATTTATGTGACTTTGTCTTCCTTCATACACACGGCCTCAATTCCTGAGTGAATGCAAGTGCACTAGTAAGTTCTGAGTGCATGGTGGAACTGAGTTTTAGCTCCATCTCCGTAATTGGCCGTTTTTTCCCTTCCGAAGGACTGCAGTTCTTGTTATCAGTTAATCAAGAATCATCTCGCATTTTAAAATTGTATCACTAACTGCTATTTGAGAATAGGGTGTGGAGTAAAATATTTGGGCCTAAGAGGGACGAGGGAACAGGGGAGTGTAGAAAACTACATAATGAGGAGCTTAATGATCTGTACTCCTCACCCAATATTGTTCGGATGATCAAATCGAGAATGAGATGGGCTGGGCATGTAGCATGTGCGGGGGAGAGTAGAGGTGTGTATTGGGTATTGGTGGGGAAATCTGAGGGAAAGAGCCCACTTTGAAGACCTAGGCATAGATGGGAGGATAATATTAAGATGGATCTTCAGGAAGTGGTAGTTGGGGGAATGGAATGGAATGAGCTGACTGAGGATAGTGAGAGGTGGCGGTCACTTGTGAATGCAGTAATGAACCTTCGGGTTCCATAAAATGCGGGGAATTTCTTGACTAGTTGAGAACCGGTTAGCTTCTCAAGAAGGACTCTGCTCCATGGAGTGAATAAGTAAGTACGTAAGTAAATAAATGATATTTACACAGGCTGTTGGTTTCATCTATTTGTTTCAATTTGTGTACAATTTAGTTGCTTTGTGCATGATCTACAAAGTAAGTTTATGAAATTCCATATCCTATTGCTACCATCTCATTGATTCTTGAGTTGTTTGAAAACGTAGTATACACGCATGTACTATAAATGCTTCTGAAGACAGCCTATTGGTCATAATATAGTCTCCTTGAAGATGCAGGCGCTGCGTTTATCCGTAACGTCAAAGCAAACTCATTGTGTCACAAGACAGATCTATAATATCCCCAACTGACCCCTGCTGTGCGTGCCTGAACAATAATACATCTAAATTTCCCTGTATTTTTAACTTTGGGTCCACCAACACCGCCGGCCAACAAATGACGAATTACTTCTAACGAATATTTCTGATTAAAGAAAAGTTTCCTAACACATTTCATTAATGTAAACACATGATAATTTTCTCACATTTACAAGTACCTTTGATAGATTTTTTCTACATCAAATATTTGTAATTGACATCTATAAATGTCCTTCAGTTTTGACAGTCCGGTACTGGTGAAGATTTTTAACACAAATGCACAAAAAAAACGTACTGTATTTGGACTACGAGATTTCAGGTTTCCACCGCGAGGTAGACGAGAACTGCACCATGCTGGGTTATTACGTAGTGAGTAGTGAGTGATACTGCCTCATTAACATTTCGAGACAGTAGTAATCTAGTACCGACGTTTCGGGATCTCGTTGCGCGATGGCTCAGAAGAGCGCAGTTCTGATTGCATACTGTTATAAAGAGGACAGCAATAACATGAAGAAAGTACATTGAATGTGATTATATGACGGCATGTCAGTTATTTTTAGCAAACCCGCACGCTGTTTCTGCCACCAAAAATTAAATCTGAAGTGTTCTTATTATAATTTAACAAAGAACTTCAATTATACACAGTGTGAAATTACTTGATCTCCGACAGAAGTATTATAAACGTCAAAAAAGTTGGTGTTTTAATACAAGTGTGTGGTAAGTGGGTCTGCTCTTCACCGTGATATGGCGCTTCCACACATCGTGGCCGAAGGAGACGGCTTGCCAAAAAATATGGGTAGAGTTGTGGAGGGGCATCAAACCTGAACCTCGAGCGAGGGGTGAAAAAGTGTTCGTCGTAAAATGTCATTAAAGTTTTGACAGGACTACGGAGTTGGTGGGCTCTTGTGAACACGGCGATGAACATTTGGTTTCTATAAATGGCGTGGAATTCCTTAACCATCTTCGTCTCGACGAAGCATGCACATCTTACCTGCAAGGAATGGGTAAAGACTGTCCAAGTAGCAAGGTTTCTGACTTATCCATCTTGAACTCTGGCTGTGAGACAGATTGCCCGGACTGAGAGCTCTTCAAGGTAACACTCAGTACTTCCATGTTACTTTCTTAAAATAAAACCAACCAGATGCGCTAATTTCTCGAATTTATTTTTGGAATAAAACTCTGCATGTTTCGGACAGTTCCTCCGTCCATCATCAGGAGTTTTTCATTGTACACACAGCAATGGTATATGTCATACAGGTTTTCTGACACCTTGTGAGCAGGATCAGAACGGAATTGCAATATACCATTGCTGTGCGTACAGTGAAAAACTCCTGATGATGGACAGACGAACTGTCCGAAACACGTAGAGTTTTATTCCAAAAATAAATTTGAGGTGTTAGTGCATCTAGTTGGTTTTATTATAAGAGATGTTCATGATGCACGGTCACCTGAACGTCAAATTCCATGTTACTTCTTACGTAACGCCTCTAATTAAGCAACGACCACTTCCATATTTTCCCAATTATTTTCTCATTCGACTTCACACAGGTTCAAAAAAATAATGCACATTTTTGTCAGGTTTCGAAGCCGACATTAAGTTTCGTAACTCGAGAAGGTAAGGAAATAACATTTGTAATATTAAAAAATTATACGAATATTTCTGCTGTGCCATGCATCAGGGATTAGCAGTCAGCCTTTCACCCCAGAGACCCCTGTTTCCTTCCACACCAATCCATGTTGGATTTGTGATAGTCATAGTGACAGTGGACAGGTTTTCTCCGTTGACTCCCGTTATTCCTGTCAGTATTTCATCAGTACGTCATTCTCACTCATTCGCCTATTGATTGCATCTTTAAAATGCTCTTGAAAGACGTAATACGTCGTAAACCCAATCAGAGAGCGCATTAGTTCAAAACGGCAAAGTCGTTTTCATCTGCAGGTGGACATATAGATAAGATATACGTATATATTACGCACTTGCACATGTAAATAAACACGCATATCTGTGTGTCAGTACGTGTGTGCATACAAACACACACACGTCACGCATGCACGGATACATACAAAAACAAATACAGATGCACAGACGAAGACGCAGGGTATCATATCCGCAAGGCGTGTTTCGTTTATCGGCGCCTGGGATGGAAGTATAAACAGCCACAAGGAACTGCTCAAGACACCTTTATTGGTCATGTATGCAGTAAGTGCGAGTGTGTGTATGTGTGACGTTTAGAAGGTTCAAAATGTTTTCTTCGTTCCACTGTTCCACATTTGAAAATATCGGGCAATTAGTTCAGTACAATCAAATAATTGACAGTTGTAAACAACGAAAGTATTGCAGAACCCAATTAGAAGAGAAACGTGTTGCAATGAGTTGTTTCGACGAAATGATAGCGTTCTCTTTTTCACTTGAACACGGATTACCGGAAGTAATAAAAGAAATGCGCCTCGTTTGGTAAGACTCACCCAGTTTTCACCTAACTCATAAACGGAACATAAATTATTAAGCTCTTTGTATGAAGTTGAATTCGTTATGATCTAATGGCCAGTAGTACACGAACTAATGCTATAGCTATTGACTTACTTACTCCATGGAGCGGAGTTCTTCTTGAGACGCTAACCGGTTCTCAGCTAGTCAAGAAATTCCCCGCATTTTATGGAACCTGGAAATTCATTATCGCATTCACACGTGCCCGCCACCGCCTGAGCCAGCTCGATCCAGTCCACGCCCTGACATCCCACTTCCAGAAGATCCATCCATCTCCATATATTTGAGAAAGACCAACAAGACGCTCACTTTTTCTTATAAGTTTATTTCAATTAAATTATCTTCGACTTGTTTCAAATAAATAATTGTTCATCACCAGGAGGTCTGTAAAAGCAACTTACAATATTTTACCACGAAACTTTATGAGGATTCTAGTCGCTGAAACAATACGGTCTATCGTGTAAGCGACTAGAATCCTCATAAAGATGCGTGGTAAAATACTGCAAGCTACTTGTACAGACCTCCTGATGATGAATAAACATTTCTTCGAAACATGTCGAGGATAATTTAGTTGAAATAAATTATTAAGAAAGAGTGTTCATCTTGTTGATCTTTCTCACATACGTGTATCACGATGCACGGTCCAGATAATGAAAAAATCCATCTTAATGTTATCCTCCCACCTACGCCTGGGTCTTCCAAGTGGTCTCTTTCCCTCAGATTTCTCCACAAAAACCCACTATACACCTCAAGTCTCCCACATACATGCTACATACCCGGCCCACCTCATTCTTCTCGATTTGATCGCCCGAATAATATTGGGTGATGAGTACAGATTATTAAGCTCCATTCCCCTACAGCCATTAACTGGAGGGCTCAATCAAATCTTGAAATTCATTAGATGGTTTAAATACACGCAAATATCTTCTTGGTATTTTTTAAACAAAGTTATTTTTCATCTCCTTTCCGTTCTTTAATTATATTTTTAATTGCCTCGTTATTTAAAATGGCGCCATGCAGGGGTGTGTTATGTGGTCGTTTTAATGTCTGTTGGTGTTTGGTCAGGAAATCAAGCGTTCGTTTTTGGTCTGTTGCTGTTAAAACCCCGATGACAAGGGAAACTCCTGAAGCAAGCAATAAAGCAAAATGACAGCTATTAAAACTAAGTAGTCGCCGCTTCGACACTGGCTATGGAGCCCACCTATTGAGTGGCTACATGCAGGGATCGACAGATATTAAGGTAGTGACCAGAAACTTCCAGTAGGTCGACGGGAGGGATATAAAGGTGACCAGAAACTTCCAGTAGATCGACCGAAGAGGCATAAAGGTGACCAGAAACTTCCAGTAGATCGACCTGAGAGGCATAAAGGTGACCAGAAACTTCCATTAGATCGATCTGAGAGGCATAAGGGTGACTAGAAACTTCTAGTAGATCGACCGGAGAGGCATAAAGGTGACCAGAAACTTCCAGTAGATCGACCGGAGGGGCATAAAGGTGACCAGAAACTTCCAGTAGATCGACCTGAGGGGCAAAAAGGTGACAAAATACTTCCATTAGATCGACCGGAGAGGCATAAAGGTGACTAGAAACTTCCAGTAGATCGACCGGAGGGGCAGAAAGGTGACCAGAAACTTCCAGTAGATCGACCTGATAGGCATAAAGGTGACCAGAAACTTCCATTAGATCGACCGGAGAGGCATAAAGGTGACTAGAAACTTCCAGTAGATCGACCTGAGAGGCATAAAGGTGACCAGAAACTTCCAGTAGATCGACCTGAGAGGCATGAAGGTGACTAGAAACTTCCAGTAGATCGACCGGAGAGGCATACAGGTGACCAGAAACTTCCAGTAGATCGAACTGAGAGGCATAACGGTGACCAAAATCTTCCAGTAGATCTACCGGCAAGGCATAAATGTGACAAGAAACTCCCATCTAATATCGAGCCTAAAAATGTAGGGCATTAACTATTCTTCGCCACACTTCTTCATTATGTGAAGCTTAATTTAAAAAATCGCAATGTATGTGCAGTTAGAAGCACAACCCGATTGCGTTCGCTCAACCGGTAACACTTCTGGCTTTTATTCGGGAGCTCCTGTTTCCACTTGAGTTCTGGGTAAGCCTATCTTAAAGTTTTTAATAGTTTTTCTTATTTCTTCTAAGCAGACTGTTACCATAAATTATACTTTAACCAGTTCCTTCCACATACCGCTATTTTTCAATTTCTCGCCAGTTATCTTACTGTTGTTGCAGGCATTTTAAAGTTAACAATTCCTCCAGGAAGCATTTTATCATGTTCTGTATTTGCAGAACTGCATCATGATTTGTACTCACTCCTACGCTGCCAGAAATTCTAGTTGACAAATGCAGTGCTAAATAAATAACAATCGATCTGTGCCTAAGTTTCAACGTAAACACTGTCTGCTTACGTCTTTGCCTGAGGGTGCTGGATACCTTAATGCCATTTCGTTTATGAAGGTTAGCATTTAGCTTGTCAGGTGACGTCATAGTATTTACACCAATCAAAAGACCCTTTCCTGAAGGACTTCCAGTTTTGCGCCCGTATGGGACGCCTTCCTACTACGTTGTTGTTTATTCATTTGGTCTCTAAACTGAAAACAGATTCGGTCATTGACTCTTTGACCAAGAAATATCGCCTTGAAATTTGTTTCTATAAATATGTTACATATTTCAAAATTTGATGTTCTCAGAGCGATGAAGCCTCAACCAACTGCGCGGTGACGCAGTTGGTTGAGGCACTGCACTAAAAGTCCGCGGGTTCGTTCCCGATGGTGTCATTGGAATTTTTCACTGACATTCTCCTTCCAGCGGCACTGTGGTCCTGGGATCGACTCATCCTTTAAGAGAAATGAGTACCAGGAATATTGCCTGGGGGCTATTGGCCAATGCTTTCGTGCGTCGATTGTCTTGAAATCTGGGAGTCTCAACCTCATGGAACCCTTAGAGTCTGTACAGGTTTTGTTTTCCCTTTCCCTTTAGTAGTCTGCAAGACCTGATATTTCAGAGGGTTTCAGACCTCACATTACATTTTGTTTCCTTTCCTATTGTGTTTACTGCGCTGTATAGGCTTACTCTTTGAAGTGTCTGTTACATCTTAATGATGCAGAGAAATTAAATATCTGTTAATCTTAAAATATTTTCCTATTTTGTCTATTTAATTCCTGATCCATTTTTACAACGGCTGCTTCGCCAATGTCACAGACTGAAACCTGCCTGCTCTCAGAACATCACAAGCACTATCCGGTGCATAAACGTAGATAATCCTGGCGTGTTATGTCCTGCCTTACAGTGTATTATGAGCATTTTGTTTTGCCTCATATGTTCATTCCCTGTTCACTTAAGTACCGCCCATTCACACCATCGATCTCTGTCTTTCCGTACATCACATAAAAAGAAGTTTTACGAAAAGGAATATCGACAGCAATAAACGAAAGTCAATGATCTGATGGCACAAAATGGAATGTTGTAATCACTTCCAAACGTATGTAACTCATTGGCCTATTTTGGAAGTAACTTATTTGTAAATCCTGCATAACTTTCCAATCTTTATGTTCATTTATTTCAGACTTACTGTTGTGAAGGTACTCGCGCTTAGATCACAGCAGAGTCACAAATTGCCTCTCTTGTACTTCGTAAAACGAAAACATTTGGTGCCTTGGAAACCAGTGAAGACCACAAAAACTTATAACTAAATAATAATAATAATAATAATAATAATAATATTTTCTTTTTATATGCTTTCCCCTTACGTTTATATTTGAATTATTTGCTGTGTATATTCTGCAGCTGAATTTAAATCCATAAATAATTAAATATTTCCGTCAGATTAACTAACCACGAAGACTCACAAAATGATCGAGGTCTAAGACATTCTACAGTGAATAGCACATGGAGGTGAGTTGTAAGCTTCCTGCTCTGGTGTCATTAAGTGTCATTAAGGGCGGGTCAAGTGGGCTGCAAAGTTACTCTGTAATTTATGGGAAAAAATTTCTCTCTGTTACTTGGTGTCGAACTCCCTCTGCCCAAGTTGTACTCAGTCAATCAACTGTCCGTAGCAGTACCCTGTAAGTAATATAACTATTGAAAAGTGTGTTATTAGAAAAGTGTTTTAAGCTTGGTAACATTTATCCCAACCACCAACTCATTATTACCCATAAAATTAACTTACTTACTTTCGCAAAGCAGTTCCAAAAAGTGCCGGTTGATTTCATCATAAGTTTCTGCCTCATGGCAAGGGCGAATTTCAGTGGAAATATTTTCGTGAAATTGTGTAAATTAATCGAACCCGGGTCATGCATACGTAAAGCTTGGAATGATCCATCGAGAAGCAGTTTGAAGACGTCCTCTCATTTGCGTGCTTTAGATAAGGAAAGACGAAAAGAAAGAAAAGAATGATTGCAATCATCGGAAGTGACTAGATTTTAACTGAGTTCGAAGCTGCGCATACCCAACCCTGCCTGCGCTCCTAGCGCCTAGCGCCAGAGCGCTCTGGAGAAGTAGTTCCATGTACAATTACAAATATACTCCCCGATGCATAATGAGACCACAGTTACTTAAACCGGTTCAAGATAGGAGACATTGGTGACATGGGCCCCATCTGTTACTGGAACCATGAACTGACAGAGGATAGAGGATGCATGTTTGCACGAGAGAAATGAGACAAGTTACATGAACTTCAACTTTTCATGTCATGTGATATTAAAGCGATTTATAAAAAGGATATCTGGAAAGAATCACAATTAATATTGTATTAAGCTTTGTAATGTAATTTAATAATTAATGGGGCAGTATTGAAATACATTTATTCAAGGTCTTAGTACTGTGTATGGTTTTAAACACTCGAGAAATATAAAAGTGCATATTACCGTTTGTAATCCATAAATTTTGCCAAATATAATTCTGGTATGAGCATAGCAAGATGCGAAATTCACGCCTCGTGCAATAGTTCTGAAGAGTCAGCTCCTAACTGCCTCTGAGTTTTCAGTTGGTGAGTGTTGTTGACAATTACAAGCGTACCCACTAACAACTGCTTATACTTTTGAGAGTCTTTTCACTTCCTGCAGAAGGAAATATTTATATTTTGTACTTATTAAAACAGATCTACTATTCTGGGTAAATGACCAACTTGATACCCAGTTACTTTATATAATAGTTTATTATTACATTCCTCTACATTTTTCATACTTCATTCGCCTGCCTATGAAGATGGAACCGATAGTGAGTTCCGAAACGTCGGCAATTAGAACTCAGACGCCGGGGAATTACCCAAAAAGGAATAATTTACAATCCTCTACATGTTTCGAACAGCACTGTGCTCATCGTCAGGAGGTCGAGTTGTATTAACCCTTTAAACGCCGATTTAACTCCCATCTGTCATCCGCTAGCATTATTCGGAGATCACCATATTCTCCACATTATCAGGTAAAGGGTTAATACATCGTCTAGTATAGTACTATACCAGATATTGTATTAATACAATTCGACATTCTGATGATGAGCACAGTGTTGTTCGAAACATGTAGAGGATTGTAATAATAAACGTATTATATAATGTAATTGTGCATCAAATTGGTCATTTACCCAGCGTAGTACCAGGAAGCACGGTCAGCAAAACATAAAATTCAGATTTACTATCTTTCGTGCTGTTGCCACAGTGAGGTTAAAACTTGCAGTGTGTTTAATAATAAATATTATTCTAGCACCGTGCATTTTCGCAGAATCACTTCAATTCATCAACCAACGAATGCACATATAATTTCACACAAAACACTTTTAAAACACTTTAAAACACTCCGACATGTTTCGATCTTGTCAGATCATCATCAGGGAGTTTTGTTCCTTGCTAAAGTTTTATTACGGTCTTCACAATTAAATTCGTATTAGCAAACGAGGTGTTGTGGCAGCATATCATGTTGTGTGGGAATGTGTTGTGGAGCAGTGGCTAGGTGTGCGTCGT
>Ga0123357_10006862_pt1 | contig 13994 bp, 8 predicted proteins | sample TergutEmb28metaG_FD_89873 | JGI IMG/M metagenome (GOLD analysis project Ga0123357, IMG submission 89873) | Embiratermes neotenicus P4 segment gut microbial communities from Petit-Saut dam, French Guiana - Emb289 P4 | ecosystem: Host-associated > Arthropoda: Insects > Digestive system > Gut ... | reverse complement strand
CTGGACACCTCAAAACGGAGCACACAGAAAGCCTTTTCCTGCTGCGACACCATCTTGGAAACTGGCTCCGCGGCCCCGCAGTAAGCATGAGAAGCGAACTGCTGGTAGCGCATGAGAAACTTGGACAGTTGCCGCTGCTGACGGTGTATGTTGTGCCCGTGTAAGGTGAGAAATAAATTTCTTGTTAACTTTTGAAACCGCACCATTCTTTTGTGTATGTCCTGTGTGTGTGTGTATATATATATATATATATATATATATATATATATATACACTTAGTTTGCTCAGCATTTATTTCTAGACCAAAAGCAACAATAGGGACTAATACTGCTTCTGTTTTTAGCATTATAACCTTTAAGTTTCCGCCTGGTAGATTATGAACTTCAGCGCAAAAGCGACATATTTTGTTTTGTTGACCGTGCATCTAGTAAGATCCTTGTAAATAACCAACTTAACGCACAGTTTTTCATGTATGTGTATTTCTATTCTCTATATGCTTCGCGTAGCCATGTTCCCATCGTCAGGAGAATCATTGTATCAATGCGACAACTGGTTTATGCGCGAAACATGTAGAGAATAGAAATAAACGTACACGAAAAACTGTGCGTCATGTTTGTTATTTACAAGGATCATAAAATGACGTGTCTCATTGAGTTTAAATCCCTTCCGGTTTACATAATGTACAATAATATTAACCCTTGAAAACGTGATGGTTGCTCTTCGTACCAAGCCTTACAGTATTCCAAATTCTGCATTCAGCGCATAGAACGTATTTATGTCTATTGTGTGGATCGCAAGGCAAGCAGCAATTTTTTCTTTATACATTTTTAAACGCTTGGCTTCATAACCAAGAAAGAGTAAGATTTCTGCGTGGTAGAAACTGTGTCTTTAAATACAGGTCTAACTCATGTATTTACTTATTTACTGCAAAGCGTTTTGGCTCCGTCGGTCTAGTACAATGCCTTCCTTCTGTAATTTACCTGAACTACAAGCATGTGGACGTGGAACGAGAAAGAAAGTATTTGGGGTCTGTATTTCTCTATTTGTTATTTTTTCTTCTAAATGTAACGAAAATAAATCTTAGGATTGAAATGTCAGCCTTAAAATTTATTGTGCGTGCATCAACATGCAGTTGGCTGTCTTTCTTCTGCCTTTATTGTAAGCTGTTTGTAACACTTCGAACTACAACTTCAAAGATTTTACATTCATTGGTTTCTTGGACATGCCTAAAAATACACGATTTAAGGGGTTGGGCGTGTCCTTGGCAGTACCACAATATAGATTTTTTTTATGTTTATGGTTCCGTGCAACGCTGATCTATATTAATAATTGTCCAACGAGATGCAACAAAAAACAGTCTATTATTCTGCAAGTTCACTCTACATGTTTCGGGTGTCAACTACACCCATCATTAGGACACCCGAAACATGTAGAGTGAACTTGCAGAATAATAAATAGACTGCATTGTGTTGCATCTCGTTGGACAATTATTAATAAAACACAAAGTAAATATTGGTTTTCACATTCAATTTTGTCGTACACTCCTCTAAATTATCAGTGCATTTGAGAAGCAGAAGTCCACGTTATAAATCAAAATTCCATAACATTTGGCACTTCCTGGACTTAACCCGACTAACGTCTTCTTACTATGGCCCTGCTGTTGAGGACATTTTAATAACGAGATAAGGCAGTAATAGAAACCTAAGGACGAATGACAAATGATCAGATCTAGAAACTTATAAGCGCGAAATACTATAGAAGAATATCGGCTTCAATTCAGCAAAGAGGGATGCTGACAAAATCAAAACACACAATCGCACTGTTTAGTAAAATGTCTTAGGTTCGATGCTCACCGCTATTCCATTTCGCCGATGAAAGACGTCTACTTAACGTCGCGTCTAATAAGCCAACGTATTTATACTTCTTGTTTCTAGATGGTGGACACCAAAACACGCAACAATATTAGCACGCCTTCCGGGTCTCTGACCAGTACCAGCGTCTCCACGCTGGGGCAAAGTGGTTGCCACGAGAGTACCATGTTAGAGGATTTACCTGTCAGTATCTGGCAGAGCGGACCTCATCCTCCCCAGATTCCAGTTGTTTCTGTGGTAAGTTCTGATGCATAAACTACAAAGTCAGAATTGTGCCAGTCGCATAAAACCCTATCTTAAGTATTCTAATTGACTTTGTATGGGATTTACCGACAAAAGGCGTCAGAGGACTGAGTAATCGTCTACAAAGACTAGTATCATTTATCATTAATACGTAATATCTAGTTAATATATTAAATACACAACATAAAACATGAAATAAAGTGAAATGCCAACCTGATGCAACTAGGCAATTTTATTGATGTATTTTTAACTTGACATGTTTTGGATATATACGCCCATCATCAGGGGCATTAGATGTTGAGTTGCAGCGTACGGTTTTCTGCACCGAGTTTTTGGATGGGTGGTGGTCGTGAGAGCCGCTACGTAGGTCGTGTTTACGGTGCGGATGGTGCACGGCACCGTCCGCACCATACACACGACCTACGCAGCGGCTCTCAAGACCACCACCCATCTACAAACTCGGTGCAGAAAACCATATGCTGCAACTCAACTTCTAATGCTCCTGATGATGGGCGAATGTACCTGAAACATGTCGAGCTAAGAATACATCAATAAAATTGCCTAGTTGCATCAAGTTGGCATTTCACTTTATTTCATGAGGAAGATGCACGGTCAAACAAATCTCAAACATCAAACATATTACAAGGGAATGATATTTAAAATCTAATTCTTCCGGCTAAGAGAATAAGGTCTTATTAAAGAAAACATACAAAAAGAATGCCGAAAAAATTGCAACTGTTACATTGGAAGGAACAAGGAAAAAAGAAGACCACATAAAAATGAGGAGATGAGGCTGAAGAGGAATGAAATATAATAGGAATAAAAACTGGTAGGCGATTAGGGCCAGAGACCGTTGGGGATGGAAGAATATTCTATGCGCAACCAAGGTCCACTACGAAATGTAGCGCTTAAGAAGAAGAAGAAGAAGAAGAAGAAGAAGGAGAGGAAGAAGACTGATGAGGAGGAAAAGAAACAGAAGAAGAAGAAGCAAAACCAAAGAATGGTAACGATGTGTTGGAGTGAGGAAGGATAATACTGAAACAACACTGAAAATTGTTTTCGAAACATTAACTTATCCAAATTAAATGGACTTTACCTTCTGCCTAGGCATCTCATACTCTTTTCTTTTATTTTTGGGGTGGGGTGAGAATGAGTCCCTTCCGTCTGCAGCCACTAATGGGCTTATTGTGCTATCCCGGGATGATGTGTGAAAGAACATGGAACCTTAATGGAATGGTAACTGATTCAGACACACAGAAGCACTTCTAAAGAAAACCGTCCCATTGCCACTCTGTCCACCACAAAACCCAGGTAGATTGTACAGGGACCACTGACCTATAGCACAATCTGATATTTCTAATTAAACTTGACTAAATTTAAAACATTAAATTTTTACACAAAAATTCAAATCTTGTGACAAGTTAAAAAATATGAAGGAAATAAAATACTTAACACCTATAAATTTTTTGAATATCAGTATATCAGTGTCTAATATTAATGCACAACCGCACTGAAAATACACGTTTCTTTATACAGGCCAACATCATATAAAATTTTCAATTGAGTATTTCTTGGAAAGGGATGAATATTGCAGTTGTGAAATATAATTTATGCTGTAACACACACACAAGAAGGAGAAGTGATAGGTACTGTACATGTACTTAGGGATGGTTTCGTTATACTGACAATTAAAAAAAATCAAGTGACAGTTTTAATCATGCCAAACAAACACCAACCTGCATATCCATGAAAGCATGTAAATTTTGTAGAATATTATGCAGAGTCAGAAACCTGATTTCAAGCTATAATCAAGAGTAAGTTGTTATTTTTCATATAAATTTCGTGATGTAATTAGTATGTAGTCAGAACTCTCTGCCTTTTCTATCCAATTTTTTAAATACTTGCCTTCAAAGGAAATAAAGTTTGCATACAGTGACAGAGGAGAGGAGAAGCAACAGCACTGTTATCTTATGCAGCAGGCAATGTAACAGTTTGCAACGTCAGCTTGTGTTATTCACTCCAGTAGGTGTGTAAATTAAATTATAAGGACAATCTTTTGTACCCTTAGAATGAGGCTCCAACGTATTTGTGCTTCATTATTTCTCTACTTCCCAGGCCCTTTTAATTCCTCATAAAATTCTACAATACAATAAAATTCTGATATTTTATAAATTGCACAAAACTGACCTGTTTATATCTATGGCCCTTTTTTTTCCTGTATGCTTCTTAAGGCTTTCGCCACAATGCATACTAGAATCAGGTGCTTTTGGGCTGTTGCATGGCGCCAACTGCTTCAAATCCATCTATATTGAGGGATGTCTTGTTAGTCTTGATATCTGGGTGAACACCACACAACAGCACAGAAGCACATGATTGTAATTTGCTCTTCTTGCTACATATATGCACCCAGTTCTGTATTGTGCATGTATTATACCCATTCTTACAATTTTATTTTGTAGAAACAAGAACCGGTGGATATTGAGCATGGTTCACACAGCCCAAACAATGATTCAGGTATTTCACCTGATCATGGGTCATCAGGCAGCAGCAGTGCTGGGCGACCATCTCCTGGACAGAGTGGCTCATTCGGATCTCCAGAATATTTCAACATTCAAGAAAGCCAAGGAATGAGGCCAGAATCTAACAGACAGTCAAGAATGTCATCAAGTCAGTTCCCAAACAATCAGCACCATATAACCCAAAACATTCCTCCAATTTGGGAAATAAGTCTTCTAGCATTAGGAGGACCAGGCCATCCAGTATTAGACCACAGTCTGCTCAAACATGCTTCAGAGATCCCTGAATCAGACCATCCTCATCAGCAGCCAACAGGAAGCCCTTCTTCTAGAAACCATATAACTCAAAACTGCGCTCCTAATACATCACCACTTCACTGCCTAAAATCATTGGTTACTCCTACAGCAAACAGAAGCCATGTTGTCAGTCATAACACAGTCTCTCCAGTGAAGACCCCACCAATATCTACTACAAATGCTTCTTCAGTATTGAATACCAGCCTTTCTGATGATAATATCAGTCTGTCATCATCAACATCATCATCATCTACATTGGTGTCGGATGGACGAGATGAGAATTTTAAGATGATACTCCCTGAAGGTCAGCAGAATCCATTAAGATGTCTGGAGATGGCTGTGGAACAGTCGTCCATCATGGGAGGCAAGAGAGTTCATGGAGTTGTACCAGGGCCTGGAGCTCCCAACAATGGAGTGAGAAATGTATATCAGTGTCCGCTTTGTGAATACAGCACACTGTCAAGGTATGACATTCATAATACTGTCTATTAGTTCATAAAGGATAATTTTTACTGTATTTTACATGTGAAAAATCAAATGAATTGCACAATATATATAGGCATTTCTACAGCTGATATGTTTTGAAGTTTAAGTTGCTTAACTTCACGCTATAAGCCATCTCACTAATTTGATCACACCTCAAATATTAATGCTGTTCCTTTACACAAAGCAACACAAATGGATATGTTATAATCTAATACTGACTTATCTTTAAAATGATAATAACTTATTTTAATTTGTATTTTATATTCTGTATGACTTATCCAAGGGTTTATTAATTTGCTTTTTTTTTTATTTTCAAGGACTGACTTCAATGAACACAACAAAACCCACTGCCCTGATCAGAAGTGCAGTAAGTGTGATTTTGTCACAAAAGACATAACAGAACTTGAGACACACCTTTCTGAACACCATATGGTATCCCCAGGAATTATTCAGCAAATTGTTGAAGCTAATGAAGAGCAAGCTGGCATTCGAGTGCCACGGGTGAATTCTCAAGGAAAAGTGAAGACGTTTCGGTGCAAACAATGTAATTTTGTTGCTGTAACAAAGACAGAGTTCTGGGATCATTCTCGTCACCATATAAAGAAGGACAAAATGCTCACCTGCCCAAGATGTCCATTTGTCACCGAGTATAAGCACCATTTGGAGTACCATCTCAGGAACCATGCTAAATCAAAGCCCTATCAGTGCCCACACTGCTCATACAGCTGTGTCAATAAATCAATGCTAAACTCCCACCTGAAGTCTCATTCAAATGTTTGCCAATACCGATGTGCCACCTGTAAATATGAAACGAAATACCTCCACAGTCTCAAGGTTCACTTACGAAAATATGAACATTCTCCTGCTATGGTGCTCAATCCTGATGGTACTCCTAACCCAGATCCAATCATTGATGTTTATGGCACCCGACGTGGTCCTAAGCAGCGTCCCAGGAATATTATGAAATCTATGTCTAAGGAGAACAATAATGACATTCCTTTACCTTATCATGCACCCCCACCATTACCCGTATTTCAGCCTTCATATCAGATCATTCCTCAGCAACCTAGAAAACATCCTGTAGCATATCCTTATGGCTGTATTATGCCTAATGCCTTCATTGCTAACAATAACAACAATTCTCTGTTACCTAAATTCCCACAGCCTGGTATTATATGCACAAGAGACAAGAACACTGACGTTACTGACTTAAGGAGGAATTTATCTCATGAAAGCTCTGAACATTTCCTTGCAGCTTCTTTCCAGAATGATCATATGAGTAGCACCAGCAATAACAACACAAATAATGCCAGTGGTTCAAATGATATGAAGCTATTAGCCGATGAGTACTCCACTGAGGAACAGAATTCAGACAAAAGAAATAATTTAAGCAGTGGAGAAGAGGTGATGTCTTATAACAGCAAAGAAGTGGAGGGTGATCCATTAGACCTTAGTAAACCTGAGGCCATGAATGTCAGTTCAGAAGCTTCTGTCTCCTATGTTACTCCTTCTATATTACATAAATCAGCATCAACGAAAACTTCAAAACATCGACGCAAAGGTCAAGCCTATAAGTTGGAACAAATCTCATGGAAACTCCAGCAGTCAAACTTGTCAGAAAATGGAGGAGCAAACAAAAGCTATTCCCATGTGTCTGAAAGTGAACAAAAACCTTCTTCTGAGAAAACAGACACTGTGATAAAAACACAACATGCTGAAGAGGATGATATACATGTTAAGCAACATCTACAGTCAGAGTTAATGGAAGTGAATGTAGATCTGACAAAGACTGAAGAAGAAAGCAACAGTACTCATGCAAATAATTCTGTCTCAGAAAACAACCCTGAAGTGTATCATTGTGCCCACTGTGACATTATATTCAATGACTTTCTACTGTACAGTATCCACAAAGGTTACCATGGGTTCCAAGATCCATTCACATGTAATATGTGTGGTGTACAAACAGCTAACAAAGTGGATTTTTTTCTCCATATTGCACGTTCATCTCATTCTTAATGGGGTGAATTAGAAGAATTACTAAGCCCATGTCAATTGAAGTGGTCTTTTCTTATTTACACTTCAGTCTAGTCACTTCCTCGATAAGTTACCAAATTGTGTTAATTCAACATTTAATTAAGATTGCTTTAATTAATCAGAGAGAAAATAATCGAGCTCCATGAGCCTTAACTAAATTCTGGAGTGGAAAGAAAGCTTTCTAAGCTTAAATTGAAAGTATATAATGGGCAAACACATTTATTGAAATATGCTCTGTATCATAATACATCCCCTATTTGAAAATTTATGTTAACAGTTTCATCAATTTTGTTATTTCTTTTCTTTAATTTCTTATAGCCCACTTAGTACTGTGACTGGGCTACAAGCTTTACAAGCAGTCCTTAGTTCTCATCAGGGTCATACATGTTTTCTTTGCCATGGTGTCTCTACTTGCTTGGGAGACCATCCAGCCTTGTAGCCAATGCATACCAGGAGTTCTTTCCACATGGGTAATTTGATGTAAGAATAATGCTGACCAATATGCTTTCAGACATGGGAATTTATAACACTCAGGAATGAACTTATTTGATGGCATGTTGTTTAATACAGCATAAATAAATATTTATGACACACCAACAACTCTTTTACCATAATATTTTTAAGTTAACTCTAATATTCTTCATTAATAAAATATAGTATTTGCAGAATGAAATTTGTACCAGAGTTTTGACAATGTTTTCTTTAAACCACCTGTTCTGCGTTGTGCATCTTTATCTTTGTAGCATAAAAATTGAGTTTACTTTATTGTGCTTGTACTTTTTACACCCACAAAAACCCTATATGCAATTTAAAATTTCAGGAAATCACAGCAGTATTACTTTCACTCAATTTTATACAAATTTGTTTCAAAGCTCACCATCTTGCGGCTAAATGTATCCACTAAGCGAAGTAGTAATTCAAAGCACCTGCTTCAGTAAAAACTGAGGTATTTGGTATGCCACATTAATGCATAACAACATTCAGTAAAATCAATCAGAATATATTTTACAACAGTTTCCATGTGATACCTCTATCACATTCAGGCCTCTGAACGATGTACATTTGAACTTCTCATGCATTTGATTTCATCACCATGCATTATTCTGCTTGCAGAATCATACATTTCCTTATTTACAATTTTGTAAATAATCCACTTATGTTGTTGAATGTGGAAATAAATGGAAGAAGGTAAAGTTGTCAATTTTTCTTATAAATTATTTTATTTTAAAATGTATTTCTTAGTTGCTGAGACTAACATAGCTCGAGACAATCCGTCCCTTACAATATTATGATCACTTGTTGCAAATTTCCTGTTCTTAGTCATATCTACTGTTGTCTTTTGGCTATACTGCTTCACATTTTGAATAAATCTGCAACAAATACTAAGAAAGTAGGCATAATTTCCAACTTATTCTTCCCTCCACATCTTTCTTACACAGACAGTCTGTGTCATTATTTTTCAATGAAGGCCTTCTCAGGTTCTAGGTTCTGCATGTTATTACCTTCCTGGGAACATTAACTAATGACATGCTTTGATGCTCAATGTGATGTTGAAAGTATATCTTGGGAACTTACTTTAGCAGTTTGACAAGTGTTGCTTTAGTCAGGTATGAACAACTGTAGTTTTTACAAATATTGATAATGGTTGGTAATCCAGGGCTGGCAAGTAACTATTTATTTAAGTAAGTGTAACATGTTTTTGCAATTTCACATAATAGCTTCCAGTTGCTTGTGTGATCATGTTCATTGACTACCATTCTAACTTAAGTAGTTCCTATGTCCAATAATTTCACTACTAAAATATGCATATATATTTTTAGTCCTAAAACTTTCATTGCCAGTGCAAAATATTCTGACTCCCTGGGTACTGTGTGTGTCATGGCACAGCTTAAATATATTACTTATACCTCATACAGTTTTATTATATCTTCAAACCTACATATATTTACGTTACACTGCACTTTGAAATTTAGTGCCAGGTACAAGGTTATCAACTAAAAACAGCAAGGTATATTACATGCTATATTTGACAAAAACTGAATACGTTTAAGTTCGTATGAGTCTAAATGTCTGTAAAATGAAGTCTAAACAACAGGGGTAATATATAACAAATACCACTGTCTGAGAAAATTGTTCACCTTTTGTGTAATATGCCAAAAAGAGGACAATTCTACTGAATAAATTATTGCATTTATAATTATACTTCACTGCAACACATATAGATTATGAAACAGATGCACACAACATTACATAGAGATGAGCCACTGAATTATGCTGTGGCATCACTGTGCCTGAGGAAAGTGCCTGGTTGAATAGCAGGTTACCAATCGGAAAATGATCATATTTTCTTTCTATAACCGGCAATGAAATGTGTGCCTGGTGTGTGAAGTTCAAAGAAAACACTATAATTGGGGTTTAAATAGTCCAGGGATGACTTGCGATATTACTACATTTTTATGTATGTTTATATATATATATATATACACGTTACTTGAAGAAATCGAACTGCATAATAAAAAGGAAATTTATGTTTTTGAAAATTTTAACTCACTATTTTTGCAACATGACTTTGGTCTAAACGTGTAGTTACTATACTAAGTGCATATTAAAAATTATGGAAGACTGTTGCAATATACTCTGCACTGTCAAAGTTTATTTTGTGGAATGTGTTGGTGAATATGTTAAATTACAGTGAAATGTGGACATTTATTAAATTGCAAGTTTTGTAATGGCAAAGTAGGAGTGGGAAGCATAAACTGTTATGTGCAAAATCAAACATGAAACAAGAAAGAGTATGACAAAAGTGGATTGTGTTTTGTGGATGTGTTGGCTTGAAAGATCTCAGTTAAGTGTTTAGCATATAAATTCTAGTTTATATGTCTGTTGACATCCTTTTGTTTTGATCTCAAGTATGAATCAAACTTTCTGTAAAAATATCACTGCTGTATTTATGAGCCAGATTGTCATAAGTAACACGTTCATGTAATTTTCTTTATAGGTAAACTATGTGCTGCATGTGAAAGTAATCATTTTCGTTAACTGAAGAATAAAAAACCAACTAGATGCCACTTGTTATTTTATTGTACTTCTTATAGGCTCAACATGTTTCGGGCATTACTATGCCCATCATTAGGAGCTCGTAACTATAATGTTGATTACCACATTTGTCGTTTCGTTCTTATTTTGCTGTAAGTTGGAGGTTAGGTGTAGTTAGGCTGGAGTAGTGTCCGGGCTGCAGGCTAAAGCACTTGCTTTAGCCTGCAACCAATGTGGTAATCAACATAGTCGCAAGCTCCTGATGATGGGCATAGTAATGCCCGAAACACGCTGAGTCTATAAGAAGTACAATAAAATAACAAGTGGCATGTGGTTGGTTTTTCAGATATCACAATGATGCACGATCCAATGAACATCACATTTTAATTAAACGTAGGAAACTGCTTTCTTGCCACTTTAGCTTCAATATTATGCAGTTATTTTCGTTAGTAAAGGTCTGTTAACTTATCCTTGCACTAAAGCCAAATGACTGTGTTTAGTAATGAAGATAACAAAACCAACTAGAAATCACTTTGTGTAGTACTTTATTTCTCTTTACAAACTGCTCAACATGTTTCGGGCAATTCTATGCCCATCATTAGGAACTGACGACTGAGTGGTGCGATCGCCGTGTGTGGTATAGTGCTGCAGCTGTAGAAGGCTGTCAGAACCGGTTAGCAGGTAGTATGTCAATTGAGGGATTCGAAGCACAACTGGCCCTGTTAGCACTCCGTGCCTTCTGCAGCTACGGCACTATGCCACACATTGCGATCACACCACTCAGTCGTCAGCTCCTGATGATGGGCATGGAATTGCCCGAAACATGTTGAGCAGTTTATAAAGAGAAATAAAGTTCTACACAAAGTGACATCTAGTTGGTTTTGTTATTTTCACTGAATTAAGATGCACGGTCAACCACACATCAAAGGTATTTAGTAGTATTTATGATGACATTTCATATAAATTTTGGTAAAATAATCAACCACAAAATTGAACCATTCTGCAAATGGGAAATGAGGGACCAGAGTTCATTCCTTATGAAGGGGGTGGAGGGGTGGGCATGGTGGATTATTGTGAAGGTACTGTTTGAGTGAAAAGTATGATCAGTTACATAAAAGTGCATATTTCATTCCAGCAATAATTGATAAGAGGTAGCATTTGCTCTTCATCAGTAATTATTTCTAGTTTTTATTATATGTTTGTGAAGAATAATTATTACATGGGCCTACTTAAGACATCCTGGTTTAAATAGCCTACAGTTAATTCTTCTCATTCAGTATTCATTATGGATATTTATTGCAACTTGTGTTTCTAAAGTATACTATACATTTTTAAAGGCTAAATTAGATATTTGTTTTAAGTAATGGATTATACATGACAAGATTCTTGTTAAGAATTCCTTTTGAGCGTTATAGAGTGTATGTGTATAATTGTATTATGAATGTACAGCTGTGACAAGATAATAATATAGTTCACATACAAGAGTGTACTGGTTTCTGTTTACACTTCATTGCCAATATTCAACAAATTTATGCTTTTCATGCATGACTTTAGTAAGTTCTAGCAGACATTACTCATGTTTGTGGAACAGTAACGTTCCAGATATTAATCTGGGAGTAGTCGATACAAATCTGCCAGTCTACTAGCTAAGCTGACCGTATCTTTCCTTGGTATTCCTTAGCCTGTCCTCCAAATCCTGTATGCGTCTCTCCTACCCTCCTCCCATACGTGCCACATGTCCGCCCATTTCATTCTTAATTTGATCACCTGAATCGTAATTAGTAATTAACTTTACGTCTGTCTTCCCATTGTGTTAGATATAAAACAAAAACAAAAAATTGTCGCCGACAAAAGTAGCCAGTTGTGCGACGGCAAATTTATTTATGTTCTTACAAGTATAATAATTGGTAGGAGTACATATCGTGAAGTGGGCCCGGTAGCTCAGTCGGTATAACGACTGACTACGGGCTGGATGGTCCGAGATCGAATCCCGGTGGGGTCGGGATTTTCCGCCCGTCCAGACCGGCCCACCCAGCCTCCTGTAATATGGTTACTGAATCTTTCTCGGGGGTAAAGTGCGGCCGGGGCGTGCTGCTGACCACTCACCCCCTTCTAGTGCCGCAGTCATGGAAGGGTGGAGCTATACTTCTACCCACCCTCTGGGCCACACCGGGCCTGTAACGGGATCACTTTACTTCACATATCATGAAGCTCCTCATCATGCCATCTCCTCATCCTACTACTTGCTCCCTCCCTCTTAGCAGAGTATTCTCGAACACCCTTAGCTTGTGTTCCTTAATCAATGTGATGGACCAAGTCCCACGTACAGTACACGTGAAACAGCAAACAAAATTGTAGTTCGACGTAAAACTCAGAGAAATATACTTGGAAGTAAGGAAATTAAGTTAATAACAGGATTAAGAAAATTGAGGAAATAGACGTTGGACTTCCGCTTGGGCTTTGGCTTGACATTTCTTGTGCAGATAATCACCTGTCTTCTTACTAAACTCATACTGAAACATGAACTTGGTTTTCGTATGTTACCCTCTTGCACGATAGGGAAATTAATAATGTTCAGCAAAAGTAATAATAACAAAGATCCTTTTCATCGGAGATACATTTCCAAGAAAACCATGGGGGCAGTCACACGATAATCAGTGTCACGCTCTACTTTGTAGGTGGTGCATTACACACTATTAAAATTACCCAGTTTGTTAGAGAATATTTTACTGCTATTTAAATATCTAAATTTCTTGAGACAGGACCAGATTGCCTCATGTTATAACGATGACTGACACAAGTTGAAACCATGGGCACACACTTCCGGTTTCGCGCGTGCCGCAGAAATCCGGGAGGTGAGGGTGTGCTTGAGAGTGGAAATAAGGAAGTGTGGACAAAACAAAGCATATCAAAGAGCAGCTTAAATCTGCATCCAACTTTCTCAACAGCATCGGTATGTAATGATCATAAATAAAATAGAAATCTGACCTCATCTATTAGTCGTGATTTCCAGACAGGACAAGTTCGTAACATGAAGGTATAGGACAAGGGACTTGGCAGAAATATCACACTTTTAAGGCCAGGTGATCTCTAGCCCACGGTCTGCAGTTCAGTGTATGAGGCCTTCTCACGTATCTTTTTAGGCGCTTTCGCAAGATTGCTGAAAGTGGCTACTGGCTTCGCCATGTTTGTCCGTCGGTCTGCACGGAACAACTCGGTTCCCCCTGGACGGATTTTCAAGAAATTTGATACTGGAGTATTTTTCGAAAATATATCGAAAAAATTAAAGTTTCATTAAATTTTTACACGAATAACGAGTACTTTACATGAAAACGTTCATACAGTTTTAATAATATCTCGCTGAGTTATTCTTAGAATGAAAAATATTTCGGAAAAAAGTTTTAGAGAAAATCATTTTATGGTCAGTAGCGTCCCCCCCCCCCCCCCCCCAACCACAAAACCATATATAGAAAAAGAAAAAAAAAAACAGAAATACAAAGCCGACACCGCG
>Ga0123357_10006861_pt1 | contig 13994 bp, 8 predicted proteins | sample TergutEmb28metaG_FD_89873 | JGI IMG/M metagenome (GOLD analysis project Ga0123357, IMG submission 89873) | Embiratermes neotenicus P4 segment gut microbial communities from Petit-Saut dam, French Guiana - Emb289 P4 | ecosystem: Host-associated > Arthropoda: Insects > Digestive system > Gut ... | reverse complement strand
ATTTGGATAACGACGATGCCGGACGAAAGGCAACAGAGTTGATTCAGTCGGTACACTCGACTGTGTATAATCGCTCGACAAATTATACAGAGTATAAAGACTTGAACGACTACCTCTGCGAAAAAAAACAGGTCGTGAAACCGGAGGTTCAGAAGAAAAAAACAGGATTAAAAATGTGAATATTCATAAACATGAGACCAACGGGCGAAATCTTATTTTTTTAATGGAGCAAGTTTGTGTTTCGGTCAGACCGAAACCTTGCTCTGCGAGGCAAAACATCCCGCCGGTCTATATGAACACTAAAAATTTGCAGGTATGAAAACGATAAAAATTCAAAATAAAAACGGTCGCCCGAAGAAGGATGAAACCAACAAAAAGAAGTATAAACTGACCGTCAAAATGGAAACGCAGGAATATTTTTCGTTCAAGGCAAAAGTCCGTATGGCAGGAATTAATCAGAGCGAATACATCCGCCGGAGCATTGCAAAAAGCGAAGTGAAACAGCGTTTGACTTCCGAACATCTGGGATATATCCGGCAAATCGCGGGAATGGCGAACAACATCAATCAAATTGCCCGCAAAGCCAATACGGCAGGATACGCAGAAGTCCATCCGGAAATGATGCAGTCAATTGCAGGTTTGGATAATCTGATTAAACGAATCGAAGAATGATAGCGAAAATTGTACAAGGATGCGGATTCAAGGGAGTAATCAACTATGTTTTGGAGAAGGACAAAGCCTGGTTGCTTTATGCAGAAGGGGTACGGCTGAAAGACAAGGAGTCCATTATCCACAGTTTTATTACTCAAAGCAAGGCTAATCCGAACGTAACGAAACCGGTAGCTCATATTTCTTTGGACTTTTCGGTTCAGGACAAAGAACGATTAACGGACAAGGCTATGGTTAGTATCGCATTGGAATATCTTGAAAAAATGGGTTATAAAAATACACAGTTTATTATAGCCCGGCATCATGACACCAGCCATCCGCACATCCATCTGGTCATTAACCGGATTGACAATGACGGCAAACGTATTTCCGACAAAAACGAAAAATTCAGAAGCACAAAAGTTTGTATGGAATTGACCAAGAAATATGGCTTATACATTGCCAAAGGTAAAGAAAACGTAAACCGGCACCGATTGAAAGAACCGGACAAAACGAAATACGAGATTTACGATTCAATCAAAGCGGCATTACCCAAGAGCAGAAATTGGCAGGAACTGACGACGGAACTAAAGCGGCAGGGTATTGTAGCGGATTTTCGCAAAAACGGAAATACAGACAAAATACAGGGAATCCGTTTCGGAAAAGGTGACTATACTTTCAACGGCTCGCAAATAGACCATTCATGCAGTTTCAGCAAGATTGATTTTCAGTTGAAACAGAATGAGAAAATGCATAATTTTCAAATTCAACAGGAACACAGTCATTCTCAAAATCAATTTTCCGTTTTGGAAAATGTCGGTTCGGCTTTGGGTGGATTGTTTGATATTCCAATATCGTCGGGATCGGATTACGACCCGGAAGAAGCGGAATTATTGAGGCAACATAAATACAAGAAGAAAAAGAAAACTGGACATCATTTTTAAACAATTAAATAATAATCAATTATGAGTACAAATAAAATGGATACTTCAGCAGTTTACGAAATGTTTGAAAAGGTTATTGAACGGCTAAACAAGCAACCGGAAAAATCGGTAGAAAAGCAAACTGAGCCGGTAAAAGTGGATACGACAGCTTTTGAGGCTGCGGTGGAACGATTGGATAATGCGGTTGAGGAAGTTAAAAAGCCTTCGATAGTGGAACATCAGCATCGGCACACGATTGATTTTGATATTCGCGCTAATTGGTTTTTCTTTTCATGGGTAGGTTTGGTTATTGTTATATTCGGATTATTTTGGGCGCTTGCTGACCAGAAGGAAACGATTAATCAATTCAAAGAAAATGATTTGAAATATCGCTATATCAAGATGCAGGGACAAACAAATGAGGAAAGTCTTTATCGTTTGGAGCGGCAATTTCAATATGGTGATAGCATTAAAATCATTTGCAAGCAAGTGGAGAAATATGAGGAGTTGGTGAGGGAACAGACGGAAAGAATGAAAAGAGCGAAAAAGAATGGGCAAGAAGTGAAAAAGTTAGAAGAAAAAGTTAAGACATTGAAAAATACTACTGCAAATTAGGTATATATTTAATATCTTTGTAGCCCAAAAGTAATCAAAAAACAGTAGATATTTTGTTAAAATTATGAACTATCTGGAATGGAATAATATCATATCTGAATACTTTTTCAATCCCTCTTATGCAGGGAAGGATATTCATTTGTATATGACTAAAACAGATATTGTCCATTTAGCAAAACAGTATAATGATGGAATCGAAGAAGACATTTGGGTAGATTTCACCGGAGCTATAAGGCGCGGAATTCCCGGTTCGACAGGGAATGTAACCGCAAAAGCCCAATACGCTTATGGTAAAAGGAATTTGATAAAAATAGATTCAATAGAAATCAAATATCCACCATATCTTACTTATCTTGTCTTTTTTGTTCTTCCACTAACTGAAAGAATTGGTGAGGCTTATAACGATAATAACTATTACGATAGACTAAATGAATTTTTAAGAAACAATCATATAAATGAAACCATTGGCACAAATGATTTTCGTAATAATCATATAAATAATTTGTGGGAGGATTTAGAAAAATGGGCAAATGTCAAAAATAATGGAGATTTAGGATTATTTAAAGTTGTACCTTTCAAAAATCCTAAGTGGATTTATGTTGGAAAGGTTTTTCCCCAATGTATATTTCCGCCAAAAGCGATAAAGCGCTTACTGGACTTATTTCTGCAATCAGGAATGATTCCTGATTCCAACTATTCATCAGCAGAAATAAAAAATTATTTAGTACGGTATGGCTCTTCAATATTACAACTATCTAACAACACTTTAAATGCTATTAGAAGTGAGTCAAATGAATTAGGGCAATCCGTAATTGACATTGTCAACAGGGAATACAGAAAATGGACGGGTGAAACCAATAAAGATGAAGAGGACGGCATAATACAACACATAAGAAGAAATTATACAGTTGCTCACTTATTTCTGCAATTCAAAGTAAATGATAATGATGGATTGATTTCATTTTCGTTTAGGATGTATTCGTCAAATGAATATCCCGAAGACTTAAAGTTCGGAGAGTATGAAAATCTTTACGAAATAAACGGTTGGTCAAAAACACTCCAAATAGAGTATAAAGAAAATATTGAAATTAAAGACGACTTCAATAAATGGATTGCAAGATTTCCGGAACGCGATGTGAGATTATTTGTTAATGCCGGAACATACCAATTAAGTACAGGATATTGGATAGAAACCGGATTGCTTTCCAAGACAGACCAAATGTATTTGCTTTGCAGAAATGAGAAGAAAGATTCAATTCAAGAATGGGGAAAAACATTTCACAGTGAAAATTTCAAACAAAAAGATTTGGACGGATTACCGGAAGGTTATTCTTTGTTTTGGTTCCGGAGTCCCACACAAAGCCATTCTGACATTCCATTACTCACCCTTTATGCCGAAAAACGAATTGAATTAGTCGAAGTTCTGAAAGTAAATTTCAGAACTTTCATGAATGATTTTTTACCGGAAATTGAGGTTGTGAATTCAGATGGAAACGAAAAAGTTTATTTACAAAACAAAGGAACTAATGAAAAAACGTTCCTTTATAGAAAACAAGCGCTCAACAACCGTTGGCTGCTACCAAACGACATACCGTTGAATGTTGACTTCTATATAAAAGTTGAAAATGAGAATCTTTCCGGAAATGAAATCGCTTACAATCTCACTTCATCAAACGGTATGGCAAGTAAGGTTGACGGAAACCAATTGCCTAAAAGAGACTTGTTTGGAAGATGTATTCAAACTGATGCTGAACAACATTGCTCCGGCAATAACTTGATTAATCCTAACCGTAGAAGCATGAAAGGATTTTCACCCTATACCTCATTATTTACTTCAACCAATCAAGAAATCTCTACATCTATTTCAAAAGTCACATTCTCTAATCATTGTGGAAATATGCTTTGTGGTTTTCTCACATTGAAAAATGTTCTTACAACGGAAGATTTTTTCAGGGCTTTTGAATTTTATTACTCAAAAGCATTTTCAGAAAGACAAACAGCTGTCAATTTCAATCTTACAAGAACAAAGAAAATGGCGCTGAATTTTTACGATTACATAGGAATACTTGACTACGACTATGAGACCAAAAAGATTGTAGTAAATCCTCCTCAATTCATTTTCATTCCTGCATCGCGGGGACGAAAAGTTTTGTTAATTGGAGCGAGAGATTTGAGTTTGGTGGAGAAAATCATTGACATAGCGCCAAAATATAATTTGCAGGTTGAAATCACAGAACAATTTTCATCCAACGCAAAATTACTTTTGCCCGATGTGATCACAATTAAGGCATTTGGAGAGCCAAAAGAAAATTACGGAGAGAGAAATCTTAAAGCATTTGCAGATGAGTTACAGATAAAATTTTCAGACGGTTATTTTCCACAAATTGCACTTCAAGATTTTTCAGCGAATATCACAGATTACGAAAATTCACTGCAACATACTGATGAAAATGACTATGACTGGGCAAGAAAAGTTTTCAATCCCGGCACTTTGAGTTTTGACAAGAGTGAAATGCCCAGCTTTGATAAATCATTTTCTTTGATTGAGTACAAGTTGAACGAATACACATTCCTATATAAGCTTTGGAAAGACAACAAATGCTACCAAATTGACAAAAATTGGGGGCAACTTATCGCTTTAAAGTACTTTTCAAAGAATGTAATTTTGCTTGATGGAACAAAAAGAAAAGTTGCTATTCCAATAGAAACATCATTGCCAAGGCTACTCGCAAAATCCATTTTGTTACTTAGTGGATTAGCTCCGGATTTCAAAGAAATAAAAGGGAAAAAATATCGAGTTTTTGAGAATATCCCCAGCATATTTACAGATAATTTATTTCTTAGGTTAGGTCAAACTCCAATAAATGTTGAATTATGAAAGACCCAATAGGTTCATTTGAAACCATAAAAGAGAATTTTATTCGCTACGTAAAAACTGCGTTTGCAACAAAGTTTGAAGGCATTGAAAAAGAACGGTATGATTTATTGAATTACGATAAAGTATTTTACCGTCAGCCTTGGATTGAGCCATTACCCGATTATATTTCAAGCAATAAACGCATTAATGATTTATCTGCTGATGATTTAGGCAATGCGTTAAACGAAGATGAAATAAAAATCTTTAAAGGGCTTGTAAATACAGGACTTATAGGTGATTTCCCATTACATTTACATCAAACTGAAATGCTTAATCAAGCGCTACAGGGTAATAATTGCATTATTACTTCCGGTACCGGTTCGGGAAAAACAGAATCATTTTTACTCCCGTTGTTTGCGCAGCTCTCCAAAGAACTGGCAAACTGGCAAACACCCAATTCCAAACCAACAAGCGTAAACACTTGGTGGAGTAAAAATGGAGGACTTACTCCAAGACAAATTGTTAACACATCAAATTTTACTTTAAGCGATTTAGTAAGTCAACGTCAACACGAAACAAGAAAAGCTGGAGTAAGAGCATTGATACTTTACCCTATGAATGCTTTGGTTGAAGACCAAATGAGTCGGTTGAGAAGGGCATTAGACTCTGATGACACGAGAAATTGGTTAAGTTCAAATGCAAACGGTAATGCTATTTATTTTGGAAGATACAATGGCAGTTCGCCCATTGCAGGAGAATTGAAAAAAAGAAAAGAAGACGGCACATTTGAAATCAACACGAAAAAAGTAAGTCAACTTAAAGAACAACTGCAACAAATTGAAGTTGATGCTAATCGCGTTGCACAATATATTCAGACTGAAAGAAAAACAGGAGGCGAAGCGAAAGCGTTGAAATCATTTTTTCAACGCTTAGACGGTGCGGAGATGAGAAGCCGTTTTGATATGCAAATTGCTCCGCCTGATATTCTTATCACAAATTATTCAATGTTAAGCATTATGCTTATGCGCGATATTGACAAAGGAATTTTTGAAGAAACAAAACAATGGTTGGCTTGTGAGGATTTGCCTGAAGTACAAAGAGAAGTAGAAAAATCAAACCGGATTTTTCACTTAATCATTGACGAGTTGCACCTATACAGAGGTACGCAGGGAACTGAAGTTGCATACTTGCTCAAACTCGTACTTAACCGTTTAAGCTTGCACCCACATCATCCTCAATTACGCATACTTGCTTCCAGCGCATCACTTGAAGCCGGAGATGGCGACAGCAAAAACTTCGTATGTGATTTTTTTGGTGTGAGCAAAGAACATTTTTCCCAAAAGTTCAAAATAATTGAAGGTAAAAACAAACCTGTTTTTGCATTTCCAGAGAATGGGAAAAGACTTCCTATTAATCCTTTCAGAGAAATAGCCGATAAGTTTTCTTTGGTAAAAGGGAATATTGTTGATGAAGCGTTTATTTCAACTTGCGAAAAAGCAGCGACAGAACTTGCAGCAACTTTTGGGTTACCACAAACCAGAAATGGAGTATCAAATTTACTTTCAGTAATCACTAATCCCGGCTTCCAACTAAAAGAAAGATTGTTTTCTCCTTGCGAAGATTATAAAGCAGTCTGTTCGATTCAAGCAAATGGCGATGATACAAATGGGAAATATTTTGCAAAGACAATTTTTGAGGATACAAACAATAATGAAGATTTACGAAACGCTTTGCGTGGTTTATTGATTGTAAGAGCAATATTAGATGAGCCTGAATTCAAAAGTATTGCAGATGCAATTCCTGATGACAGAAAATTGCCTCGCTTTCGCTTTCATTATTTCTTTAGAAACATTGAAGGTATTTGGGCTTCAGTAAAATCAGATGATATTGATAATCCTGAGTACACAGACAACGAACGAACTGCCGGAAAACTTTATTCAACCACACGGATAAATTCAGAAAGAGGGAACAGGGTTTTAGAATTGCTCTATTGCGATAATTGCGGAACAACTTTGTTTGGCGGTAGCCGGTTGGTTACAAGAAACGAATCGGGCAACCATTCCTTTGAATTACTTCCAATCAGCCCCAACATTGAAGGCATTCCCGAAAAAACACCTGCAAAATTGGTTGAGAAAAGAAGTTATCAAGAATATGCTGTTTTTTGGGCTTGCGGCAATCAAGAACTCATAAAACACGACAAAGAAAACGGAATACCGGAAAATTTTTGGAGACAAGCTACTTTAAATGGTTTTAATCAAGGAGACTTTGAAGCCAATTGGCGTCCAGCTTCTCTCAATAGCATTTCAGGGGACATTGATTTTTCTCATGACAAATCAAATGAAGATAGTCTTAATTGGATTAAGGGTTATTACTTCATTATAACTGAAAATAATTCAAACCGTGACATTGCCTTACCTGATGCAAACGGAAATATTGCCACAAGAGAAACCCATAAAGCGTTACCGAGTGTTTGTCCATGTTGTGGAATAAATCATCAAAAGAGAAGACAAGATTGGAATAAAAGTAAAACTTCCCCTATTCGTGGTTTTAGAACCGGTTTCGCCAAAACAACTCAAATGTTTGCAAAGGAGTTGATGTATCAACTTCCAAACAATGAAGCCGAAAGAAAGTTGGTTGTTTTCTCGGATAGCCGTGAAGATGCAGCTCAAGTTGCAAATGGAATTGAACGAAGTCATTTTACTGATTTGATGCGGGAAATTTTAGTGAATGAGTTACATTCTAATTTGATGTTGCGATTCGAGATTGTCAGTGCTTTTGACAGTGGAAATATAGCAAAGCAAGAAGAACTAAAACAACAGTCCGCAACTATTTATGATGAAATAGAATTCTTATTTGAAAATTCAAACTACACCGGAACAAATACAACCAGGTTGAGAGAAAAAGATGAAGCCGTTGTTAGGTTAAGTGAATACCGTTCTCTTATGATTAGCGTAAGAGATTTAGTTGATATTACAAATTCTGTAAATCTGGCTCCACTTATTAAACACTTTGTTCGTTTGGGAATAAATCCCGGCGGAAGCGATATTTCTCTGCAAACAAGATTGCTAAACAGTAATTTTGTGCCTTGGTATGACCTTATTGACTTTACAAATTTCGAATGGGCAGCAGGAGCAGACCAAACTTATATTAACGACTTAAAAGAAGGAACTTTTAGCGGTCTTGCTTCAATGTTTTTTGGTTCATTGTTTTATTCTTTTGAATCTTCGGCATTGGGTTATGTGAGTATCAATCCCAAATTACAAATTATTGCTGAACAAGCAAATACAGTTGGATTACAGAAAGATGAGTTTTTGCAAATAGTAAATTCAACAATCAGAATACTTGGAGACAAATACAAACACAACAAAATTGAAGATAAAAATCCTTTCGGTTTTGTTCAATACGGTAATTTGCCAAATCAAGCAAAAAAATACATTCGTGCTGTTGCAAATAGATTTTCAAAACAAGAAAATGAAATCGGAGAAGCGGTTTTCAATACACTTTCAACAAGTGGTTTGTTAAGGGGGGACACAGGAATTCAAATAGAGAATCTTTTTATCAAAGTCGCAAGAGTAACCGACCCCATATGGTCAAGCACACGAGGAAATAGACCTCATTTACACTTTAGTGGAGGTATTTGTACTTATTCTGCTACGACATTACAATCACAACACAATAGTGTGTGTAATGATATTTGGAAAGAGAATTACCTCTCTTATAACGCCATTAAACAACAACGCCCACCAATCCGTTTGCATTGCGAAGAACTTACCGGACAAACAGATGACCAATTTGAAAGACAACGGCATTTTAGAAATATCATTTTGCCCGATGAAGGAATGAAGCAAGTAAAAACGATTGATTTGTTGAGTGTAACAACAACACTCGAAGTTGGTGTTGATATTGGTGCATTGCAAGCCGTTATGTTGGGAAATATGCCTCCACAACGGTTTAACTATCAACAACGGGTTGGTCGTGCAGGTCGTAGAGGGCAAGCCTATTCCATTATTCTGACTTTTTGCAGAGGTAGAAGCCACGATGAGTTTTATTTCGCAAATCCTCAAAAAATTACAGGCGATGCTCCACCAACACCTTTCTTAACAATGGGACAAGAAAGGATTTTTAAACGCTTGCTTGCAAAAGAAATATTACGGAAAGCATACATTAATAAGGCAATTGATATTACATCGGACGAGAAATCAAGTGTACACGGAGAATTTGGTTCTATTGATAATTGGAACATTTACAAAATAGAAATAATTGATTGGATAAACAATAATCAAACAGAAATTGAAAAAACGGTTGATGCTTTACTAACACCTCAGTTGCAAGTCAAAAGAGAAACATTTATCAACTGGGTTACTGATACAGCAACCGGAAATGGTTTGATTGGGAAGGCTCAAAGTATAATTGAAAACGAAGAAATTGTCACAAACGATATTTCTGAAAAATTTGCCGAAGGCGGAATTTTACCAATGTTTGGGATGCCTACCACTGTTAAAAACTTGTATCACGGTATTAAAAAATATCACGAAAGTTTTGAAACGCTATCTATTGATAGACCACAGTCAATGGCAATTTATGAATTTGCTCCGGGAGCACAGAAAACAAAAGACAAGGCAATTCATCAAGTAATTGGATTTACAAGTGATTTTATCAAAACGCACAATGGAATAACAAATTCCGTCACGTTTAATCATCTCCCATTTTCACTAAACCGTTGGTTTGTTCGCTGTAGAGCTTGCGGTTTTTTTGAAACTTATTCAGAAGAACGAAAAGCAGAACTGGAAACTCAAAATTATTTTGATACTTGTCCAAATTGCGGCGAAATAAATCCTGATAAATACCAACAACCAACAAAATTAAAATCGCCAAGAGCATATAGAACAAATCTTTCGGCAGGAAGTGATACAAAAGATGATTCGGAATTTTTACTTTCACGTCCGCCAATTTTTGCAGAAAAAATAGGAGAAGCAAATCCAAATACGGTAAACAACGCTGTAATATCAATTTCTGACAACGATGTTACTTGGAGAGTAAACACAAATTCCGACCGTTTTTTTACAGGTAAACTATATAACACAAATAATAAGTTTCCATTTAACAGCAATGAGTTTTGGTTTAGCGACCAATGGTTATTGAATGATTTTGCAACAAACACTAATCTCAACAACGGTTATTCAATGTCCGTACAACAAAACACAAGCATTGAAGAACAAATTGCATTAGCAAGTAATAAAAACACGGAGATATTTAGAGTCGCTCCTTCTACCGTTCCTTTGGAACTTGACTTGAATATGTTTTTTAGTGAAACTGATTTTCCTCATATTAAAGCGCAAAGCAACGGTGTTCGCTCAGGATATTATTCAGCAGCATTTCTATTGCAAAGAATTTTGGCAGATAAACTTGATGTTGACCCTACTGAAATTGAAATTGCTGATATTTCAATGAAAATGCTTGACGACGGAACAAATAGAAGAATTGCAGAAATTATTTTAACTGACGAATTGCCAAACGGTTCAGGTTTCGTAAGGTATTTGTATGACAATTTCCAAAGTATTCTTGCAGAAGTAACTAAACCAAGCAAAGAACAGAGTTACTTAGGAAAAATTCATATCAAAACGCACATAGAAAGATGTAAAGATGCCTGTTATGACTGCTTAAAAGTTTATCGAAATATGAATTACCACAGTTTGCTTGATTGGAGATTAGGCTTATCAATGCTTCGTGTTATGAATGATTCAAATTTCGTTTGTGGAGCTGATGGAAATTTTGATTTCGTCGAATTGCGGGATTGGCTTGTTCTTGCTACAGAGCTTAGAGATAATTTTGCTCAAAGTTTTGGTTTCTCAAACACGGAAGAAATAAATGGTCTGCCAATTATCAAATGGAGCAGGCAACAAAAAAATATCATAATGATTGTTCACCCTTTTTGGGATTTAAGAAATATCAGAGAAGCTAATTGGTTGGCTGAAATAAAAGCAGAGATTGACGAATATGTCGCTCGAAGTGGAGGTAACATTAGCATTGTTGATACATTTAACTTGCACCGCAGACCGGGGTGGTGTTACGAAAAATTAGTACGCAGATGAATAAAATTGAAGATATTAATTTCAAGGAAATTAAACGGATTTCGCCAAGTCAATTTTATTCAATGAAAAATTGCGCTTACAAATCTTTGTTAGCTGAAGCTTTTGACAAAAAACCATTACTCCCTATTTCTCTTAATGCTTATTTTGGAACAGTTTTGCATATATTGCTTGAACTAATTGCAAAAAGGATTGTGAAAAATGAGGATGATTTTAATGCAGAGTTTGATAAACAAGTAAAAATAGTTGAAGATGATTTGCTGAAAGATGGTTTTGGATTTTTTGTCCCTTTACAAAAAAAATTGAAGAACTTTGGATTAAAAAAAATTCAATTAAAAAAGTATTTAGGAAGTGAACTGGGAGAATCAAGAAGTTCGAGTAGTACAAAATTTAATTCCGAAAAATGGTTTGAATCAAAAGACAATTTGATTGGTGGAAAAATTGACTTAATAATTGAGAACGGCAACGATGTAGAAATCATAGACTTTAAAACAGGTGCCATAACAAAAGATTATTTAGATGATGAGGGGGAAACCTGTTCAGATGTAAAAGATGAATACAGAGAACAGCTTAAACTCTATGCGTATTTATATTTTGAAAATACAGGAATATTTCCAACAAGATTGAGTTTAGTTGATTTAGCCAAACAAAAGCTTACAATTGAGTTTTCAGAAGAAGAATGCAAAACAATCTTTAAAGAAGCGAAAAATCTATTAAAATCTACTAATAGTTGTATAAGTAGGAATACCTTTTTTGCAATTCCAACGGAAGCAAATTGTAAGTTTTGTTTATACAGACCTGCTTGCTCTTTTTTTCAGAGAAAACTTGAAACAGATTTTTCTCATAATGATGTTTCAGGAGAAATTAGAGATGTGAAAAAATTTCTAAATGGTAATGTGACCATATTTTTACAAAATGGAGAAAGACAGTTGATAATTAAAAATTTTTCTCCCGAAAAATATGAAGAACTAAATGGTAGTAGAAATAAGAAAATCAACATTTACAATTTACGAAAAGAGGCAACTGATTTTGTATATTCTGCTACTGAAACGACAATGATTTATGAGTAAAAGTAAAGAAAAAAAAATACCTGTACTTTCTTTCTATTCAGGAGGAGGTTTTTTGGATATGGGCTTTGAAAAAGCCGGTTTTGAAATTGTTTGGACAAATGAATTTGACAAAATTTTCACAAAACTTCACGCCGCAGGAATTACTTCATGGAGAAAATCACGGGGAAATGGTATTAAAGCAGAAGTTTTCAACACCAAATCAATCACTGAAATAAAATCAGAGGAAATTATCGAAGAGGCATTTCCCCAAGGGAAGCCGGAATATTTTGGTATGATTGGTGGTCCGCCATGTCAAGACTTTAGCATGAACGGCTCATTAAGAGGGTTCGATGGAGACAAAGGAAAACTCACCATTGTTTACTTCGATAAGATTTTGGAATTGAGACCAACATTTTTTGTTATGGAAAATGTAACCGGCTTAACAAAAAGAAAAGAAACCAAAGAGTATTTACAAGCATTATTAAAAAGAGTTGAAAAAGAATATTTTGTTGACCATGAAAAACTAAACTCTTTGGATTTTGGAGTGCCGCAGCATAGGGAGCGTATTTTTTTTGTTGGAATTAGAAAAGATTGTCTGGATAAAAAAAAGATTGAAGATAGTATTTTGGGAAGATGGTTTCCTTTTCCTGTAAATAAAAAATATCAAAACGCTGCAACAAAATACAACTGGGGAAAACAAGTTGAATTTGGGAAAAACCTGACAAAGCCCGAAGATGTACCAATAGAATTATGTGTTGAAAGTTGCTTAGTTCCGAATCGGGAAATAAATAAAACTCCAAATGCAGATGAATTTTTCAATTTATATGTAGCTGGAAATATTTTACAATCAATAAACGAAGGTGAGACAAATAGACCTTCTTTCAAGCGGCTCCACCGCTTTAAATTTAGTCCAACAACTTGTTATGGGAATAACGAAGTTCATTTACACCCATATTTACACAGGCGTTTGTCCGTGCGTGAAGCATTAAGAATTCAAGGTGTACCTGACGAATATGTTTTGCCCAAAGAGTTGCCAATGACAAAGAAATTCAAAATGATTGGAAACGGAGTGCCTGTTCCGCTTGCCGAAGCTGTTGCAAATGCAGTAAAAGATTTTATTATAAACAATAACATAATTCAAACAACAGAAACTTATGGACATTTGGTCTAAACAAAAACGAAGTGAGGTAATGAGTAAAATCCGGGGTGAAAACACCAAGCCGGAAATGATTTTACGTTCACACCTTTTTAGGTTGGGGTTTAGATTCAGGATTCACAAAAAAGACTTACCCGGTAAGCCGGATATAGTTTTGCCTAAATATAAAATAATAATTTTTGTCCACGGCTGTTTTTGGCATTACCACAAGGATTGTAGAGAAGGCAGGATTCCTTCTACAAATTCAAAATTTTGGAAAGAAAAATTATTCAAAAATGTTGAGAAAGACAAAAAACATACAGAAGCATTACAAGAATTGGGTTGGAAGGTAATTGTGATTTGGGAGTGTGAAATTGAAAAAAACATAGAACAAATTTTGGATAAATTAGTTATTGAAATTAGAAATGATAATTCACACGAAATTTCAAAAAATCGAAACATCGGTGATCCTCCAATTCCGGTGGGGAAAATGTAGGGAAAATCCTGCCATCAAAAAAACCTAACTGACTGAAAATCAATTAGGCTTAATCTTAAAAAGTACCCAGAGCCGGGATCGAACCGGCATGGAACTGAATCCACTGGTGTTTGAGACCAGCGCGTCTACCGATTCCGCCATCTGGGCTTGTCGAAAAGACAGCCGCAAAGGTAAAAAAAATT
>Ga0123357_10006860_pt1 | contig 13995 bp, 6 predicted proteins | sample TergutEmb28metaG_FD_89873 | JGI IMG/M metagenome (GOLD analysis project Ga0123357, IMG submission 89873) | Embiratermes neotenicus P4 segment gut microbial communities from Petit-Saut dam, French Guiana - Emb289 P4 | ecosystem: Host-associated > Arthropoda: Insects > Digestive system > Gut ... | reverse complement strand
TGGGGGGAGAGATTTGAGGACCGTCGGGCGGTCTTTTGACCATAAGCTGCATTCTAGCAGCAGGTGGCGGGCCGTTTGTACGGTCTTTGCTGGACAGTTGCAGTATGGAGAGGTCGTCTTGTTGACCGACCGGTGCGCAGCAGCATTGTCGAGAAGGAGACACCAACTGTTGGTTCTCCATTTTTCGGGGCGTTTCCTTCTAACCGAATCCCTGGGGCGACGAAGTCAATGTACATTTCGCTCTTCATAGTTTTACTTTAACTTCACGGACGAACTCGTAAAGGACAATGATCTTACGATCAAAAATTCCTGTAAAGTATATCAGAGAATTTCGGGAATTTTTTGAAGCTACTACGCGCGCGCGGGCTCGCGCGCGCGTGCGTGAGAGAGAGGCAAAGAGAGACAGAAGACTGGAGGTTATTATTTTGTTAATTATTTTGCAAGGAAATAATTAATTTCTTGTTAATCTGTTGTAGTCTTTTGGGTCTCTCCACCATGTTACTAAGTTTTTCGACGTTTAGAAGTAACGTACTGCCTCCATCTTCAGGGTTATTTAACTGGTTCCAGTGGATACTGAAGTAATAAGGTGGAAAAAATGTGTCACTTTTATGGAACGGTTGAAGGAGTCTGGCCAATAACTACGGAAGGAGGCAGTGGGAACGGAAATTTCCAAGTAGATCTCACTTCAGAAGGCAGTCAAATGACCATAAAACAAATGAAAACGTAAGACAAATAAATATATACTACTAAAAGTTATTATTGCTAGACTAAATGTTACTGGACACATCGTTTATACGTATATGGAAACAAGATATCCGCTTTCCAAATTTAAGGCGTAAATATATTCGATCAGCAGAAGAAATGACTGTCTACCAACGCCTATAAAGACGTAACACGTCTTAAACGGCTCATACCCTTTCGTTGCTGCTCACAATGTGGAATTCTTAAAATTCTTCGGAAACATCGTGGTTGCTGCAATACACTGAAACTGGTGCACCAGCAGCACAATGACGATTTATTAATGGCACTGGATTGGCAGTTGGGCAACTGTGAAATGTCGCCATCGAAGCTACAGTGATTACTGATCATGTGGCTGGGTACAATACATTCGTCGCAAGAATAGCACCTATCATAGTATCGGTATATCCTATCACATTCAAGAGAATCCAGTTTCCAGTGAGGTGTAGTTTTGCCATAAAATATAAAGGTCAATCGCTGAATATTTCTGGTTTGGTTCTACGAAATCGAATATATGAATAGGGGTGGCTGTATCTTGGTTACTCGCGATATGAGTTACAAAGAATTGTTTATTTTAGTTGAAAATGGAAGGACGATGTTTTATGTAAGGAAGTATTATAAACATTTTACTGAGTTTAATAACAAAGGTGTTAAATATATCCCGTTTTATATTTGCTTGTTAAAATAGTTGTAGATATGGTACCCACTGTAACTGTTGGCGAAATGTCATTCTATGTTTGACCAGGCGAAGACGGGTATGTGTCTAGCAAACATTAAAATCATAAATATACTGTAATGATATTTACTTGTGAACATGTAGTTCTGCGGAACGAAGAGGCGGATTTAAAGATGCCGGAGGAAGTAATCGCATGATAAAAACTGGGGTGGATATTAACACTTATACCTATTTATGCTGGATAACAAACACAACTTGACCACGCAAATGCATTGGCAGAAGCTAAACCATTTTTAACGTTTCAGTATCGTTGGAATTTTTCGTACTACTCTGCTATAACGTGCTTATAAGACCTCACATAAAAAAATCCCTGTTCGGAAAATAATTATGTATGTTAATTACGCGTATAATCGAGTAGAGGCTGGATAATTTCGTGTGCGATAAAGGTGTTAAGACCCCCTCGCTGCTGGACTTTGACCATTGTCTGGTGTTCCAAAAATCTAAAAAAATGACATGTTTCAGAAACTGGGCCTGTTTCTGTGCTCATGTAAAAGGGTTAAGAGGCCCCTACTAACTAGAAGGGGACAAAGGCCATAAGCAAAGTAGTACTGTATGTAACAAAGCCTAACATCATTACAATCCTAGGTCCAGAGATTCCAAATAGCTGCGTCTAACCGCACTAGCTGTGTAGGTGCATCACCATCTTTTTACCTGAAAACGGAAAGAGATCCATATACTCAGAAGTTGCTTTATTTTTTTATGAGTAAGCAGACGGTGGACAGCATCAGGAAGTTCAGCAACAATAATGTTATTATTACTGTCTTAATATTTTTCACTGCCAATGTATTATGTTACTCTCGATTAAAATCCAAATAAATACTTATTGGGTTATATACAACTTACAGTTTTACAGATCCATATCTCCGACACGTTTCGGATCACAATGAGCCATCGTAAGTAACTATAAGGGACCACACACACACACACACACATACACACAACACACACACATATGTATATATATACATATAAGTATAATCACATATAAGTATGTGGTTTATAAGAGTTATAAAGCGTATTTAGGTGAAGAGTTCATTACTGTCTTTACAAGATCCTGTCATTGGTTTCTGTTCTGAACCATACGAAACCAGCCCTGCCCTGTAGAGACGGCCTGCAAGACGATGTAGCAAAACATGTGGACCCAACCGACAATCACCCGGATTGTGCCACGTGTATTCTCCTCTACGCACTGATGCTGACTGTGGAAATCTGTGATGCCATCTCTACCAAAAGTCGCACCGACTGAGAAGAGCATTGATGAGACAGAAATGGATTAGAGTTTCGCTGAAAAAAAAAACTATCGACAAAGATTCTGCTGTGGTGCATAACCAGCAGGCATTAGATCCTGTACATATTAGTGATAAAGACTAAAGCAGCCGTCCCCTCCAAACGGGTAGGGGAAAGACGCCTATTATGGGGAGATTTCCTAATTTGGGGAAGTGTATTATTTCATACCAGGAGGTACTGCGCTCTACGCTTAAGAATGTAAATTATTAAGCGGATGAGGTTATTAATTGTAATCATATTATAAAATGCCAGTTGCTCAAGACTTCGGTACTGTCGGGGTGTCTTTGTTTTAGTGTGCCTTGAAATTTTTGCTTAACCCTAAACTGTGATTTATGAGCCGTTGAAGGTAAGCTATTTTTCTAAATTAGTTTAGTGCTCAGTTCTCTGTTAAGTGCAATCTTAAACCATTGCTATATTTCATAGGTACAATTTTAGGTCCTGTTTTATTCATCCATTTTCTCGAGCACCTGTTTTCGCCTATTACTCGAAGGTCTGAAGAGCCTAATATGGGGCTCCCCGCATTAGGAAGTCAGTACCTTGTGAACTATTCCTTCTGGGTTATATAATATTACCGACGACTCAAAGGAAAAAATGGGATCCCGAAAGGATGAAGGCAGCGACTGAGGCTATGGGGAACAGGGAAATGGGCAGCTACACAGCGTCCAGAGTTTTCAGCGTACCACAGACAACACCAGAGCGTTATGTTAAAGACCGACAGGAAAGCTCAAGTGAAGCAATAACAACAAAACTGGGTAGGAGGCAAGTTCTTCATTGTGAAGCAGGAAATGATCTGGATGAGTACTGTCTTTTGCTGGAAAGAAAGTTTTTTGGCTTGACAATGGCAGACGTCATGCATCTCGCTTAGGTTTTTAAATCTACGAACCCGCTATGTACACCATTTAACATAATCCCGCAAGATGTTACAATTGCGACGAAATCGCCATCACTAGTGCATAACACAAACACACGAAAATATTAGGATTGAAAAGCAAGCGTCAGATATATTCTGTTCAATCCGCAAATCAGGGATGTCTTGTGACAGTCGTCACCTTGAGTCCAACCGGACACTTCATTTCTCTGTTACTTGCATTTCCAAGAAAATATGTGAAACAAGAACTGATGAATGGCACACCGCCTGGATCAATCCACGCGTGCCATCCCTCGGGGTGGATACAGAGCGAGATTTTCACTCAGTGGTTTCTTAATTTCATAAAACATACGAAGCCGACAAAGTAAGATCCTTGTATCTTAGTACTGGACGGGTACCTATTCACACACAAGGAACCTGGATGTCATTACTTACACCGAGAGAATCATGTTGACATCATTTGCCTCCCACCTCACAACAGCCATAAAATGTAACCCTTGGATACAGCTTTCATGGGGCCCCTGAAAATATTCTACTCCCAAGAAATTAAAAAATAGCTCCGTTCAAACCTAGGGCGAGTTGTCACCGTCTACCAAATTGGCGAACAATTCGGCAATGCAATTAAGCGAGCTGCAACAGGCAAGATAGCGGCTAATGACTTTCGGGTGACAGGCCGTTTTCCTTGTGACAAGAACATCTTCAGACCACATGATTTCCCTCTAGCCTCAGAGGACACAGATGCTGCTCCTGTGAACCATGCTGCTTTGGTGAAATCCAGCAATCACCCATTATACAATTCTGTTCGTTTTCGCCGTTCACTTCTGCTGAGGCTCTCCGATCATCAATTATCAGCCCTGTGCCAAGCCTGAACCTACAGCCAAATACTCGTGGTGCAACAGCAAAGAAAATAACGAGTTCACTTTATAGAAAATTTGCTGGAGCAACTCAAAAAATAAAATCAAACAGGCCACTAAATCCAAAACTAATCGGCTTGCGTCCAGTGCTCTTCTTGGTCCTTCAAAAAGACGGAAGAGAAGGGTTTGCAGTGATCCAACTCTGTCTGACACTCCATCAGATTCGGACACTGACCTAGCCGCTCCTTTCGATGATGATCCGACGGAAGAAGAACAAGAAGCTGATTGTGTGTACTGTATTGGTCGTTTCTCTGAAGACCACAAAGGATAAGAATGGATACAGCGTACGAAATATTTCAGATGGGCGTACATATTTTGTGTTGGTATGGAAGAAGATTTTATTTGTGAGCCTTGTCAGAGAATTTTGTTCCTTGTACCCTTTGTATTTGTATTTTTTTAAGTTCTGTAACTATTCTTTGCGCTTTCTGTGTAAATTATTCACCTCCCCAAATTAGGAACACGTGTGCGCCTAATTAGGGGATATGAAGCTTTTAAGGAAACAAATTTTACACCTGTTTTTCTTTTCCTAATTTACGATATTTATGTAACAACTCTCTTCATTAATCAAATCAAGTTATGCTTGTGTTTTGAAAAGTTTTACGACCTTTTCCCAAGTTTAATAACAGTTTTTAAAAAACCTCCCCATAATAGGCGACTTTCCCCTACATGACCAAAGAGCAACGCTGGGGCCAAGTCTAGTGCTGACACATGAGTCCTCGTCAACTTGATCCAGGCTACTTTCCTCCTTACCAGCTGTAATGAAACCGCCACGGTTACGCACTCAAGGATATTCATAAAATGCAAGATAGGTACTCACGTTACACAGCAAGCTGCATCGCTAAACACTACTGGCTACAGGCTCGGAAACCAACAGCATTACGTAGGAATGTGTTCACCGGTCATCTTACTAACGTATGCGTGGTGCAGGTGTTCCATCGACAGAGCTTACGTTGATAACGCCAACAGAATGAGTCAACGCGTTGTTGGCCTGTACCTTGGAAAATGTTTGCGGAAATATGACAGGAACGTTTTTCCGTTTTGGCGTGGGAAACTGACTGCATGTGTAATTAAAATGGCACTTTCATACCAGTTTGTCCTAACACATACTCAGTGATCATGTCCACTCACGTCGTGAGTCAAATAATTAGGTATAAGTAGCATACCCCTAAAATGCCATTTACTGTCACCCTCATGGCATGAAGTCACATCGGAAATCGCGAACTTGACGCTTTACGGCGCAACATACAATGTTACATCCCCCGGTTCTTTTCAATTTGTACGTTTTGCAACGTAATAAAATGCATGATGTAAAATTATTCCTTGCATTTAATGTTGCAGGATATCTTAGATTATTATTCAGTAAAAACAAGACGTCAAGTAAAGCTTTACAAACATGAAAATGTAGTGTGGCCACATCATAGAGCTCCGCGAGCCGCGTGCTTCACAGGCTTGTACAGGGGTGAATTTGTCCCTGAGCACGCCATGAAGACGTGAGAAAGTGGGGTTATTGGGCAGATTACTCTTAGCCGTGGTACTAGAAGGAGTTAGTGGTCAGAACCAGAGCCTGGCTAATTCCCCCCCCCCCCTTCAGGTACCTATGGAGTAGGAGAATGAGTGGGCCCCAGAGCTGGCCTTGACGCACTTGAGGTAAGATTCTTACTCCTACCAGCAATCAAACCACGATTCCTCGGTTGACCAAGCCGTATCCTAGTGCATTTCGGTTCTCATACATAATTTATCGCCATATAGCGTCCTATTATAACAGCAATGCATAAACGTGTGTGGGCGGATCCGTAACATTGTGGACCACAAATTATTATCGGAATTATTAGGGTAAAGTGATTCATCTCATATGAATTACATGTCACGTTTTATTTACAATGTTGTTACTAACTGTACACCCGTACCACATGATGACGCAACTGACATTAGCCACGACTTGGCTAAGCCACCTAAATCCTCTCATTTATTTTACCGTAACAGCGAATTCGTCCAACACCCAAACGTTAGGACAGCAATGATGAAAACGAAATCAGCTGTCGTTCTGTGACAGCATCATAAAATCCCTGCACTCAAATTTTCGTTCACGCAATGCGTACACAACGATACAGAACGTTTAAATGCTTAAATCTGAGATCTAAAATGCGCACAAACGTGCGATATTGAACTTATTTTAGAACGGCGAAGTGAAGGTTGCGTAGAAAGATTCGGATTTAATCAAATAAACTCAAAGATTTGGCGTATAAACTACTTGGAGAGTTGCGTATCAAAATATATCAAGACCAAGGCAAATTAATCAAAGAAAAAATTTTGGCGAATTTAATCGTCTTCATGAAATAATGTATGATACGCATGCTTGTTAGACACACAGCTCGACATCAACCTATCACGCGACACATCTGGTTCATTACAACGTGCTACTTGAACACCGCACATCACAAGCCGACATAAGGGGTAGGCATACATATCTTTAGTTTCATGTTACATATTTTCTTACTCAGTTGCTCCGTATTTATTACTAGATTCCACACAGTCACAATTCAATGGTTTACAATTTTTAATTAAAAGCTTTAATGTTTTCACAGGACTGCGTACATACAATAGGATTGAAGAAATATAGTAGATGTTTCAATGCAAAATATTATATTAAAACTTTTTATGTATATAAGACCTATGAAAAGTGAACGTACTCTTGTTAAAAATAATTTCAATTATCCACGTTCTAACCATTATTCGTACTTTATTTTATACATGCACGAGCTACATTTTCTAGTGAAAATAGGCACTGCTGTTTTATACACACTTTTTTCTTTCATTTGATTCCTTCCTGACGACGGCCCAGAGAAGGCCGAAACATGTACGAGATATGGAATAATAATAATAATCTATGAAAACTAACAAGTATATTTTGTTGGACTTACAGTAAGCACTTGAATATTATTTTTTACCTCCAAGTTGCGCCAGCCACACCACTGACTTTCGCAAGTCGCTTTATTGCACTCTCGACTTGTAAATTTCACCCTACAACAGGCCATGGTGACATAAAAGGTTGTAGAAGTATAGGTCTACTCTTTCTTTAACCTCGGCACTAAATGGGGCGGGTGAAATCCAGACCCTGCCCGCTTTATCCCCCGGCGAAGGAAGCCGGAAACTACTGTGCAGGAGGCTTGGTGGACCCCAGGACCGTTCTGAACGGGGACGAAAATCTCGCCCCCCATCGGGATTCGATCCCCGGACCGTCCAGCTTGTAGCAAGTCGATATACCGATTCCTGCTATTTCATACACCCTTCAAACCCGGAGGTCTCGCCCCCATCTACAGCTTCTTCGGAATGTCGGCGTGAGCATACTTTGGTACAGCATTAATCATCATGGACTGAACACTCGTCTCATGGAGTGCAGCAACACCGTATTTAAATCCTTTGCATACGAATTGCTACTCCGCAGTCTAGCCTTTACTCAAAAAGAGTAAAATATTATTTCCATCGCTTACCTTTCGAAAGGCCTCACAATCTTTATGAAACAATTTTTCTTTGTCTGTATAGGGGGTGAAATTTTATCTCTTATGCACAGGCAAAATGGGAAAACAAACTAGCACATACGCCTCTGGAGAATGTAGAATTTTTACTCTTCAAATAATGGGCTATTTTGGGCCAGTAAACTGCATAACGGGACGGTCCCAGTGGCTGGGCGGTCGAAGCCGTAGGCCTGCGACCGCTAGCGTGTTGAGACTGTGGGTTCGAATCCCACCGGGGACATGGATGTCTCTCTTGTGAGTGTTGTGTGTTGTCAGGTAGAGGTTTCTGCGGCTGGATGATCACTCGTCCAGAGGAGTTCTACCAACTGCGGTGCGTCGTCGTGTGTGATCTAGAAACCTCAAAAATGAGCAGGCCATGGCCTGCGTTGGGCCGCTGCGCCACAGGGGAAAAATATGCATAATGGAACTCCATTGAGCAGAGTCCTTCCTGAGAAGCTAACGGCTTCTCAGTCGGTCAAGAAATCCCCGAAGATTCATTATAGTGTTCACAGAAGCCCGCCACCTATCCCTATCCTGATCCAGATCAATAATGGAACATGCATAGGAAGAAAAATTCATGTAACTGTTGTGTTCGAACATCCCAAAAGAACGTCTAGGCTTTGATAGAAGTATAATATTAAAATATATGTTAGCGAAGAAAGTATAACTGAAGTAATCAAGGACAGAATCCACTGACGAGATTTGGTAAATTTTGGGATAAAAATTTGAGTTTCATAACAGAAGTACGTCTGTTATTCCGTTACGACGTAACCGCGTTACGAACACGGTTTTTAGACATAGCACATTACTTATAGGCCTTGAGATTGAGTTAACAGTTGGTGCAATGACTACAGCGTTGTAAAGTTATCTATTTATTGTACAAGTGGAAGTTATAATTCTAAACCACACTGCGGCTAAAGCACAGCAACCTGAGCGCGTATGAAGATACAGGAGTGAACGACTTAAAGAGTAAGCCGTCACCGACCACAAGGCTATTTCGGAATAGAACATGAATGTCCACTGTAGTTCCTAGCTCAATAACTGGCATGAAAAGTCGATACTCGCTCAGCTATGAACCAGTTCAACCCAGTTCACCACAACGCAATTTCTCCCCTCCACATTAGACCGCTGTGACACAAGTTAATATTTAGTGACCGGTCTGCAAATTATATTGCAGTTAGAAAACACTGCTTCGTTAGAACCGTCAACGGCTTCTGCTTCGTGCGTACCTTTAGCAACTAAATAGTTTGTGATGGATAGTACTAATTTTTCCGTAAAAATATGTCTAATACGTTTAGTTTATTATTTTTGTATCTTTCAAACACGAAATTTAGAAATGAAGATTGTTTATTTGCCTTACAATTTCGGGTGGTTGTGATGGTTATTCGATTTTAACGAATTTATATATATTGTAAATAATCATATTATTCCCGCAATGTGAGAGACATAGGCTAGCAGGCCTTGACTACTGTGTCCGCGTGACCGCTCTCAATGGAGTTTCTCAGCGAAACAGAAATATTTAGTTACTTGTACACCTACCTATGTCAGTCCAAGTGGCACTGATAATGACTGGCATATATTAACAGAAGGCGATCTAGCGTGTGTGCAATACGTAAATTTATACTGACCTAATAACGTACAGTACGCACATGAATTCTGGCAGCCAATACCGAAACAGACTGCTTTTCGACGTTTTCGCTTTGGCTTCAAATCATTTCACGATAAATACTGAATGATGAAAAGTGACGTAAAAATTACAGGCCTGTAAACGTAAACAATAACAATAATGCATGCTTTCCAAAGACAAGACTTCAAACGCAATTTCAGACTTCTGTACTTATACTTCACCAGCAACGTGCAAAACGATTGGCCGGGTGTAAAATATAATCAGTAAATTCTGTATGAGAAATTTAAATTACGGGTTTACTTGTTATAAACTCGACCTGTGAGAACTGTGATGTCAAAGATCGATACTCTTTGTCAGAGAAAAATCACACGAAACGCACATTTCGCATATGAGAAGTTTGATGCGTTTCCTGAAAGGTGTAGTACGTTGTTTACCATAGCAAAACAAATTACTTAATACAGAGCGAAATACAAACTTTAAAAAGTAAGCATAAGTAAGGAACCAATGTTTAAAATGGGGTTTAATGTTAAGATATGCAATTTTATCCGCGTTCTCAAAATTGCAAAAAGCGACATTTAGCTCTCTGATGTCTGTCTGCCGGCATGGAACGGCTCGACTCATTAAATATATTTGAACATTTTTTGAAAATATGTCGACAAAATTAAAGTTTTATTAACATCTGACACGAATAACAGACACTTTACATGAATATCTGTGTACATTTATTATAATATGTCGCTGAATTCTTCTTATAATGAGAAAGGTTTCAAAGTTGTACAAAAAATCAGAGCACACATTTTATGCCCAGTAACTTTCTTCCGATAATTGTAATGCTTATAAGATATGTAGAAAAATGTGGCACAATCAGACAGGACGCTGAGGACAATAAAATACGGCGCCTGCGCTTTACATGCTGGATCACCAAGAATACACACACACACACACACACACACACAGAATATATAATGCTCCTTGTTTTTGCACGGAAACAATGGCTCCGGGAAGGCGCCTCAATGTTACGTTGAAACTCACTTTGCCTGCCTTGTAGGACCTATAGAAAGCGAACCAAATACTTGCATGTGAAGGGCAGTCATATCGATTTTTACAATTTCGTATATGTCCTCAGGAATCCTTCGCATTGTTGGCTTGTACCAGCCAATTACCTGCAGAAGGCAGTGGTTTTGGAAATTTTGATGCACAATATGTAAATGTGAGACAGGACGTTCTTACGACGGCGAACGTGAAAACATAACCCAGAAACGTCAACCGGAAAAATAGAATGTGCAACGGACATACACAAGCAAACTTTTGTCTTTTGGGTTGCGACCTGAAGTGTGTGATACGTATGTACTGGCTCCGTCATTTGGGTAGATACACGCTGACGGAGGCAGCTTCGGTACACCTCTACCAGATCACACTTTAAACAGTAATATTCTTGTGTACGTCCGCGATGTTTTCTTTGTTATTGTTAACGTTTTGTTCTTCTATTCTGAGAATGCTAAGTTCATCTCGCTCGGAATATGAATGATTCTGAAGTTCTGTGGCTTTCCTCACCTTCTGTAATATATCATGTCATGCTACAACAGTTTCTTTCCACATTATTTTACGATGTATTCTTCATTGACTATTTTACAATAAAAATGTGGGCGGCTGGAAATGATCCTGATCGGGTCTGCCCAGTGAGCCATGTGGTATCTCACCAGCGATTCCTTTCGACACTCGACTGAGACTCCGACTACATTCCCCTTCCTTCCTCGTATACAGCATTGTATGATCCAGAGTTTTACTGCAACCTCAGACCCCATCCTCCTTGCTGAACACCTATCCAAAAATCGAGAGATGAATCATCTGATTAATTCTTTGAAGTTGGAGCACTGGAGCAAGCCGGCCACATTAAAGTTCAGTTTGTGTAATGAAATGGATCATACTTGAAACTCACTTTCGTTAAAATTAGTGGTCTACCACCCGAATTCATTTTACGAGGAGGCTGTATTTACAAGCCGCGTCGGCGGTTCGTAATTAGGATAATGCTTTACTTTTGCTTCCTCTGACATGCACCATAAGACGTAATCCTGGGTTTAAGTAATTTCAAAGAGAGTTTTGTAAATCAGGAAGGATTCTTTTGGCCTTCGTGTTGTATACAGGACAGTAACATGAAGAAAAAAAAAAGCAGACACAAGCTGATATTTCCGGTCTATTCGACTGGTCACAATGGCCGGTTGGGAGACCTGGCCAAGTAACCGGATTACTGCACAAATACAGGGCCAAATAATGGTCTACTGAGTGTTTATATGGTCTAGTATAATGCGTCTGTTACGACATCTCGGATTAACGTTTTTCTTCCACTTGGTGACTGAATTTGGTTTAGGTGGACGGTGAAGTTATCTGGCGGGAATGTGTCGATAACAAAGGAAAGTTTCAAGGATCTGGAAAAATCAGAGCTACGGGAAGGGTAGAGGAGATACATCTGGCACTGATCCAACAGCATTTCAATTTCGGAGAGACTCTGTATCCCTCCTCCATTTCTGTAGCTCTGACTGGCTCAAACCCTGGTAATCTTTCCTTACAATTGATATTCTCCTGCTCTGCAGTCATATCAGCAGCCAGCTGAACACGGTGCGTTGAGGAATTCTTTGAAGAGGAAATAACTGACAATTGTTTTGGGATTATTCTTATTATGTATGATCATACAATTTTTCATTTCACATCGTACTTCTTTTCAAACATTTTCCGTAACATTATTTTAGCTTCCCTACCTCCCATTAGGCATGTCACACATAATCACTGGGTGTCGACATTCCGTATATATATCTAACCCATAAAACTTCCAATATTGCCCTAATCTACAAATTGTAAGGCATGTTTGCAAAACTGTGAAAAGCAACTGATTCCTTCGTCATGTCTGTTCGTCAGCCTCTCTCTCCGCATGGAAAATCTCGACTCCCATTAGACGAACTTTCATGAAAATTGATATTTGAGCAGTGTAGAATGTAGAGAAAATTTAAGTTTCGTTAAAGTCTGACAAGAATAAGGGGAGCGTAACATGAAGACCTATGTACATTTATGAAAATACCTCGCTTAATTCTTCTTAGAATGAGAAACATTTCGGACGAAAGGTGTACAGAAAATCAAAACACACATTTCATGTTCAGAAAATCTTCCAAAGATCGTGCCGTTTATGAGATAATGTGGAAAAATACGGTACAGACATACAGGCCACAGATGAGAATATAATATGGCGCATGCAAGAATATAGACACACCCTCAGAATATTTAATAGTTATTGTTTTTCCACAGAAGCAATGGTTACGGTAATGCGTCTCAATGTTACGTTACATGTACACTGCCTGTCTTGTTAAACCCTATTTTCTTCAGTTATGCGCCTGCTACACACAAAGTAAAACGAGAATATAATTAAGGGAAGTTAAAAAATTACAAATAGAGAGTCTTCTTGTGACATGTGTATAATATGACAGACGGGTATTTATACGAGGGCTCTTCAAAACGTTTCCGCACTTATTTTTTTAACTCTATTTATTAAGAACTTCAGAAACAAATTACATCACTTTTCTATACAGTCACCCTGCTTTGCGATGCATTTTTCCCAGCGTCCTACCAACTTTTTAATGCCATCAGTTAAAAATGTTTTGGTTGAGTGCGTAGCCACTGATGCACCGCTGCTTTCACATCATCATCACATGAAAATCGTCTTCCCTGTAAAGCATTTTTGAGCAGTCCGAAAAGGTGGAAATCAGATGGCACTAAATCCGGACTGTAAGCTGGGTGTCACCTTCTTCACGATAACGGGCCAAGTGTTGGGAACAAACGTCTAAGCGCCTGCGCTTACGCTCCTCTGTCAGTTCCTTAGGCACCCACCTGGCACACACTTTACTGAACTTAAGACTGTCATGATTCAGCGAATAGGCAGAACCAACACTCACACTCAGCCTTCCTGCAACCTCTTCAACTGTTATTCTTCTGTTTTCACGAATCGGTTCCAGGGTTCTTTCTTCATTCCTCGTGGTCGTGGCTATAGCTGGACGTCCGGAGCGCTCTGCAACCGTCACACTCGTGCGGCCATTTTCGAACATTTCAATCCACTCATAGACGATTCTACGAGAAAGAACTTTATCCCCATACTGAGCACACATACGGAGATGAATTTGTACTCCCGGCACACCTTCTGCCCACAAAAAGCATACGGCCGAACGCTGTTCCTCTTTGGTGCAATTTATAAGTTTCGCAGCCATCTTCACCACAGCGTGACAACTCTCATACTAAACTGCAAGGTCAGCTGGCTTGCCCGACTG
>Ga0123357_10006857_pt1 | contig 13996 bp, 14 predicted proteins | sample TergutEmb28metaG_FD_89873 | JGI IMG/M metagenome (GOLD analysis project Ga0123357, IMG submission 89873) | Embiratermes neotenicus P4 segment gut microbial communities from Petit-Saut dam, French Guiana - Emb289 P4 | ecosystem: Host-associated > Arthropoda: Insects > Digestive system > Gut ... | reverse complement strand
TACTTCTCACCCAATATTGTGCGGGTGATAAAATCGAGAAGAATGAGATGGACTGGGCATGTGGCGTGTATGGGTGAGGAGAGGGGGTGTATAGGGTCTTGGTGGAGAAACCGGAGGGAAAGAATCACTGGGGAGACCTAGGCGTAGATGGGTGGATAATATTAGGACGGATCTCCAGGAGATGGGATGTGGGTATATGGACTGCATTGGGATGGCCCAGGATAGGGACGGGTGGCGGAGGCTTGTGAGTGCGGTAATGAACCTTTGGGTTCCATAAAATGCAGGGAATTTCTTGACTAGCTGCAAACCAGTTAGCTTCTCAAGAAGGACTCTGCACCATGGAGTAAGTAAGTAAGTGGGGGGACTGGTACACGCTCATACTCAGGGCGGACTTTGATACTGACAGTACTAGACGTTCGGGTACCACTGCAAGAGGTTTAGCCGTGATGGTCTGGATGTACATATAGAGCTAGTTGAAGCAAGAGTCTTTCTTGGTAAGTCATGGTTTCAGTCTGGCATGATTCCGTTAACTGATGCAACTTGTGCAAAGGAATTTGCCTTGGTTTGCTTTCTTAGAGACGTATCAAAACCACGGCCAAGATAAACGGTTTCCTGGCCTATATTCGACGCGGTATCTTCTAGAACACAAGATAGAAGCTTTATCAGGAACCAACTGTATAACTTAACATACAGATACACATTACCAGAACCGAAATGAATGTACTCTGTTCTTCCACTCATGACGAAGTTGCGTCTCCTTTTACTTCAGTCTGCAACCCACCTGTGTGCCTATCAAAATCGCTTTTATCAGTCCGTCCCGTCTGTAGTTCCTAAAACAACATGACGACAGCTGGATTTGATAGGCCGATTGGGAACTTTATTAAATTCGTCGCCATATCGCTGCTTTAGTTAGACTCTAATAAAACAAGGGCACTTGACATGAAAATTACGTTAGTTTCTGAGCATATCCTCAACCTAACAGAAACATTCAAGAGAGGTATAATGTTTGCGACATATCGTAGAGCAAAATGAAACAAATATAGTTTGCTCAGTGCAGATTTTGTAGCATGTTAGGTTTTAGCGATTATGAAACAAAATTACGCCATCCATGCATTTGTTAGGTGTTCAGCACTTGACAATAGTTACAGGAATACACACTAAGGTTACGGAATTTTGTTATTTTGAAGTCTAAACGAAGTTTCACCCAGCCGTAATTAGTAGATCTGGATGTATATAAACATACAAACATATATAATTACAATGTACGTAAATTTTACACAATAGCATGAATAATTTTTAACATATTGGAATAAATTCATCACGTATTTGAACGTGTCTCAATAAGCGCTTTAAAGTAGCATGTTTGTAATTTATTCTGTGCCAAAAGTGCGCGTGAAATAACGCTGTTCAAGTTTACAGTCTTTCTTGTGTATTGCTGCGTCGCAAACTCTACAGGACTGACTTGCCTGTGATTTATATGTCGTTTAATTCGTTTGAAGAGACTAAGGAAAGCCACAAAGAAGCTCCAGTCGGGATAACCGGTTATCCAGAAACGTTACCGGCTATTAAACCTTGTTCGCCAAGCCAGGTGGCCTACACTTGTGTCTACCATGACCAAGTTCAACGACCTCCTACTGAACATGATTTTAGATATTTTTCTGTTCCTACATCTCGTACTTTGGTAGATATTAAAATGGTAAATTTACATGCTTGTTTGTGTTGCGTTTGTGTTCTGCCGGTGCAGTGTCAAATGGCGTATAAAGTAACTATGGAAAAGTGTCTAGAAATTTAGGAAAATCTGTAGATTTAACTCAATCACAATGGGCAGCCTTACTTTGATGAACTGTGTAAACAAGAGACTAGAGCTGCACACTTCCTTCCCGTGTTGTGACGACGCTCCCTCAGGTTTCCAAGCCCCACTTCCGCTGAAGGGTTTGCTTGACCTGGGCTTGTATGAAGAGCGTGTTCATTGCCTTTAAGGACGTGGAGCGTCACAAGAATTTCGTCCCTCATTCGTCACTTACATTGTTGTCTTGTACATACCTTGAAGGCATGTAGCGGTACAGGAGGTGGTGCTGTATTATCCGAAACCTCGTCACCAGGTGGATGTGAGTGGTCCGTCTTGCCTCGGCTACTTTACCACCGGGCAACGAGACAGGAGGCTGGGTAGGCCCTGGACTATGTCTGGACTTTCAAAAAAGAGATAAATCTCTTGCCCCTGTTGTGATACGAACCCTAGATTGTGCTGCAAGTATCCTAATAACTAATCCTGACTACGCTAACCCCGCTCCTTTCAAAAATTGATTATTTAATTTATTTGACTTATATTGTTTGCTGATTCTTAGTCTGATGAGATATATAACGTGTTCCAAAATTTACATCGCGGTTTTGTCTGTTTATCTTGTTTGGACTGCTGAGGATATTCGTAGAAACTTACACCAAGAGGCTTGATATTTTCCCAAAGACTTTACTGTATTTGCTAAGATATATTTCAAAGTATTGCCCTCAGAAGTATTAAAGAGTGAACTGATAACCTTGTAACAATGCACGACCAGTATGGCAACAGGAAAATATGACAGAATCTTTTACAGTGTGTTGAGTTTTCTAAATAATGTAAGGTAAAGTTCGCCCTAGAGCAGGCCACGAAGGCCCAGAGGGGGAGCAGATGTATAGCTGTACTCTTCCTTCAACCACGGCGCTAGATGCGGTGGGTTGTCAACGCCACGCCCCGGCCGCTTTACCCCCGGGAAAGAACTGGTACCCATTGTATAGGAGGCTGGGTGGGCCCCAGGGCCGGTCTATACGGGTGCGGAAAATCTCCCTCCCACTGTGATTCGATCCCCGGACCTTCCAGCCCGTAGCCAGTCGCTATACCGACTGAGCAATCCCGGCCCCTATTGAGTTTCCTAAATACCATTTTAGAAACATTGTACTTAAAGTTCATAAACTGTTGCGATCTTCATCGTTACTACTACTACTACTACTACTACTACTACTACTACTACTACTACTACCAGCACTACCACCACCACCACCACCACCACCACCAACAGGCCTCCTGTTACTACGAGCACCACAACCACCGGTTTTGGTAGTAGGCCTATGTTTCCTTGCAGTTCCTCGTAAGTACCTTTTGGACATGAAAAGTCTGAAGCGTAGTTATTTTTACAAAACCTGAAGCAGAATTGCCATAGGACCTGCAGTGATCTTTCGTTTAGGTACAGCAGGGCGTGGTATGGTGGTTAGCGGTCGTGTTTCGTATTTGAGAGTTCTCGCTTACGAGCCTCAAACTGGAGCTCTGCTGTAATAGCGTGAGGTTTGTCGTGAGATTTCTCCGTTCCTCTAGACAAAAATCCTGGAATATTATCCAGCACATAAACCACAACCACTCTGTTTGGAATGTGTCCCAACTCATAGTTTACAGTAGTGTGTAAACTTACGTATTCCCGTACGTATCCTTTGAAATTTGTGAATTATCGTTAATTCAAGAACAGTAATCATTTCTTCGGATGTTGAAAGATTTTTTTTTAATGTGTATAGGTAATAGGCCTATCGTACTTAGTTGCAGGATGACTGTAGATATGAAAATGATGACACTATCTTATGTTATTCAACGACGGCACATTAACTGCAAAGTTTTTCGTGTCGAATGATAAAAAGGGTTGACTAGGTTCGATGAAATTCAAAGCATCGGGAATGATGCTGTCGTGGCCAACTTAAGTACATTAGCCCGGCATTCTTGTGTAAACACTTAAAACTTTAAGCCAGGATAATCGGTACACCAGGTGAGATTTTGAAACGCTGATCTTCCGAAATTTTAGTTGAATTAAGGGAGATAGAATAAAATAATGGTTTATTTAAATCTACATTGCAGTATTTAACTGAAGGGACTTGCGATAACACCAAACTGATACTTCGGATTCGTCATTGTACGTGGAAGTTAGAACAGGAAACATAAGTGCTAATTATGACAGTGCGACGTTGGTAAGGGTAATAGAGGAAGTTACCCCCATCTACAGCATGAAGACATCTTGGGGGAGTAGAGGTATAGTTCCAACCATTCTTAACCTCGACACTAGATGGAGGTGAATTGTCGACTTCAAGCCCTGGCCACTTTAACCCTGAAAAGAATGACGGCACGCATTGAATAATAGGTTGGCTAGCCCCATTTTCGTTCTGGAAGTTGTGGAGAAGAGAAACACCAGTTGTCCCTGCCGGAATACAGAATCCCGGATCTTCCAACCCCTAGTCTAGACACTATACTGACTACGCCACCGCGGCTTCGCAGAGCGACGTTGATTAGTAAACAAAGTGATTCGAACTTTTTCACCCTATTTACGCCTAGCAGAACTGTGCTTTAACGAGTAGTCTTTTCCCTTTTTCGAGAGATCAGGTTTCTGAGAAAACTGCACCAAGTCTGTTTCTCACTGACTTCGAGTCGCTTGACTCCAATAATTGGTGCCACTGTAGGCAGTTCAATTTCAGCGGCAGCAGCAGCAGCTCCGTAGGACAATTCCGCTGATGGAGCTGTCGATATCATTCCGATCATTCAGGCTGCCTCATGGTAGGGGCAGCTGTCCCAAGCAGCTACACAATCGTATTCCAATTCCGAGCAGAAACCCTCCTCCCCACTACTGGTATACTCAGTGCACCATATAAATATAACCTGGGTGCAGTGTCAGACAGCGGCATAAGGTGCTGTAGCACTCCAGAAATGCGACTCGTCTGCTCTCTGCTTAACAAAACACACGAGCCAGTATACAATGTATGTCTTATTGCGTGCTACATACAAATATTTTTATAGAAGACTTTTAAAATCTCAATATTCGATTTTGAGCTCAGGGAACAAATTATTAAATTTTTTATTTACTTTTTTCCACTTTGTGGGTAATAATAATGCGCTTGTTGATTATCATTTTTAATACGTTGGCCTGAGGCTGAAACACTCGCTGCCGGTCTCTGGTAATTCGCCATTAAATACGAGCTCCGTAAAAACCCAGTGTTACACGAGCTCAGACATACGTAAATTTGAATTACGACTTGTTAAAGTGATAAAATATCTCGCCAGGAGTAAATACGCTAGTGCTTTTCTTGAACACTGATGGTAAGCCATATTCATTAGGGACTTCCCCGTTTTGAAAAAGTTGCCCTCTGTGTTTCCGTGACTGATTTACTTTAGGATTCTCAAGAAGACTCGGCTTCTCAGATTCACATCAGAATTTGTACCGGTACTGCCTCTGGCTTTCCGCTCCATGAATATGCGTAGTTAAGCATGCATTTTGATAACATTTTAGAGGCAAAAAGGGGCACGCGGTGGTGCAGTTGGTTGAGGCACTGCGCTACAAACCGGAAGGTCGCGGGCTGCATTCCCGATGGGTCCAATGGGATTTTTCATTGACTTAATCCTGCTGGCCGCACTACTGCCCTGGGGGGTCGACACAGCCTCTAACAGAAAAGAGTACCACGGGTATCTCCTGAGGGTAAATGCGGCCGGTGCTTAGGTCTGACAACCTTGCCACCTTCATGTGCCGATTGTCTAGAAATTCTGGGAGACTTAACCTGGAACCACCATGGATTGCTTTACTGTATTAAAAATACAAATTTTACTCGAAACTTGAACTGATGATTCAGGCTGTAGTGCACGGAAGCAGTGTGATTCACATTGTGGTCGTACGGGTTAGAGGTCGTGTAGTGTGGCTGGTTGTTACCAGGATTTCGGAGGAGCATACTGTCTCTGTCTTAAAATTCAATCTGGATGTAGCATGTTCAACCGGAACTTTTACACCTACCTGTGTCATTACCCAGAATACCACAGTTTGAAACTTCATCATGGTGAAAATCTTTAAACCTTTACACAAGTAGACCTCCAGGCGTATTGACATGTTTCATTGTTAATCTCAGTTCCTGTATGGTTCGAAAGATAAATTCTTGGCAATTAATATTAATTTCACTACTTTTGCTATTGACCGGACAAGTAAATATTGTGCTTCTTTTCTAGGTGAACACTTTGATATTTTGACATGTTCCTTTATGACAGAAATAAATCTTGTGCCTGTTTGGTGATGAATAATGTGGTATTTTCGGCGTCCTTTTGTGACAGTTGTACAACTAGACAAATCTCAAAGAAAAAAGCCAGTTGCGGAGACACTGTCGTAATTGAGAGACTGAATTAAAAAGATTGAGAAGAAGGAGGATATTGTTTGAATTGAGCTGGTTGAATAGAAATTTCAATGACGAACTTACTTACTTCCATGCATACTTACTTACTTGCTACTTATTTGCTTAAGCCATGGAGCAGATTACTTATTGAGAAGCTAACCGGTTTTTAGCTAGTCAGGAAATTCCCCGCATTTTATGGAACCCGAAGGTTCCTTACCGCATTCACAAGGCCTGGACCTGTCCCTGTTCTGAGTCGGATCGATCCAGTCCATGCCCCCAAATCCCACTTCCTCAAGATCTATCTTAATATTATACTCCACCTACGCCTGGGTCTTCCAAATAGCCCCTTTCCCTCAGGTTTCCCCACCAAAACCGTGTATACGCCTCTCATCTCCCCTATACGTACTACAATCCCCGCCCACCTCATTCTTCTCGATTTATCACCCGAACAATATTTGGCGAGGACTAGAGATCGCTATGCTCCTCATTATGTAGTTTCCTCCACTCTCCTGTCACCTCATCTCTCTTAGGCCCAAATATTCTCCTCCACACTCTATTCTCAAACACCCTCAGCCTACGTTCCTCCCTCAGCGTGAGCGACCAAGTTTCACACCCATACAAAACCACAGGCAAAATTATAGTTCTGTAGCTTTTAATCTTTAAATTTTTGGATAGCAAACTGGAAGACAAACGATTCTGCACCGAATGATAGCAAGCATTCCGTAACTTCAATCTGCTCTTAATTTCCTCCTGATTACAATTTTGATTTGTTAAAGTTGTTCCCAAATATTTGAACTCTTCCACCCTTGCAAAGGAACTATTATCGGTCTTTATATTGTGACTTCATCCTGCATTCTGATTTCGTGATATGACCATGTACATTGTTTTATCAGCATTTACTTGTAGTCCATTCTCCTTGTTAGCAATTACAACAGCTTCTGCTTTTTTTTCTTTATAGTATGTGTGCTTCCTCCTAATATATTAACATCATCAGCATAAACAAGAAGCTGATGTGTTCCATTTAATTTCAAGCCATCCGGTTTTACCTGATCCCTCCTAACGGCGTACTCTAAACCAAGTTGAAAGAAAATGACGATAAAGTATTTCCTCATTTCAAACCGTTCCTAATATGAAACATGTCAGACAAATGCTTGCCTACGCGGACTGTGCTATAGGTTTGATTCAGACAAATTTTTATTAGCCTTTAGCAGTTTCATGTAGATACCAGACTCAATGAGAATATTACACAAGACCTCCCTTCTAAATGAATCATAGGTTTGCTTGGAGTCTATAAATTGCTGATGCACTGCTTCATTGTGATGAGGAACATTTTTTTAAAAAATAATATCGGCCTAAGGGATTTGCAAAAAAGGTGGAAATTTTGTGACTAATTATATCAACTGTTCAGTAAAGGTCTGCGCCTTGAAGTTTCTTTCATAACAATCGATAATTTGTACGTTTCATGTAAAACGATACCAACGTTCAAAAGCAATACATACTGTGTATATTAGCTTCCAACATGAGAACGTCATGATTTGCATTAGACGTTATTGCTTCCTAATTCGCTCACTTCCTATGTTCCTCCTCCAAATTACTTCTTTTCTTTGTTTCCTCCTGTTGTTCTATAGCCCTAATCATACAATACTCTGGTCACTCGTCCGTTGCTAGATCATTTTCACGCTTCACTGTGCTGCAAATTATCCTTCAGGCCGTTCGTTCTTCATAGCGTATAGCAGGGTATTTAAAATAGCCATGCGATTTGAGTGCAAAAATGTCATATTTGTCTGAAATCGCAAAACGTCTGTTCAAGTAATGTGACGAAATATGTTTGTGTAAGTGTTCCATGTCGCTCACGGGAATCTAATGTCATAGAGCATAGTTATTCTTAAGAACCTAATAGTCGCCCCGCCAATCGAGAAGTAATATCGGGTATGGCTGAACCCCAACCTATGAAACCGTAGCACAAAAGCCGCCACTTGATCCGATCTTGAGCGAGTCCATAACTGCGCACCCTGTTACTTTTAGATCCACTTAAATATCGCCGTTCGTTACAGTCTAACGCCGCCACAAAACATTGTAGGACAATTTATGACAGCATCATGTTCGTACGTCTCTTTTCGGGCCTGTTCTCTGTGTTCTGTCAGTTCCTTAAATTTTCTGCCGGGACTCAGATGTAAAGCGAGAATCCTGAAATTGGCTATATATTTCTGTGGAGTCTGGTTTTCACGAGTGAGATTTATATGTTTACGATGAAAGAAATTATTGTGATTTATTTGAAAGAAACGGGATTTATCTCTTTATTCGTTGGGGCAGTTGTGTAGTATGTGTGCATACATAGAGGACTATTGCCCGAATCTTTTATTCTTTATATCTAAATTTATTTGATGAAAGTCTGGTGACGTTTATGCATGACACGAATAAGTAACCGGTTTTTAGTTGGTGAGATTTGTTATTCTCACAGCGATGACTCTGACATTTTTATTCGTCTAGGATGTTGATTGATAGATAAGGAACAATGTGCCTGAAAAAGGGTCACCTTCATTTTGAGGTAGTATAAGGTGGAGGCGTCACGTTCTTACGAAGCGTTGGTGCCTGCCATTCGGCAAGGCGACACATCCCAGGCGAGATCAATTTTAGTTTTCTTATTTCAGTGGAGATCGGAACACAGTTGTTACTCGCTGCTTGACACATCAGAAATCTGGGTCCAAATTACATGATATAGAAACAAAAACATAGGTATTAAATAATACCTGACTCCATTAGAAGGAGTCGGGTATCACAATTGTCGGGGTTAATATATATAAGCACCCTCCTTAACTGAATCTCTGAACTTAGTCTAATTCATCAGGTAGTTGAAGTCTTGCATTAATTATGTGACTAATCCTTTCACATCCTTCCATTTTATTAATTACTGTGCGTTGTTATTTTTTACATGTTTAATCTTAGCAAATATAAATCTTATGAAGTAAATAAAAAATAAGACAAAAATTAATATAAAGGCTGCCAGTTTTAAGTTTTGAAAGAATCCGGCTATAAGAACAACATAAAATACTTTGCAGTGTCCTTGTAGACTGAAACTGTTGTCATAGCATTTCTGTATCCACCATATCGACATATTACGTAAAACTGAACTAATAAATCATTTTTTGAGGCTTACAAATCGTTAGCGGAGAATGTTTTTGACAAATTCTGGAATACCTTTATTACAAAAGCGAGAGAAGTTTGAAATTCCTAGTGACAACGAATTTATAGTAGTCTAGGGGGAAACTGTAAGGATGATAAATTTTTTAAATCACAGTTCTCAACACAAGGCGCCCCCCCCCCACGTAATTTCATATCCAAATTACGAAAGAAGATGGGCTGCTAATACAAAAGTGCGTAGCGATGCTGTATAATGATAGTGACCGTGAGAGGCAGAGTGACTTAAGAGGATTTCGTGATGTAGTAGGTGCTACAGCAAGTCGATAATTTATTGTAATGCAATGCTAGGCAGTCTGATTTGCCAAATGATTTTGATGAAGACAGCATTAGGATGTTTTAATTCTCATGGTGGATAAATTAATAATTGCTCTGGTAGGAGGCTATGTTAACATTGGCAGCGACACTGATGATGAAATCATGTTAAGTCGAAACGTGTAGTGTATCAGACATGTTTGTGTTGACAGATGTGCAATCACAGCCTGCTGGTTTTAAAAGATTTGAGTGTTTTTAAATTTCTGTAGGGCATGAGAAATTGCAATAATATTGCAAGTACCTGCAGTATATACCTTTGTTTATTTTTTTGTGCAGAAATTATGATCATCTTAGCAGTATAAATCCCCACTTACCTGCTCGCTTGAAGATAGCATGTTTTATTGTTTGGCGAATATAATTCGGAGTAAAAAATCAAGGTATGTGATAGGTGTGTGAACATTGTTGTGTGCAATAATTGCTAAGAAGCATAGACCTTGGTTACTGCCAGCCAAGGATATTTAAAGTACATTACTGTGTTTGCAAGTAGGTCTAGTAAATAATTTTCATTCCTTGGTTACAATTATAAACATTTGGCTAAGCAATTGTGGAAGCAAAGGAAAATAAGCGCCCGCCAGTTCTGGTATACGAGCGGAGACAGGATACCAAAATGTAATCACATAATGACTCTTTCTTGGATTGTCACATTTCCACTCTCACGCCACAGAACGTACTGTCTGTTGGTAATATTCTGCAGTAGTGACTATTATAATATCCTGGAGATATGTGTGCTATCTTTATTTAGATCCGAACTATATTTTACATTCTCTACTCCTGTTTGGTACTTCTTTTTCTATTTCTTTCCCTGTTGTGACCATCCAGGAGAGAAGACTGGAGGAAAGTTTTATCTACTGCTTTTCCAGCTCGTGTCAGCCTCTTGGCTCTACGTCTAAACCTGCACCCCATTTCCAATAGGCTTACTCAGATCAACTCTTTGTGCATTTTATTTGTCGTGGTTTGATTGTGACTTGTTGAATTCAAAGTGCAGCACTTTGTGATGTGTGCAGATGAGTTTTGAACTAAATGTACCTGAATGATAGAGGTGCAAGCTCTTGGTTTTTTTTTTCTCGGAAAGAGAGTCGATAAGGTGAGAGACTGTATAGGGGTAGGTTATTATAGATTAGATTAAGTAAATAGAGGGATAGAGGGATTTATTTTGCAGTGTAACTGCTATATTTTAATTACACAAATAAAGTTTTTGTAAAATATTCATTGAAGAAATCACCGTTTCGCAGGTTATTGCAGTTCGTTAAAAACAGTTAGTGATAAGCTTTTAGAAGAATGAAAATCTGAGTGAATTTTCTTAAAGATGGAAAAGGTAAATTCCTTGTCCACGCCATGAAGGCATTTATGGTGCTTGGAGGTTTAGCTCCTCCCATTTTAATCGCAGCATTGGAGGTAGGTGAGTGGTCAACTTAAGTGCGAATACACTCATGCTTCCAATTAACTTACCCAGCGGGTAAACTCTGAATTCCTTGATTCATTTTATAAACCGAGCCGCTACATGAAAACTTACATGCAATACAAGTGTTTTTAAGGACTTTCTGTAGTCCTTTTCTGCCATTATTTGAAAATTCGCGGTATGTTAATATTAATCCGTTGTATGTGAATTTCAGTAAGAGAATGCCGGTAGATTGCTTTTCTTCAGCCGAGACTGATTGAATCGTGGCACACGCAGTCACGCACAGGAGGGGAAGTACACTGTAAATTATATATATATATATATATTATATATTATATATATTATGACTAAATCGACAGAGAAGTTGGGGCGGGTTACAAATTTGTTGTGCTTCTTAATAAACTGTTTTTACTTTATGCACTGAAATTTGTTACTGAAGAATCAGTTACCGGGTTTCTGAAATAAACAAAACAGAGTACTACATGGAGTAACACAAAACCCTAGAGGGTAAGATGTGTAGAGTGTGTAGCATGCATGGGAGAGTCAGACAATTTAAACATTTCAGTCAAAAGCCCTGAATGGAGAGTCGAGGCCTACTTGTGTGCAGAGGGATAAGAATGGAATGAAACGTAGAGACGCAATGTGATGATTTTGAGGGATTTATATGACTCAGGCTGGTGTTGTGAACACGGTCAAGAAACCGTGGGGTCCTTAAAACGCGGAGACTTTTTTTTATTTCTTTGCGAATGGCATGTTCTTAAGGACTCTGATCCATAGAGATGGTTTAGATAAAGTCACTATTACGTCCAGAATTTATCTCGGTGTACAGGAGGTTTTAGTTATTGCTTTAAATGTAAATTACGAAACAAATATTCATCAAATTTATTATGAACGTTTAATCTACTACATCAGCTCTTTGGTTTTGAGGCTGTTAAAATCGCTCTAATGGAAACTGCTTGTGAAATCCCTTCGAATCTTCTAAACGATGACTGGTCTTTCCTGCTGTTTAAGTGTCTTGAGAAAACTCTAATGGGTATACTCATAAATCAAAGGGTAAAGCTCAGTTAGTGTTACGTTTGCTTGGTCTAGTCACCAGAATTGAGACAAGTTGATTTCTATGTGGAAATAGTTAAAAGAAATAAGAATAAAACGCAAGCATTTAAAAATTTCAACAGAGTGGAAAAGAAGCCGTTAAGTTATAAAAATGTAATGCAGCTTTTGAGAAAAGGAAAGCTTAGCGAGCGTAGGAAGAGACTCCTTTGTGGAGACACAGCCGGCCCATAAACATATTTTTATGGACCGTTTTTCAGTTTCTGTGCTCTTTGCTTGGTGGTACTTCCTCAAGTATAGTACGTTGGCTATAATATATTACAGACCTCTCTGTTGTCTCACTTAAGGTTGCTTCCAAATGTTATGTCTTCACTTCCGTTCACTGGATATTAATTTCGTGCTTGATTATGTCAAAACACATATCATTAGGATGATAGATTCAGAAATGTGGGAGCTACGTGTACAGAATTTAGGTTGGAAAACCTGAAAGGAACGGATCGCTTGGAAGACATTTGTAAATACTACAGTATTTAAACGTGTGTTAGAAATGCAGGGTGGTACGATGTGAGCTGTTTGAAACAAGGTAATGGACTTCCGGTTCCATAGAATAAGGGAATTTCGTGGTTAACTGATTCACCCTTAGCTTCTCTCTATTTACTATATTACTTTACTTATTTTACTTACTCTCTTACTTACTTACGTACTTACTTACTCACTCACTTACTTACTTATTCACTTACTTACTTACTTGCTTACTTACTTACTTACTTACTTACTTACTTACTTACTTACTTACTTACTTACTTACTCACTCACTTACTTACTTACTTACTTACTTACTTACTTACTTACTTACTGATGTAAGAACAATGCGAACGCTGTGCTCTGACATATTTGCCAACTCTTTGAAGGCAGCCACGCAACTGGATTGTGACTTGCGCTCCTGAAACCATGTTATGTATAAAAATTAGCGTTAGGATAGGCTGCAAAGAGCAGCAGTACGTATTTTGCCCATTCGTGCAAACACAGGCGGCAAGAATACTACGGATACAACTGTTATCATTCCAACTATGCAACCTCAGTTTTGTAGTTCACATTCTCTTAATCGTCTCCTCAGAAAGAACAAACGCCTCTGAAAGGCTGTGTCTCCCTTCAGAACTAATTTTGAACTTAATTCACTATTGTCAGGGACTGATGAAATAGGGAACAGTTTCATGACCAAAGGTGTGATTTTATAATAAAATAGACCGAAATGTAATACAATTTACTGTAAAGTTCTGCATGTTGTAAGCCTAAAGGATGATTCACTACTGTAAACTTACTTAAGTTATTCTTTTAAAAATAGTCCTGTATGGTGCGTGTTAAATACAGGAGAGTATAACGCGCAGCAGTTCGTAATACAACTTCGGGGAAAATAGTTTAGGTGGAATTGCGTTAATTTTTTAAAAACATCCTTGACATAAGACGAGCGCGTATTTGTATAATTAACCCTTATCCTGCTAACGTGGAGAAAATGGTGAGATCCTAATAATGCCAGCAAATGGCAGATGGGATTTAATTCGGCGTTTAAAGGGTTAAAATATTTTGTTCCGGGACAGTGCCTTTTCTTTCAATAAACAGTCAGTTTTTTGTGTAGATTCTTCAGTTTCAAGCAGCAAATGTTAATAATTTCTAAAGTATTTGGCTGAACTATACTGCCTTGTTATACGAAAATATAATTACACATGATGTTTAGGCTTATGTTCAATAAAGAGTATGCTTGAACTAGTTTATTACACGCCATTTGTTGGTGCAGGTACTTCCTCTTGAGGACGATCATTTCGTAGGTCGCAACATGTTGAGGTTTATTATGTAACTCGCTTAATTAACATCTAT
>Ga0123357_10006853_pt1 | contig 13999 bp, 12 predicted proteins | sample TergutEmb28metaG_FD_89873 | JGI IMG/M metagenome (GOLD analysis project Ga0123357, IMG submission 89873) | Embiratermes neotenicus P4 segment gut microbial communities from Petit-Saut dam, French Guiana - Emb289 P4 | ecosystem: Host-associated > Arthropoda: Insects > Digestive system > Gut ... | reverse complement strand
CGATATATACACCTTTTTGACATTTTGTTAATCTTGTCTGTGGCTGGTAAAGGTTGAATTTATTTCTGGTATTTTTTGTGTGTATGTCTGTATTTGACGTAAATATTTCTATGTTATTAACTATTGCAAAATTTAAGAAAAATTGTTGAGACATTTAACATTTAATTCCGACTGAACAATTTTAATAACTGTCTGACATGAACACCTACATGTGTTTCTATGAATATATCGAGCATAACTTATTAAATATTTATCAGAGCACAAAATTATATCAAGTAAGTTGCAGTGAAGAATGACACAAGTTAGGCAATGCAATATAAACATAACACCATGGCACATCCATATACTGTTTAAACCTCCTCAGTCATCCTAGCAACCTAATACAATTTCACTCCAAGTGAGTGATTTTATGGCAAATTTATGTTGCTGGCAACAATGTCTTCATAGTATTGTTGTTGGATAACACTGTTGCAATGGAAACTTAACAATGTGTTTTTTTCAGTATTTTTAACCTACATATGTCACTGTCAGAAATATAAATATTTAACTTGTCACCATGGCAATGCAACAATGCCTCTTTGCTACTGTTGAGTTACAAACATTTCCTAATATTTATAGCTCCTTGTCTAAATTAAGAAACTTATATCATTTTAGTCAAAGAGAGTGATTTTATGGCACAATGTCACTGGCAACAATAAAAACATCCTGTTGTCCTCATGTAAAGGATAGGACATTTGTGTTCAATTTTAGCCAAATCTGGATTTTCCCAACAGATTTAAATAAAAGTTCCCAAAATCAAATTTCATGTGCATCCATCAAGTGGGAACCAAGGTGCTACATGTGGAAAAATAGGAGGATGAAGGGACAGACAACACAGCTAACAGGAACTTTCTGTGAGTATGCAAATATGTGTAAAACATGTTATGTCCAGTCCATTTTGTTGCTAGTTTTACAATATTTTTTGCTATAATTAATAAAAAGTAATGCAATGTACACTTTTCTGAACTTTGTCTACAGAACAATCACCAATGGTCTTCTGAACAGCCTTGCATAACATCACATGTAAAAAAGTTTTTATTTCCATTAGACTGCATTGTAACAAGATATATTATCATTTACTACAGTGGTCTAGAACAGTATGAGTCTGAAACTGGCTACATTAAACAAGTTATATAAATACTGTGTTTATACCAATACAAGATTAGTTTTTTTTCATAATTCTTACTCTGAAAAATAGGAGGTGCCTCATAGTCACACAAAACTTAAACACGTTCTGTACAGGTCAACTACTTCCCTGAAAAATGAAGATTATCAAGGGAGGCAGTCTTATATGCAGAGTCATCTAATATACAGGTAAGTATGACACTAATTTTGTTTACGTTTGTAACAATAATGGGCAACAAATGCTCAATATTGACAATGTACTCATATTCATTCCACATACATTTAAATTATCTCCCATCTGAACGGGCCAACATATCAAATACCACTGAATAGCTGTATGTGCACTGAATGCTTGTTTAACATAAATTCATATGAGTATGAATTACTTGGTTCATTGAAGAGGTTCACCTTCACAGATCTTTTCAAAATGAACATACTCTATGTCTGATACAGCACGTCACTTCTATTTTCCACACAGCTGTATTTCCCTGTCTTAAAAGTAATCTCAAAACCATGGATGGTAGAATGTCATTCATAACAGTAGGAACTGCATGTTTATGCTGTATGCCTTTATGATCTTGTTATGGACATGTCACCAAAAGTATCAGAACTTAGCTCTCAGACTTTTATTCAAGGAATGAATTTCATGTGCACAGATACCATATATATGTAATGAATTATGATACCTGTAAAATGTTACTGTAAAACTCTTATTAAAGACTTGTCACTTCTACTAATCTCACTTATTTAGCCCATGATCTATGTGACCTGCTAAAAAGGCAGTTCTTAAGATGTATTGTCTCCAGATACTTTTTTTTTGTTGGGGGGGGGGGGGCGGTGGCCTGGTGAAAAACCACTGATATTATCAGGCACTTTGTACACATTTTAGGCACTATACGTATAAATGAGTGACTGAAGAAAATATAAATTAAATTATACAATATTCATTACCACACCTCCATAATGAAACACAGTAATTAAATAATATGTAAATACAAAAGCACTATAGTTTACCTGAAAATGGAATACTGATATTTATTTTGCCAAGCTCTGTGCGTTTCCAGCCATTCATATACCATTTAGAACAATCATCTGCATTCAATTCACAGGGAGGCACATACTTTAACATGCCTGAAAAAAAGTTACAGCTATAAGAAAATGACAGGGAATAAAAAAACACAAAGTAACAAATTTCATTTGAACACATAATCATATAATTTTCAAACCCTTTAATATTTTCTCACACACAAAACATAATCAGTAATAATATCAACTCTGAAGAAAAGCAGAACTACAATACAAACATGTTTAACAACCACACAAAATTCAAATACCACTGAGGAGTTGGATATTTCTGTAACCTACTCCAAACAGCTAACAGATATTAGCCAACAAAATCTAAATCAACCAAGTGAGAATGAATCAGAAGTTAAACAATTCTAATACTCAAACCTGGCACTGGATACATACAGAATAAATGCATGCATCTTGAAACCTCGCAGACCATTTTCTGAGATATGCCTGAAAATTAGCTTTACATTGTATGGATTGTGTCCCACACACTTTCATTGAAGAATTTTCCTCAAAAAAAAAAAAAACCCCTCAAGTATTTAAAGTTTTGAAATTCAAGCTACATGAACAAGCATAGCTCCTTGAATTATCTCAACAATGTTAGGTACAATGTGCAATTATGTCCTCATTAAGTGATAACCTGCATTCCTCTTCACATGATCGTTTTCAAGTTCATTTTCTTGGAATTTAATTAGAAATTCAGATAATATCTGCTAGAATCTATCAATAGTAAGAAACAACCACAGCCAAAAGCAGGACAACAAACTGACTGTAATTCACACATATATTGCAAAACACTTTTATACTGTCCTTAAATGTAAAATTGAGTTACTGTGTTCCCATTTTAGTATCAGAATTGCTTACCAGCTTCCTTATTTCCTCCATGTTTGTACTCATATGATAACAGATTTTGCATTACTGATATACAACACTATCAATCTCACTTTCGTTGTTTATTCATAAAAATATTTCACACTCATCCAAGTTCATTAACAAATTAAAAGAATTAAGTATACTATAATCTATGAAATATATGGCCAAAGAAATTATATGTTAAGTACTCCAGTCTCTGATAACTCAAAGAATATTTTTGGCAGGCAGAGAAGCGACTACTGCCATTTTCTTAAGCTGCTGCTCATCAGTATGCACTCCATACAGGTGCTCATTTGTGCCACAAGTCTCTTCACCAGGCTTGGAAACGTTATCTATTGAAACTACAAGAGCATTTAGATTAAGACATGTTTACTTCAATATTCCTAGTACAAGACAACTTTAGTAAGTTTCTTATGTTATTTATTATGTAATGCCTTTCATCATACTTCCTTGTGTTCCAATTACTGTGTAATATACTAAAACGATGATATTCCTTCCTTGAAGTTTATTTATTATACACATTTTATCTGCATAATTGCAATACAAAATAAATCCTAGTACTCAACAACTTGGCAGCATGATATACGGTACTCAGCATGGTCTCACTGATATTCCACTCTTTTACTCTATGATAAACAGAAGAAAACTCCAGTCAGACTGACACACCATGCTTTTTATTTCTTTCACTTCTGACTTTCTCCATCTCTCAACAACGTGCATGACAGAGGACTGCATTATGAAACCAGGGGTGCTGCTTCTGAACTTCCATTACAACCCTAAACCTCATGTAGTAGTGATAAACTGCTTGGTGTGTATTGGCCCAGAGATGAAAGAGCAAGCTTGTAAGAGGGGAAGCACCGCAAATGTACCATCATGCATTGCCTATCCATTACAAAAATGTCTATGTTGAGTGCAGCTATGAATGCACTCCCAACAGAGCAGTTGTTTTTGAAAGACATATAACATTTCCTGACTGTTCTGTGATCAGCTGAGCAGTGCCCATGCCATGCAAGCTGCAGCTATGCAGTGCTAGGTAGCTCAGCTAACAAGATATCTCATCTCTACAGGACTGTCACAATAACTGTTTTTATTACTGTTAGGACCCCTGGCTATAACGTTTCCGCGGTCCCGTGGAAGGTTCGGTAATGTCCAGTTATGTTCGGGACAGTTCGTCAAAGCTTCCACTTCGCAAGCACATGGTCATGCGGGGCAAGCTGGTAGACAAATGAGTCTGGTTCTAAACGCCATGCTGTCCGGTGGAGTGTGATTACAAGTTTAGTGTTGTTACAAAATAACAAGTGGGATTAACTTGTAGAAACCTTACAAACACGAGAGTGGCGGCGAGGATTTATAATGAACCCTAGATATATTCAAAGCGTCCTTTCAGCCTTTATCAGAGAACAAGAGCAACGCTTTGTACCGCTTCTCGATGCGTTCAGAGTGGGTCATAGCACTTCGGTGGCCGTCGCGCCACCGGCACAGGGAAATTCGCCGCTTCCACAGCTATCAGATATTGAATCCTTCGTGGTGGATGTGGAAAACCCGACTCAATTCGATGATTGGCTAAGGCGTTTCGAGATTTCTGTACTGCGTGCAGCCCCTAAAAAAAGCGAAAAGAAGAAGACAATGGTTCTAGCGACCAAGCTGTCGACCGAAACTTTTGCCTAATTCCGTAAGTGCTGTCTCCCTAAAGACGTTACAGACTATAGTTACGAAGAGGCAGTGGCAAGGCTCCGTCTTCTCTTTAGTAAGCTACGTTCCGTATTTGCCGACCGTTACGACTGCATGCGTCTCACTCGGGGCGAAAGGGAAGAGTTCATGCATCTAGTCAATCGATGCAAAGCGGCCCTGAAGAGGTTCATGTTCGAAGAGTTGACTAAAGAACAATTTGACGCACTCGTTCTCCTCTGCGCGTTGAAATCGCTGGCCGACGAAACTCTGTGTGCTCGAATCCTGCAGTAACTTAACCAAGATGGTGATCAAGTGCGCTTCGACGACATATTTAACGACTGCGTGGACTTCCTCATCACAAAGGCCGACTGTCGAGTTTTGGCCAACGAAAACGTCCATCTGAACGCCGTACAGAAGCCGCTGCAGGGACGTCGGCAACGCCGCAAGCACCCACCATTTCAAAAGGGCCATCAAGTGAAGCCAACGGTGCAGAATGATCCTCCGTCTCCATGCTTCCGCTGTGGAGATCTCCACTGGTGAAAAAATTGTCCACATTAGAAACACCAGTGTAGCAAGTGCAAACGCACCAAGCATCTCAAGTGCCAGTGTGATCACATTCGCAATCGTCGCTCCAATCTCAAACATAGTAAGGTCGTCCTCACACACATAGGTACTGTGAGCCAGTCACCGAAGTCGAACGGCTTATTGAAGATGGAAATTGACGTTAACGGCGCACAGGTCCAATTCTACCTTCACAATGGGGCGGATGTCAATATCATCAGCAAAGAGACATTTGACTACATTGGTGCTCCTAGTCTTCAGAAATGTGACGAAGTGGCACGCATGTATAATGGCCAGACGGTGACATTCCTCCGTAAAGGACGTGCTGTGTAGAAACGTTAAGACCATGCGTCCGAAGGCGTGATTTACGTCGCGCCACGAGGATCCCTTAACCTACTCAACTATCAATATAAGCAGTGTCTAGGACTCTATATCGCTAACGCAGCGGCGGTTAATGCAATTTAAGCAAAGCACCCTCGACATCCAGTGTAAAAATAGACACAGTTACCTCGCTGAAAAATTTCTTCCCTGGCGTTTTCAAGGACAGGCTCGGCCAGTGCACCGTGACGAAGGCGACGCTCACTCTCAAACAAAACGCGACCCCAGTCTACCGTCGCGTCAGGCCTGTGCCCTACGCCTCTCTACCGATTGTGGAGTAAGAGCTTGACAATCTTCTCAACTTGGGCGTACTTAAACCTGTAAGACACGCAGATTGGGCGGCCCCAGTTATGGTTGTCAAAAAGCCTGATGGATTAGCCTGGGTTTGTGTTGATTACTCAACAGGGCTCAACGATGCTCTCCGGCTGCATCAGCATCATTTGCCCGTACCGGAGGATATTTTCGCTACCCTTAATGAGGTCATGCATTCTCACAAATCGACTTCTCCGCTGCATGTCTGCAGGTGAAATTCGACGACGGCTCGAAGCGACTGTGCAACATAAACACACACCGGGGTGTTTACGTATACCAGCGTTTGCATTTGGCGTCAAATCAGCACCGCGTATCTTCCAGGCAATCATGGACAATATGCTCGCAGGACTGCCATTCGCAACAGCCTATCTGGACGACACTGTAGTGGTGAGTCGCAGCCCGGATGATCACAGGCGCCATTTACATGCTGTATTCGATCATATCAACGAATATGAGTTTCGCGTGCGCCTCGGGAAGGGCTCCTTCCACACATCCATAAAGTACCTCGGATTCGTCATCGACAACGATGGACGCAGCCCGGACCCTAAAAAGATCACTGCTGTGGCCGATATGCCTGCACCCGCCATAACTACACTCCACTCCTTTCTTAGGCTCGTCAGTTACTACCAATCTTTCATCCCTAACATGCACTCTCACCGCCAGCCCCTTGATGATTTCCCCAAGGACAACGAATGAAAATGGTCAACTCGGTGCCAACAAGCTTTTGACAGCATTAAAGGCATTCTTTATTCGGACGTCCTCGTCACACACTGTGACCCGTCGCTTGAAATGATCGTCGCTGCGGACGCGCCAGAACACCGACTGAGTGCCGTCATACAACACGGGTGGCCAGATGACTCAGTCAAGGCCATTGCTCATGCTTCACATTAACTGAAATCGGCAGAACAGAAGTACAATCAGACTGAGGAGGACCAAGCACTAATTTTCACCGTAAAGAAATTCCGCAGGTATATTTACGGACGGCATTTCAAACTTCTCAGGATCATCGACCCCTTTTGTCGATGTTTGGACACCGCAAGGGTATTCCAGTTCATTCAGCCAATCGCCTACAATGCTGGGCAGCAACCTTTCTTGGCCATGACTTTAGGACCGAGTATGGGAAATCAACGTATTTTGGTATGCTGACGCACTCGCTCGCATTATTTCGTCGAATCCGGCACCGGACGAAGAAGTCGTCGCTTCTCTCCAAGCCTAGTTCGACATGGACGTGCTGACCAGTTACCTTTCGACGATCTTCGATAAACTCCGTTCGATTACCGAGAAGGCTGTACTGCTACAGTCAGTGAGTAAATTCATCAAGTCTGGCTGACCGGACGTCAGACTTCTCCGCCGGCACGTCGACTGGTCACAGCTCGAAGGGCTCTACCGACGCCGAGAGTCCCTCACGACCGAGCAAGGATGTGGCCTGCTCGGGGAACGTGTGGTTATTTCAACCGCATTGTGGACCAAAGTTCTCAAAGTCTTTTACCAATGACATCCGGGGATCCAACGAATGAACTACTTGTGCGCAATTGCGCGTATTGGCCGGGAATGGACAACGACATTGAAGATATGGTTCGTCTATGGGGGCCGTGCGCAGCAGCAGCAGCAAAGCAGCCTCTAAAGGCAACACTGTAATCGTGGCCTCCAGCAACAAAGTCTTGGGAATGCATTCACAGAGACTTTGCTGGTCCACACCTGGGAAGGCACTTCCTCAATGCCGTGGACCCGATGTTATTTCAGTGTCCAGCACGACGTTCCGACTTACAGTGGCAATACTTCGTAAACTGTGCGCCCAACATGGTGTTCCAGAGACAATTTTCAGCGACAACGGGACGCAGTATACCTCACACGAGTTCAGAAAGTTCTGTAAGGCTAACGCTATTAGTCACATTCTGTCAACACCGTACCACCACCCATCAAATGGTCGGGCCGAACGCTTTGTCGACACCTTCAACCGCGGCCTCCTGAAACTGAGAGGGGAGGGAGATGTGGATAAAATCGTTGACACATTCCTGCTGACTTACAGGACGACACCTAGCTCCACTCTTCCACAACAACTATATCCTGCTAAACTGTTCTTCGGACGTAAGCCCCGGAAAACACTGGATATTCTTCTTCCGACCAAGCAACTAACGGGGCGTGATATAAAAATGGAACGCCAATTCAACGGCCGACAGGGAGCAGTCGCGTGCAACTTTGACGGGGGAGACCCTGTCTATGTTCAACACCGCCAATCTCATGACTGGAAGGCAGGATCAGTCGCTAAACGAATCGGCGGCCGTCTATACGACGTGACGCTGGCCGATGGATCGACTCGCATGGTCCATATTAAACAAATGCGGCTGAGATCCACACAACTGACGGATGACGACTTCACAGTATGTGCAGACGCTTACAACCTACCCGTTCGACCCCAGCAAGATACCAATGGAGAAAATGGACACTTGGGTGAACATGCAGTTGACCACAACCAACAGACCAGAAATCAGGGGACTCCAGCTTTGGACGACATCAAATCGGAGCAGTCAAAGCAACGCATCGTAGGAACCCCGCCTTTCTGAACGGAGTCACATTCCATAGAAACAATTTTAGTTGGAACCAAGGAGGAAAACAAAGAACTATCCATAAAATGGTTCCAGTGGTACATGTTCTTTTCCTTCAGTTTTTCTAAAAAGGAGTGGTGTTGGGAACCCCTGGTTATAACGTCTCCGCGGTTCCGTGGAACGTTCGGTAATGTCCGGTTATATTCAGGACAATTTGTCAAAGCTCCCATTTCGCAAGCACGTGGCTCTGTGGGGCAAGGTGGTAGAGAAAGGAGTCTGGTTCTAACCGCAATGCTGTCCAGTGGAGTGTGATGTGTGTGATTACAAGTTTTGTGTTGGTGCAAAATAGCATGTGCGGTAAACTTGTAGGAACCGTACAGGTACAAAAATTACATACAGCAAAACTATTTTAAAAATGTGAAATATGACATTCTCAGAGCAGTGACTATGAAGATTCCTGTCTTCTGAGAAGCAGCATCATGCAGTTTTTTATTCTGTACATATTCCAATGTTAAGAGGAATGTGCTACCTCATCTGCAGGGTAAGGGAGCCTACAAAGTTACATGTCACAACTCAAGAACCTTTTATGACATACCTTACCAGGTAAACTGCAGTATTACACATTCACCCAACATTAACATGCTGTGCCATCTAAGCAGTCGGATGACTGTGCAGCAGCCAACAAGTGTACAAATGAGAAAAAATTCGTCCAAGGGACAGGGAACCTTCTCAAATATACATTCAAAGTGCATCTGTAAGATTCCACATATACTATAGAACTTTGCAGTAAATCAGTGTCCAGAAAATTCATAAACTTAAGGCCCAGGGGCCCCAGAAAAAAAATGCCTACCAGCACTGCATAAACCACTGCACCCTAAATAAGAGTGAGCATAAATGCAAATTAATCTGATGATGGAAGCAGCAGAACACTACAAAACGTCGATAAACTTCAACCAGACTAAATGGCATCACAAACCACAACACAGCAATCTTCACAGTCATAGTTGTGACAACTGTTTATCTTATGCATTAAGTTAGTAGTTCCACATACCTTGATCTTGATTATTAGGATATGGCACACCAAATTTGTGGACAGTTGTGACATCATAAACTTCTGCAACAGCACAGTAAATCATTTTGGTTAATCAATCCACTTCAGTACACACAGCAGGTGACATAATAAACCTTAGATTTCAATGGCATCTGGCACACTTGTAATACTTGATAAGTATCATTAATGAATATAAAACATTATCTTCATACTGTCAGTTAACTTCTGACATACAAAACTTCAAATTTCATACTTCAAATATCTGACCTCATATATTTTCAATGGACAAAGAATTTTCCAATAGTACAAAAAAAGAACATATAAATTCATATTCATGTTAAAAAATTGAAATATGCTCTTGGAGGTGGAAATGATAGAAAGGTGGTCATATGTCATATAGACATGATGTCTGCCTGTTAACTAGGTAGCCTATATGCATGAATAGGAAGCCATCTGCCACAAACCCAGTGGTCATTTGTTATGTGACACTGATTGCAAGACACATGATGACACCACAAATAGTGACAGTTAAAGCATACTGTTATTGTAACAGTTTCCTGAAACTAATTTCAGGAAACTGTTACAATAACAGTATGCTTTAACTGTCACTTTGTCACAATAACTTGCAACACATAATATATGTATTTCACAGACAGATGTAATTCACACTTAGACCCATAAATCTGGACGCCCATTCATCCCAATTTTCCCAGGATAGTTCCAGTAGCTACTCCTGGTGTCCGGACAGGCCTTAACCAGGATGCTAATGATTCCTAACTTTAGCATTGACGTAAAAGCAAAAACTGTTAAGTGAAAATTTGTAACACTAAAAAACCAGTTCCCTTGAATTTAAAACCACAACACTTTCTGCTAATTGTCATAAACAACAGTAATTATGTAATTATATTATTGCCTGTTACAACGTACATATAACTGAAACTAATAAACTGAATTCAACCAACAAATACACTGTGCCCTTGGAAAGCCCCTAATAGTCTATATCAGCACTTCTCAAACTACAAGTCATGACACACTGATGCGCAATAAGAAACTAAACACAAACTATCATGACACTGTCAATCACTGTGTGGTATATTTGGAGGGAGAGAGAGAAGTGTTAACACACGATGTGCAGCTGAAGCACCACACAACTCTCAAAGTGACATGACACAAGAGTATTACAATTTTGGTATATCCATTAAGGTGTGTCACTGCCTTACAATTTTCAATAATAAAAATGGGTCATTTACATTTATTTATTTGCATTTCATTAAAATTTTGGTATTCCCATAAAAGTGTGTTGCATATATGGATGTAACTCTTCAAGTGTGTCACAGCAGAAGATTGCAAACCGCCAATACATTATAGTTCTGACATGTTACAGCCCTTAAAGTGTCACTGTCACGGAGTCAGAACAATCATCATGAGAAGTTACAGCCATAATATAGAAAATTGGGAGCATTCTGTAGACACGGGGTATGCATTGGTTAAATTAAATTAAATTAAATTTAAATGCAATTATACATGTATAACATCGTATATTATCTAATGGTGCAGAGGTATTTTGCCTCCCAAGCCACAGTTCATCTGTTTTGTAGTAACTGTAGCTGTATTTTTATTATGGACAATAAAGGGAAACAGTAAAAATAGTAACATAAAACAATTCTTTAAGAATATATTAAGTTTACATAAATCTTTTTTCTTGTCTGTTAACCTTTTGGGGCCGGAATTATTTTTTGTAATTTTAGCACACCCTCTATATAAAATGTGAATAATACAGGAACCAAATATATTAGATTTATGAAACAAACTGCATTTTGAAGAGGAAAAAACAGACAGTATATACCATGTTTAAAATATTCAGTAACTATATTTGTTGAATAAATATATAAAATACAACATTTAGAGGTTAGCGGTGCAGTACGACCACTATAGTCGTCTTTAGGCGTCAAAGGGTTAATAATGAATGTTCTCTTTGTTGTATGTCTTTGGATGTTGAATCATTTTCTTCATCAAGTGCAAACATTTGTCATTTTTGCTAAGAAGTTACAAATTATTGTTCTTCACAAAACTGTAATGCAGCTGACTACGTAAGTCAAATACCTTGGACTTATTCTCGACAAGGGATTGACATGGAAGGCACAGTAACAAAGTGTGATGAATAAAGCTTACAGGGCTTTTAGGATCTGTAAAAGCACATTTGGTAAAACCTGGGGTCTGAAATCCACGGTAGTGCATTGGATCTAAACCACGGTGTTCAGAACCGTATTGATCTATGCTTCCGCAGTTTGGTGGCAAAGGTTCAGATACAATATCAGCAAGACAGAGGTCTGTAGGTTACAGAGATTAGCCTGTCTGGCTATAACAGGAGCGATACAGATGACCCCAAGAGCTGCAATGGAGGTCCTCCTGGTACTTCCTCCTCTTCACATGACAACTTAGGCAGGGGCCCAGTCAGGGACCTACAGACTAGCGTGTACCCAACAGTGGATACCTAAATCTAATAACTTCAGTCACGCCAAAAAAATCTCAGCATATGGAGCATGAATCAATCTGGGGTGTGACAGGATGTTCCCAAGATATGTGTTCTACAAGCCTTTCGTGGTCGAGTTTCCTGACAAGTATGAATAACAGAATGGGTTCAACCCAGACAGCAAAAGGGGCCTAGTCTGGTACCAAGATGGGTCTAACACCAATAATGGCACTGGTGCAGAGGTATATAGATGGGGCTTGAGATGGGGGTACAGCTTCAGTCTTGGCATCCACACCACGATATTCCATGTTAAAATATATGCCATCAAGGCTTGCATAATGGAGAATATAGAAAAGGGTTTCACTGGTAGGAACATCATATACTATCTGATGGTCAGGCAGCCATCAAGACTCCTGAAAGTTTCCAGATACATTCGAAATTAGTCTGGGACTGCCATCAATCCCTGGTGAAACTGACACAACATAATTGCATCCAACTAGCGTGGGAATTTATGGAAATGAAATAGCTGATGAACTAGCCATCAGGTTCCTTTAAAGTTACCAGACGAATTTCAAATTAGTCTGGGACTGCTTTCAATCCTAGGTGAAACTGACATCAGTGCCTGGTGACATGGGAATTGATGGAAATGAAATAGCTGATGAATCAGCCAGATGAAGCTCCTCACATCCACTAACAGGATATGAGCCTGCAATTGGCATAGCTGCAAAGGTTGCCAGGATTGTGATTAGGGACTTGATAAGTAGGAAACACGAGGAGCATTGGCAGTCCATATGTGGACAGAGGCAAGCTAAGGACTTTCTTTAAAAAAAAAAACCTCTGCAAAAATGAGCTAGGAATTGCTCAACCTGAGCAAAATCTTGCTAAGAATATTGATAGAGGTGGTAAAAAGAACACTGTCAATTACAGGATACCTATTTCAACTAAAACTGTGAAAGATGCAAGCAGGCATCTGAAATCACCTCACACATTTTTGTGACTGAGGCCTTGGCTACATTAAGATTCAGGCACCTGGGTCATTAATTTATAACACCATGTGACTTTGAAGACATCTCTGTCAACAAGATACTGCACTTTGTTAAATTTGCTGGACTGCGGGATGAATGAGCTAAAGGTCTGCACAAGAGATTGATCACAATCTAAGTGCATGGATACACTTTGCCCACCCTTCTGTATTCTGTTTTTTATATTAGCCACTGAAAGATTTGCTCAGCAGTTCGGTGTGGCAAAGACGCCAACAGGCAGATTTTAACAGTCACAGAAAAGTGATTTTAAGGTTTGTGAAAAGGGAAAAGGATATACATAAAACAAACATTATATCCATTAATGAGGTCAAGTGATACAGGACTTATCATGTGTTGCAGTCAATAATAAAGCTGATATAAGTATGCTGGACAGCTACGTGAAGCAGCCTGCCATGCTTCCAGTAAATCTGAAAGCAAGGAGTTAAACTGGAGGACTGTGGAAAAGTGCTAAATATTAGTTAAGTTGACATTTTTCAAAATGTTAGCAAGAATAAAAACATTCACATAATTACAAAAGATACTTCACCAGGAAGTGAAAATCGTTCTAAGGCAGAACAAGATAAAGGTAAAGGTAATGTTGTCCCTCGCCAAGCCATGAAGGTATAAGGCAAAAGAAGGGGTATAGCTCCATCTCAATAGGGGTAGGGTCGACTTCAGTTCCCAGCCGCTTTACTACAGGGAAAGGCCTCAGAAAGTCTACTCATTTACGTGGTAGGGTCCATACGTTTCCAGCCTCACCAACTTTGAAAGGTGACAGAAATGAAACAACTTTGCTGTTTTTCAATATAATCTCCCTTTACTTCAACACACTTTTCACATCTGTGAACCAGCATCTCTATGCCCTTCAAAAAGTACT
>Ga0123357_10006851_pt1 | contig 14001 bp, 15 predicted proteins | sample TergutEmb28metaG_FD_89873 | JGI IMG/M metagenome (GOLD analysis project Ga0123357, IMG submission 89873) | Embiratermes neotenicus P4 segment gut microbial communities from Petit-Saut dam, French Guiana - Emb289 P4 | ecosystem: Host-associated > Arthropoda: Insects > Digestive system > Gut ... | reverse complement strand
TCCCCCCCCCCGCTTCTTTTTCTCTCCCCTTCCCCGCTCTATCCCCACACCCCACAATAAGAAAGGGGGCAGGGAAAGAAAAAAAAAAAAAAAAAAGGGGGAAGGGAAAAAAAAAAAAAAAAAAAAAAAAAAAAAATCGAGTTTGGAAGAACTCAAACTGTGTATCATACAAACTGTCACTTTCCATTACAACAGTAATCAGTCATCTAAAAAAAAATATATATCCAGAACATACGGTAAACTGTTTCATATTCAAATTCTGCGGCAGTATTGTCTCTTTGTAGGGAAGATTCTCCTAATGGTAACATGTGAAAAATTGTGTGCACTGAATGCAGAAATTTAAACTGTTACAAGGAACTCTTAAGAGTTCACAGTTTTCAAAATTCTGTGCAGTGTGTTTTGGTCCCTGTCAATGGCCTGTAAGACGACATGAATTTAATGGATTTTATATTCGTGGTATTTAGATCCAACGTGCAATACACAGACAACATATCCAGCATTTCAAAACACAAAATCTACAAAAAGATTTAGAAAATATATAGCCTTACTCGTGTCCCTTAAACCCCTGGCACCAGAATTAAGTGCCTGGTGCACTCTGCAGAAGACCAGGAATTTAAATGGCTACTCATTACTTTGCACATCCTTGGACGATGACATCAGGTGTCATTTCGTTTTCTCAGAATCAGACTGCACATTGACTACAGTAATCTTTCAATGCCAGGAGCTTCAAGCAAAATATGCATGCCTAAAGGAATATGATCCCCTGCTGTTACTGGCAGCACACACAGGCACTGAGTGAGCAAGGTGATGGACAGCCAACAACCTTTGCCCATGCATTTTTACATGGTCGTCTCTCATGACTGGAAGTAAACATCATCATCATCCTCCAGCAATTCAGTTCAAATCACACCCTGCTAACTGCAAAGTGCATATATCTCAGCAAGTAAAGGCATGACAGAAGCCTGTGCAATGTCTATGTATTCCTTACAGCACCTCTACACAAACAAATGGAAACAAAATGCTGTCAATGTCAATGAAAAAACCACAGCAAAGAAAGAATGAGAGGAGGAAAGAACAAAAAAGGAAAGAAAGGAGAGGTAAGAAGATAGAGATGCTGGGAGGGAGGGATGACAGAAATAAAGAAAAGGGACCCACCCACCCACATAACACCAGCCAACAGTCATTCTTTAGGAAAAGTCTCCCAACTACTGAAGGCACTCCCATTTTATGGAGCCCAAAGGTTCATTACTGTATTCATAGAACCCAGAACTCATCCCCCACCCTAACCCAGATTAATACAGCAAACATGCATCCTTACCATTTTTAAGATATATTTTATTACTCTACCACTTACACCCAGGTCTTCCAAGCAGCCTCTTTCCTTCACATTTCCGCACCAATACCATTATGCACCTCTCCCCTTCCCACATACATACCACATGCTCCACCCATCTCATCCTTGTTGATTTTATCAAATGAAAAATATCTGGTGCAGAAAAAAATATGACACTCCTCATTATGCAATTCTGTTGCCTTATATTATGTGAAACGTCTCTGAGCTTGGCTTCATTTGACCAGTTAGTTTTTCTTCCTGTGCCCCCACACACACACACACACACAACTTTACGTATGAGAAACTGGTATCTCAGTCGGGCTGTTCTATGTCATGTGTAGGGCAGGCCTTTTCTGTTGTGTTGCTGGTATTTAAAGATTATAAAGGATGTATGCTGACTACTTCAAGATGATCGGTTTTCATCGTTTCTACACAATTCTTATCTATTTTTCTTTGCAATTATATCAGTGTGTGTCTGAATTATAATGCACTTACATTTGGGCATTATTTATGTACCCAATGACATGCTCTGCCTAGAACTGCAAGATTACATAATCCTGGGAATGGAGATAAGCCATTTAGACATTTTACCAGATCTCCTCATCCCCTACACACTACTACCCCTTACTCACAGTACAAATGAATAGTTGTGCGCACCTGATAAAATACACTTGAAAAAACACAGACATTTTCCTTATGCAAACATTTTGATCTTTTTAGAGTAGAACGTCAATGACTTTCATTACATGAATTCCACCAATAAATCTGTTAATTAAACTATATTATTATTTACTGTAAACCATGAAATAGGCAACTCACATAATGGATGGAACTCACGAACTCACTTGGCACAGAACCTGGAAAATGAACTGCCGATCCCCCATGAGTTGTGGGTCCAGTCCAGCGTGGATCAAAGATCTGTGCTGATGGTGGACCCTGTGAAACTGGGGAAACTTGAGCGGAAGATGCTCCTTGAGACAATGATCCTGTTCCAGAGAGCGGCTGAGGAGAACTGGAGGATCCACTTGATCCAACACGCAAGAATTGATGCTGATTTCGCTCAGCTTGCTGTTTCTGGAAACGTGGTGGCAAGTTGCTTTGGAATTGGCGTGAAAACATAGGTTGCTGATCATGCCGTTCACGATCCCTATCACGTTCTCTGTCACTACGCACGTCACGTTCACGTTCCCTCTCACTGCGAAGATCTCGCTCTCTATCTCGCTCACTACGCAGCACTTCTCGATCAGAACGCATGAAAGCATTTCTCTCTCCCAGCTAGAAAGAAAATACTTATGATCAGTCGGATGGAAAAGAATTTATTCAATCTATTAGGACTTACTAGACCACACCATAAAGACTTATTGGTACAGTTAAATAAAGATTTTTGCCACTTTAAAATAAAAAACCTGGAAACTATTTCATGGGCCTGCATCATGCAATGCAAAATAAAATTCATTTCAGGGTGCTACAAACCAATTATAATATGGAAAAGCATCATTAGCATGAAGTACTTAAGGCCAAAAATACGGACGTCAAATTACATGGACAATGTCACTGCATACATTCTTACTCTGAGGTTTACTTATCAATGCAGTCTACATCGCAGACTGCAGTGTTCTATCATACAATCAAGGCGAGAAGGACGTGGATGTGGTGATAATGAACTGGCACCCGAGTTAAATGGCCAGTACACTGTGCAAAAGACCCAGGGTCTTAAATATCTTATTACTCTGCATGTTCTTGGCCAACAACTTTAAAAATGTTCAGTTTTCTCAGCACTGCATGGTATGAAGCCTAACATCACTAATCGGTAAACTGTAAAACAAAGGCTATCTAGGTACACCGGGATCATGAACCAGTTTATGAAAGTCATGGCCTATTTCAACGGCATATCCTACATGCACCTGGAAACACTCAGAACACAAAACCTCTGTCAACTTTCTTCATTCCTCATGAACACAATGCTTCCCAGTCTTCTGAACAAAAAGAAAAATGTGCCATTCTGCAAGTCCACTGACTGTTTAATCTTTTGGCAATGAATCTGGACATTTAAATGTTAGTGCATGTTTTATGTAAAATGTGAATATTTTATATAACCCAAAAACACATAACATTATTAAATATATGGCATTTTGTGGAGGGGGGAAAAAAATTGGGGAGATTGCACAGCATGTCTCAAAACATTCAATAAGTGCATATGTTGACTAAACATATGGAATGTGGTTGTACACCTGTCCTACATAGGACACATGGTGGTTAAGGTTAATTCTACAGCCTGACAGAGTGAAGAAACAGAAAATAACCAGCTAATTGGACAAGCAGTCTTGAAGTCTGATAAAAATGTTCACAAACATCAACATCCATTTCAACACAATATGTCAGTATCCAAGATGCCAGTAATAACATAACCTAACCTCAAGAAGCATAAAAAGCACAAGTATGAACTTTATTTTTTGATAAAGTATAAACCTTCTGAAGCATGAAATACATTAAATGCCTGAAGGAGACTACCATTCCATAAAGTAAAAAATCCATTGACCTCACTTCCTGAAAAATGGGGCCTAAGTGTCCTGAGAGTGTGAGGGAACATGATTCATGGAGTCACTTGGTCACATCCCGATTTCCCAGAACAAGTCACAGAATGTCAAAACAATGCTAGTGAAATTGGTAATCATAACAGGTTCAAGTCCTGAACACTGAGACCCTACTGTGCTAATGGCAAAAATTTTCATATCCCTACACTAATGATTCAAACAGCATTTCCAATTTGAGCCACTACAGTTGCCTGGCCAATTTACTAGCCTCCATTTCCCTCCAGCTGTCTCCACATTCCATACAAGTCAGAGCAGTACATAACAGCATGCAGAAAGGAGCACTCCCACTCTCCATGGACCTTCTCACTCTTTTACCAACTGAATCACAACATATTCTTGTCAAAGCCAAATCTCAAAATACCTGTGTAAGCTGCCTGAAGTCTGATCCTGCATCCCTGGTGTCACGCACAGTTTTCTCATCACGACCTTCACTACTGGTCCGTGACCTATCCTTATCTCGACTTTCTCTTTCCCTCTCCTTGTCACGTAACTCCCTCTCCTTCTCCCACTCTGGCAATGGTATGGGAACAGGTGCCTCCTCTACATGTTCCTTATTGTCGGTGTTCTTAACTCTAATCTTCTCCTCCAGTTGCTGTAACTTCTTATTTGCTGCCTAGTAAGAAAATAAAAAGCAAATAAATGACAAAAATTATGTGAGATCTGAGGTCGGAAACAGCTCCGGGGGCAGTTTGGACATTTTGGAAAAGAGAAAAACTCATCCCTACCAGGAATTGAACTCAGGGCTGTCACATGGTGTCAAATGGTTATAGTTCACTGACGTTTCGTGATGTCCTGTTGGTTCCTATCACCTGAGATCAAGAAGGGTGATCATGGGACTGACAAGACTCCCAAAATGACAGTGAATTTTTACCACCCAACATCACGCAATGGCCAAGAAGCACCTAATTCTAATATGCATCGCAGTAAAAGCCTGAAATCAAGGTACATGATTCCTGCGCTGTCAAAATGTTCCATACATCACATATACCTGCAGTACTTCAGCACATGCATTTTTGAGTATCTCCAAGTGGTCCCTATGACCTGTGAACTCAACCTGCCTTCCAGGCAGCCTAATCCCCAAGAATCACTGTGCCTAATGTGGAGAGCCCGTAAGTTTCTGAACAAACACCATGCTGATGCCTGCCCTTGTCCTACATGCTATGCCCACTGTTATTGCGGTTTTGCCACTAGATGGCAGGGAAATACTAAAATACTCATGATTAAGTTGTTTATTATAAAACAAGACATTTGTGCAAAAACAGCTCATTCATTGGGAGTGCCCCACAACAGCAAACTGTTAAATACACTAATCTAACCGAAAGACGCTGTGTTGCTGTGTGTGTTGTTTCCAGTGCTGGGACACCACAACATAGGAAGATTTAAAACCTCAATAAAACTGCAGTGAGAACCTAACAAATTGCACATGTGGTGACTGTTACAACATATCCCTTACTGCTCCCATTTCCTTTCACCTATCTCTCTCTCTCTCTCACAGCCCTGTGCACATTTTTTAATTGCTCCTTGGCATTACACACTTACCTGTTTCAACTGCTCCTGGTACCTCTTCTCCTCATCCTCCTTCCTCTGTTTGGCTCTCTCCACTGCAATAGCCACTTCTTCACTTTGTTGGCGTCTCCTTTCCCGCCAGATTTCATCATCTTCCACTGCTCTTGGTCCAGATGCATGGCCCTGTTATGCATGCAATACACATCTTGAACAAGAAATAACAAAGAAAAGGATCTTGTACAACAGTAGGGTCCAATCCTAAGCATCCAGTACCTAGTCACAAGGAAAGGAGACATTACAATAAACTTACACCTAAGTCTGTGAATAAGCTAATGTACTTGCATACAAACCTGATGTGGGGGAGCTCGCATGGGTGGAAGAGGGAAGTTCATTGAAGATGGGCCATGAACAGGCCCAGGCCCATGAGAGGGGCCAGTGTGTGCAGGAGGGGTCCGGAAATCAACAGACATGGGACGCCCTTGTTGCCATGATCTCTGGTCTGGAGGCCCTCGGCTAGTCAAGGGCTCAGGTCTTTTCTCGCGACGATCATCCTAAGATTTACACCCATACAAGGGGTGAATAAATTGACATCTACAAAATGTCTGCTCATGAATTTCAGGAAGCTACTACACATGCATACTCAAAATAAAATACTAAAGAAACTACAGAAAATTGGTGGCCTATGTCAAGTGAGAGAGCTGAAATATACTTGGGAAAATGAAGTCCCATTTTCAAAATGCAAATGCAATAACAGTCTGTTTCTATAACATTTGGCTTCTGGAATGTGTTACCATGTAATCTGGTAGAATGGTAGAAGTTTCAGAGCTGCCTGCTGCCTCCAAGATCAGGGTAAGTTAGTCAAATGTACCTAAAAATGGGTAAGATGTGTACAGTACAGGGTGGCCAGGGTGGGTCTTGGCCAAACCAATAGGAAAAGGGAGAAGTTGGAGAAGATGGAAAAGTACCTGAAATAGGGATACAAGCATCCACGTGAAGGGAGAACCAACTGATAATGAAACAGTTCTGTGCAGCACTAGAACAATGCAAAACAAATGTATGGAAAATGAGCAAGGAAGAATAATATACATAGGGTAAAACTGCACAGCCATTATTATTATTATTATTATTATTATTATTATTATTATACAGAGAGTGACAGAAAAGTTTTACAAACTTTTATGGGTTGAGGTGTGGTCAAAGAGGGGCAATTTGAGATGGGGAACATGTGGCTGAAGGCAGTCTCCTTCACACCCAAATTGGCATCGTTACTGTGGCTGGGAAGAGTAGTCACTCAGCGATCAACACTTTTCATCCAAGCCTGTTCTTAACAGTTTCATGGGCTGCCAGAATTCTAGCTAACTTACCAGATCCTCTTGTTTCCACAGTCGTCTCATAAATGAGACCTGGCAGTTATCACAAAACAGGAAGTCACACAGAGCCATCTCAGGGGACTGCAGTGGCCAGGCCATGCCTCCCCCCCCCAAATCACAAAATGCTTTGTCCACATTACTTCTCACAACACATGTCCAACGGGTGGCAGCACCATCATGCTGAACCACATGCATGGGGTGCCTACTTTCCCAGCCAATATACCAACAATGATTCTGTAGAAAAGAGAGACTTTGAGCACATTCCCTATCTCAAAACTGTTCCCCTTAGACCTCCCATACACCCCTGAACATCTGTAAAAAAATTCTGTGACACCGTGTATATACCCTTCCCTTCTAGTACAACCAGACTCCACTCTGACCACACCGTCCATCTCACCATACACGGACATGCAGATTACTTATCTGCCCTTTTGCCAGATGCAGAACGTACCTCTGAAACATCACACTACCACCAGAATACACATATTCACGCCCCAGACAAGAGTCTTCACAGCATCAGTGGGACACACTTAAATTTCTGTCAGTTAGCACACACTTGTTAGGTTACTGGACAATCACAATTATTTCACTTAAATTAGTTCTACTGTATGTGACATGCAAACCTGGATGATAACCAATGAAAGGGCTGATATTTCAAAAGCCACTGGATACAATAACAGCATAGCTTACACCCACCATGTTACGTACACAAACACTGCTGCTATAAATTTCATCACGGGACATATCCACACTATCTTGATGTTCGTGATGTGAACTTTTGTGACCACCCATTTTACTAACACTGCTATGACCTCTTGTGACTGGTTACAATAAATTGGTGCAAAAGCATGTGACTGGTATGTCAGATTCCCCCACCCCCTCACCAAGCTCTATACTTCATGAAGCATAGCTCACATTACAGAATGAAACTCTCCTTCAATCACTTACTGATTTTATGCTTTCAAAACAGCTAAGTAATTTATTAAAAGTACACTTCCACTGTTCTGAGGTTGCTTTATATTGTCATTACCAGCATTTTGTAAGTTCTTGCAACCAAACAGGCGTTCTACAATGAAAACCAGTTCCAATGTCTGTGATGGTTTTGCCGGTCCCAATACCTCACCTCATAACACAGAAATCCACTGTACGTTTACTTGCTCCCTTCATAAAGTTATCCACTCACAGGATTCTGAACCAGACGTTCAAATACAGCAGGCATTACTTGAAGATTAGAAAACAGACATTTGCTTCTTTGCACATGCAAGACAGTATGAAAGAAAAGAGCTTACCCTACGTTCATCTCTGTCACTTGACTCACTATCTCGGTCCCTTTCAGCAGACCTTTTCTCCTCCTTGCTACTATGGCTCTGGCTACGAGAGTCTCTACGTACTTCTTCCTCCTGTGTGCTTTCGTCATCACTGAAAGCTAACTTCTGACTGAAAAGAACAATTAAATTTCTATTAGCACAAATACCATAAGGACAGCACCACAGGTTCATTACACAAAATCTTAGAAAGAGGCATCTGTAAAGGATGAAATTGTCCCTGTACACACTACTGAGCATTACTGGTTCACCTCTCTCCACTCATTCTTAACCCTTGGTGCCAGAATTTAATACTGTAGTTATCAGCAGATCTGTTTGTAAGATGACTGGCACTCAGACACAGTGTCACACCGAGCATTAGATACATAACATTCAGTGCCAAAGGGTTAACATTGGCACTAGGGGGAAGCAGGACTGGTCAGCCTCATAAACTGGCTGCAGTATTCCTGGAGGCGGCCCAGGTACCCACAGAATCAAAGGCAGGGTGGGCCCCACAGCCAGTCTGGGCATTTAAGAGATCTCTTGGTCTGGTCAGGATTGAAAACCAGGATCACCCAACCCACAGCCTAGTCACTGTACTGCTTGAGCTGTACCAGTTCAGAGACGGATTTACAACATTTTAACATCATCAACTTCAGAGAGACAGGCAGATAACAACTATGTTCTCACTCACTTATAATCGATATCATCATGTGTAGCCCATCCAGCATCATGTGCAATATCATCCATTTTGCTCAAATCTTCCTCCTTAATAATAGGTCGGGGCGTTACCTCCTCATCCACTGTAGCAGCAGTGGGACGAGATGGAGGCATGAACCTGTACAAAATGAAAGTACTTTATGCAATACGAACAAAGAAGGCTCCCTCTGTTCAAGACAGTCCAGTGTGAGAGCGATGAGCAGCAGCAGCAGCAGCAGCAGCAGCAGCAGCAGCAGCAGCAGCAGCACACACTGCATCCCAGACTGAACATTCAACAGCCATACAAGGAGATCAACTTCCAACCAAATTTCATGGATGATACATATCCACAAGTAACCAATAAAACACAACACACAATTTTTAAGAATTTCACTGATTTCATTGTTTGCTGATTTTAATACCCATGTCATTTTAAAAATCTTGTATGAAGCTACACCACTCAACTGAAAACATAGCTCACCTGTTTTCAGGAGGATATGGGAAACGAGGCCTTGGGGGGCCATGCAATTGACCTTGGAAATTTGGTGGAAACCCTCCAGCGAAGTTACCTCTGTACATCTGAAAATGTAAGACACAAAATAAGTTAAACAAAGTAGAGGTGAGGAAATGAAGCCAGAGACAGTTAATGGTTTTGAAGAGTAATGAATGACAACTCTTTTAACTGCAACAGATTGTAACAAACAACAGTTAACGCCTTTCGAAACGGCTGTAGTGTATCTGTGTTACGACAGGCACTGCTCACAGTCACGAGCTGTAACAATACAATTTCTGCTGCCACCAGTCTGGCGAACTGAAGATCATGCGGCATTTTTATGGCTTGATATATTTCTTGGCCGAGTGATTTACACGCATGTCACTTTAGAAGGTTGTGATTTTCTAACCTGCAGGCCAGGTGACATAGCACCATGTTACTCACACTGGGTATCTCAAACAAAATGAGACTGCTGTACTGGTACTGCATTACATATCTTTCATGCTCCACATATATACTGTCTACTTTTTACTATGAAACAATATAAATCCAAATTATAACATTTTTGCAATATAGGATTATATGCATTCGACTGGTATCTCATGACCTAGGGCAGAAGGTGCCATAGTCTACTTCTCCCACATGTTCTGAATGGGTTAACATCCAACAAAGATGCTTGCTCAGCAACTATGCATGTTAAACAACACCAGTCTTATCAAACCCCAAGAACCTGACTCAATACTTGTATTCCTGAACTGAACAATACTGTAACCACGCAACTTCACGCAGCACAGCCAATGAGATGCTGGCAGCAAGTCAACTTCTGAGGATATCTGACTTTCTTCACATTACACACAGCTATGAGATGATAAAATTTATAATTTTGCAGAAAGGTACTGTGAGCAGCCATAGAACTTACTCAGAGCTGCCTCCCCATGAGATGATGAAATGTGCTTAAAATTTGAATACTGTCTCTACCCTGAAAACAAAAGCAGGCTTCTTTGAAATGCAGGTACCTATGTGCCAAAATGCACTGTTCCACATTTCACAAGACTATGATATGAATCAGCACAACAAATTTCTACTCTTCACTGTCACTAGAAACATAATATAACTTACAAATGGAGGAATGAGGGCCCTGAACTGAGGTGGCCCAGCACCGGGGGGAATATGTGCGAGGGGGGGCCCACCAAGGGGTGGTGGTGTCACCCCAACTCCAGGCAGGGAGCTTGTAGTGGCTGTATTTTGCGATGGTGTTCCTGGGCCTCCCGGGCCCATGCCCACCCCCTGAGCAGCACACGGGACCAAACTGCTCCGACCGCCAACGGGATCTCCACCTTGCAATTACAAACATAAAAGCAATCTATCTATATGCTATACAGTAATATTTGAAATGTATGTAAGTCACAATACCTAACGTACTTTCATAGTCTACTTTGAACTGGTACGTTCTTCAAACAACAGGGAGCATATAAAACATAAGTTAAACATAATCTGCAGCATGGAAACACTCAATACTTTATTCGTGCTAGACATTCAGACATGTCCAGCAAAGCCTGCACTGCAGTTAGGAAAGGCTTTTAATAAATATCATGTCAGCAAAGGATGGAGAGCTGAAGAAATGACTTAAACAGGGGGAACTAATTAAACCAAAACCTGTCAACCCAACATTATGCCTGTTGTCCAGTTTTCAAATCAGATGGTACCTCTGTAGCAGAATTTGCCATTACCTGGTGGGAGATGCTGCAAGGGGCCTGTGACAGATGCCGCCCCTGGTTGGCTGGCAGCAGCTCCTGATGGAATCTGGCCCGGGGCCTGCACAGTGCTCCGTCCGCCACCCTGTATCCAGCTCCCCTCCGCTAACATTCAATATACTGCATTAATGACTTACTCCAACCATCACACTAAACTCAACAACTGTGTATAATATTCAAGATCATGGCATCCTTAGGTAATGCACATACAAAAAAAAAAACTCAGTTTTCCAAAATGTTCAGGTACTATACAGAAAAGGAAGGACAATTAGCAAACAAGGCAGGCAATGTACAGAACGTAACACTGGGGTGCATTCGTCCAACAACTGCTGCAGTTGAAAAGCAGTACATATTCTGAGTGTGTGTTTGCAGCCTTAGATATCCAGCAAGCAATGCACATGTACCATAGTGTCACCTGTGGCCTGTCTGGCTCTACAATACTTGAATGATTTCCAAAAAAAGTTACTGAACATAAAATATGTGTTTTGACTTTTTCTACTTTTGTCTGAAACAATTCCCATTCTAATAAGAACTGAGTGTGATATAAAAAATGTGTGCTAGTCTTCATGTAAAGCACTCATTTTTGTCAGATTTTAATGAAACTGTTATTTTCTTGACAGATTTTTGAAAACTACTCAAATATGAAATTTGTTGAAAGTGCATCCAATGGAAGCTGAAGTGTTCCGTGCCAACAGACATGAAGCTAAAGGCTGCTTTTCACCATGGTGTGAACGCGCCTAAAAATAAACTATTATTGCATGAAACCAAAACACGTCTTCTAATGCAGACACAATAGATTTTGGTCTCCACAACAGTTTGCCATTCTTTTAACCTGTGCTCCAATGTGACATGTTCCAGCCACTATACACTTCAGGCAGTTCATAACAAACTATGAACAGGACACACAAACGTACAATACTACACATCCCTTTTTCTTGTGATTTACAAGAGTCAAATAACAAAGAGAGGGAACAAAATGCTGCATAATGCCAACAAGGAACATGAAATTTTATCGAGTCTTTGGAGTTTCTAAGATGATGCTACTGCCAAAATTCTTTTATTGAAGGATTCTGGTGATGACTACATTCCTTCAGCCTGTGGTTCCAGTGAAAGTGAAATCAAGTGTTCTACCGAATAAGCAGCATTCCATTCTACCTAGGGATGTGTGACATGAAATATCACACCCAACACCACCACCAGAATGTTCAATTTGTAGCCTTTAAAACTGTCATTGATCTACCTACAATACTTTAGGGGAAAATTATGCTGCAAAATAAATGCAGAGCACAAGACATAGCTGGGCTGTCTGTTCGGCAGCCACTGGGACTCCAAGGAGTAAACATGTTAAAAAAAAAAAACCCAGGTTTATATGTTCAAAGAAATTGCCCACCATTAGACTGCTGAGCAAGTAACAATTAATGACAACACTCACTTTGAGGTCGAAGGCTTGGCCCTGGTCCATACTGCATATCTGATCCACCTTTCTGTCCAGTTGCTGGAACCTGTCCATCGCCACTTGACAACTTTGGGAATTCGTGCTGGAACTGTGGAGACTGGTGTGCAAGAAAACTTGGGGGGTGAGGGCCGGCCTCTCCTGGACCTGCCATTACGCTGCTCCATGACTTGTTGTCGCTGTGTGCCTGCTGTACACATCATTGAACAGACGTCACAAACTCAACTGTAACACAAGCTCTATTGCACTAAGTCACTGTAATAAAATGCCTCCAATTTCTAACATCTTAGTTCACTATACATTAATCCTCTTGCTACCATGCCTCTACCTGGAAGAAACATCCTAAATTACTGACTTTGCCAGCCTCTCACCAAGCATAAAACTTAGGCATTTTTAAAATACAAACCTGAATAGGTAGGGATGGTGCTGGTGGGGATACTGCTCCGGGTGCACCACTGACAACACCTGGAACAGCTGGTGCCACTGATGTTTGTGGAGCAGCTACTGCAGTTGTAGCCGCAGGAACCTACATAAACATAAAGTTTCACGGTAAAATGATTCCAGTTTCATGAAATTAAACCAGTTGGGCTGGACAAACAACAATTTTCACAAGACAAATACAGCATACATATATAAACTAACAGGTGATTAAAATGACAACATCCACTCCGTATTCAGCTGTAACAGAGTGCAGTATTAAGCGTCCTGGATTCAAATCTCAACCCAGAAGCCTGCTGTTCTGATTATGGCTTATCATGGTTCTCCTCAGTCCTCGCGGTAAATGCTGTAACAGTATGTCAGACTTGGGTCACCACCATGTCCCTGCATATCCACTAACCATTAATCATGCCCAGGCAGTGCCACAGCTCAGGCGGTTAATTACCAGCCTCTCAATGCAGAGGATCAGGTTCAACTCCTGGCCAGACCATGTGGAATTTGTACTGGACGAAGAGGCACAGGCACAAGCACTGGCACTGGCACAGGCTTTTCTCTGACCACTTGGTCTTACCCACCAATACTGTTTCATCAATACACCATAATCACTCACTCACTCATTCACTACCAATGCTATATGATCTCAGCAACTGACTGACTTACTTACTCCATGGTGCAGAGTGCTTCTTGAGAAGCTAACTGGTTTCCAGTTCGTCAAGAAATTCCCCGATTTTCACGGAACCCGAAAGTTCATTACAGCACTCACAATCGTCCGCCACCTGTCTCTATCCTGGGCCAGCCCAGTCCAGTCCATATACCTACATCCCACCTCCTGGAGATCCATCCTAATATTATCCACCCATCTATGCCTAGGTCTCCCCAGTGGTCTCCTTCCCTCCAGTTTCCCCACCAACACCCTCTACATCCCCCTCTCCTCACCCATATGTGCCACATGCCCAGCCCATCTCATTCTTCTCGATTTTATCACCCGCACAATATTGGGTGAGGAGTACAAATCATTTAGCTCCTCGTTATGCAATCTCCTGCATTCCCCCGTTAC
>Ga0123357_10006849_pt1 | contig 14001 bp, 9 predicted proteins | sample TergutEmb28metaG_FD_89873 | JGI IMG/M metagenome (GOLD analysis project Ga0123357, IMG submission 89873) | Embiratermes neotenicus P4 segment gut microbial communities from Petit-Saut dam, French Guiana - Emb289 P4 | ecosystem: Host-associated > Arthropoda: Insects > Digestive system > Gut ... | reverse complement strand
TGGAATTGTAGATACTGTAAAGAAAAATGCAGAAGCTTTAGTAGCTGCTACTAAGGAGATTGGACTAGAAGTAAATGCTCATAAAACTAAGTACATGACCGTGTCTTGCGATCAGAACACAGGACGAATTCACAGTATGAAGATTGATAATAGTTCCATTGAGAGGGTGGAAGAGTTCAAATATTTGGGAACAACGTTAACAAATCAGAAGTCTATTCAGGAAGAAATTAAGAGCAGGCTGAAGTCGGGGAATGCTTGTTATTATTCGGTGCAGAATCTTTTGTTATCCAAGTTGCTGTCCAAAAATTTAAAGATCAAGATATATAGAACTGTAATCCTGCCCGTTGTCCTGTATGGGTGTGAAACTTGGTCGCTGACATTGAGGGAGGAATGTAGGCTCAGGGTGTTGAGGAGAGTATTTGGGTCTAAGAGGGACAAGGTAACAGGGAAATGGAGAAAATTACATAATGAGGAACTTAGGGATCTTTACTCCTCACCCAATATTGTGCGGGTGATAAAATCGAGAAGAATGAGATGGGCGGGGCATGTGACGCGTATGGGGGAGGGGAGAGGTGTGCACAGGGTTCTAGGGGGGAAACCTGAGGGAAAGAGACCATTGGGGAGACCTAGAGGTAGATGGGAGGATAATATTAAGATGGATATTCGGGAAGTGGGAGGGGGTGGAGACTGGATGGAGCTGGCTCAAGATAGGGACAGATGGCGGGCACTTGTGAATACGGTGATGAACCTTCGGGTTCCATAAAGTGCAGGGAATTTCTTGACTAGCTGCAGAACCAGTTAGCTACTCAAGAAGGACTCTGCTCTGTAGAGTAAGTAAGTAATATATGAGCTGCTCTTTAACCATATGGTGCAAGGTGGCAAGACCTGTGGATACCCTCTGTGCCTCAAGTGTTAAAGCAAGGTCAGATCTTGTGTAATCCATCAGGACAAAGTACATGTATATGTATCATAACATTATTATTTCAACATGTGGATCCATAAGGCACAGCATGTGCTAATATTTGAATTTTGATTAATATCAAACAAGAAACAAACTCTAAATAACTTCTTTATTTCAGTGTAAAAATTCGAGGACCTGGAACTCATCATTTGGAGGAACCTAGCAGATGAACATTCACATTCTTTTGAGCAGAATCTGCTCAGACTGATGAACAAACATACCATTATACCATTGTTCCACATAAACAAATTTTGTGAATTTGGGTTTCTGCTGTCAAATAATTACATCTGCACTCTTCTGGGTTTTTATGCAGTGAGTAGTGGCAATTCCTTACTGACATTTCAGGTCAACCTATTGGTTCCATCTTCAAAGGCGAATAAATCAAAGAAGAGTGTCCAAGAAAGCTGTCTTGAAACAGTGTTAAGGAATTACCACTATACGCTGTGTAATATTGCAGAAGAGTGCAGATGACAGATTTTGTGAAATATTAAAATACTCCGTAACTTTTCTGGTGTCTTATAACAGGAATATGAAAGTGATCTTGTGGACCACACTTTGATGACCACTGTCATACAGAGTAGAATTATTGTGTGTAGCCTGTCAACTCTAGATGTAATGTATGTGTGGTGTGCGATTTTGAAGGTGTAGCTTCCTTCCCATATTTTGTTTGTCATCTTTATTTTTGGTCCAGACATGTGTTTACAATAGTAATATTGCAACTGTGTATGTTAATACAGACATCCTGACAATATATATCAGATGTGGTAGTGACATCAATGTAATAAATAAAAGGCTCTGGAATTTTGTGAGTAGACGTCTTCAAAGAATAAGCAGTGTTTGTTATGGTTACTTTGTTCTAGGGTGCCCATGGTGGTAATAACAGGATTGGTGTAGGTGGTTTAAACAGCATTGGTGTTCAGGATTGTGACCTTGTTTGTGGTGAGGGTTGACATCCAATCATTTTGAAGGAATGTTGTGCCCATTTCATCAGAGATTGAGAGGCTCAAACTTCTGCAATTCCGATTCCTTCAGACTTGCGGGATCTTTTAATCCTGCAACACAGCATAGCATCCAAGAAGACCAGAATTCTTACCAAGCTCTTTGTTACAGTGAGATTGATTGCTGACATGGTACATGGTTTTACTATATCACCACCAGGGCGATTGCTTGAACAGGTGAACTCTGCGTGGGGGAAGTAGGATAGCGTAGCAAGCCGTAGGATAGACCGCAGATTAATGCTTTGACGATTCGAAGGTCAGATCCCTTCAGGGACGAGTTTTTATTTTTTTCCCCCCCCCTTTCTCCAAAACGTGCAGTACAGACCTGGGTACCACCCATTTCTGTCCTACAGATACTTGGCTCTTTCCACAGGGATAAAGCGGCCGGCAATTGAGGCTGACCAGTGACACACCTGGCGCCGAGGTTAAGAACTGATTCGAGCTATATTTTCTGTTCCTGCACAACCGCATATGGCATTTGCATAAATCGGTGGCAGGGCAGACGATTACACAGATCAACAGGTGTCTGTAGCCCTTATCCGTGATTATTGCCAACTGTTGGCATGATCTGTGGCTGTTGGACATGCAGCAGTGAAATCGGTGAGGTTCAGTAATGGTGGTAAGCGATGGTTTTGTTGAAGTGGTTCAGTTGAGTTGATGCAATACAATGTTAATGTATTGTGTTGAGAATTATTATGACTTTATGGAAAATAGTGCAAAGACATACTTATGATCTGTTGTCTCGAAAATACTCTATAATCGTCATTTTAATATGTATTAGCACAATAATTGTGTCATTTTTTCAATTTGGCGAGGTTAGTTTAGCTGAAGAGTTGAGTTCTTGTTTTGAAGCTAGTCTTAGATTTTTTTAGCGAGTCTTCTTCAGTTGCCTTGTTTATTTAGCTCCATGTTGCTGCGTATCACATTACGTCGTAATAGGGTGTATAATAGTGCCTTACTGTGAGCAATCGATGTCGTGTTGCAATATGCTGCATTTGTTTTACTTCCATGACACATTTCGTAATTTCATATGAGAAATTCGTCGCTGTATTTATTCATATTAACTAAATGGTCTTTAAGATTATCGTTTCAATTGTCTGCAAAAGAGGTATGCAGGGGGAAAGATATAATTGGAAGCCTAAATAATCGTAAGGGAAAGGGATGTGGATCGAGTGCCCACCACTTGTGCGGCCGAAAATATGACTGGATTAAAAAGCGTAAACAGCAAGAACCAGTAGTTTGGTAACCAGTGCTGAAACCAATTTAACACTTGCCATTTTCAAACAAGTATTACAACTTTCCTGTAAAGTATTATAAATGTATATTTTGACATTAGATTAATAGGTTACTTGTGTATTTAGTGCTAATAAATATATGAACCATTCATTTGATAGGGAGATGCATCATATTTTTGAAATGATGAACTACAATAAAGCATTTATACATTCAGTTACTGGGTCTGCACTGAAGGTACAACTACAGAAGAAGGCTGTGATAGCAGCTACCTTGCAGCCTGTTGCATGTCTGAAGAATTGTTATAGATGAGTATGGAGCATTTATGGAACTGTGATTGGTGTGGGAAAATTGAAGTACCCAAAGAATACCCTGATGCAATGTCACTATGATGACGGAGAATTCTACAGATACGGCTTTGAGATGGGCTACTACCTTGCACCATGACAAACCTTCAAATTATTTGGGCACAACACTACAATAATTTCTCAGTTTTACATACAGTGCTGCACTAATGAATGCTGCTGATGCTGTAACTAAATTCTTTCAGCAAACATTAGTCCATGTATAAAAGGAAAGTAAAAGAACATTGATCACAACTTGACTTTGACAGGTATTTTCTGTGTACCTGTTTTGGCCTTTCAAGGCCATCATCAGGTACTGGTATTTTAAAAATGCTGAGAAAATTATGTGTAGTACAGTTTTTATAAATACAAGTGCTTCATGATGGCATTGTAAGGCTGAAACATGTTGTACAGTCTGACATAAAATAAATGTCACAGTTGACTTGTGATTGATAGTTCTTGTACTTTCCTTTTATATAGTGTGTCACAATACTATGTGTAGACCAAAGTTATTGGCCCTGTTCTTATACCGAATAATAGCACATTACAGCTGTGTGTGGGATATACTTGATTTTAATTTTTATTGGGCTGCTGGCTGTCCTGATTGAGGTATTTCCTGATTTTTTCTGTTGCAACAGATAAATACCAGGATCATGTTGTCATTTGGCTGGTTCCTTCCAAATTCTTAGCAATCTACAAATCAGAATCATATACCTTTGTCATTTGACACGAAAACTATTCAGTTGAATCAGCATCATTAAGTGACATAAGATTCAACACATTTCAGTATGTTCTCATCTCTGTGGAATGCCCGTTAAAATGGTTCCATCTCTCCATGTGTGTGCATATAACAGCATGAGAATCATTGGATGGATATGGATTTAATTTGATAATGGGTAATTTTATGGCAGTATTGAACTGTGTCCATTTTGATTAAAATTTGACAAACTTGATAGGTGCTTTGCATGAGGACTTTTTGCATGCCTATTCAGCACACATGGGCCTAACCAACATTCTGCAAATAAAAAAGACACTGTGACATAGGAGTCTGCCTGTCGTTCCACACTAAAAACAAAATAAAATCGTAATTGTGTTTAGACTGCATTGAAGAAGTGTTTTCTTTGTTCTTTGAACAAAGTGGTGTATCAGAGTACAACTTTATAGCTTCACCCTTCATTCTAGCTCAGACCTTAGATTTTTCTGTATTCGTGCAGCAGCACTCTGGTCAACTGTGATTGATGTAAATTTGTTTCTGGAATACAAAGGAGACTTATAGTATGTGTATTGTGTATTGGAGTGGAAACACCCATTTATAAGTGTTCTCCATGCAGTGTTCAAAAGTTAGCATTCACAAATCATAACAGATTGAAGATGCTAAGAATGTTGAGCTGTGTGTGTATTTTCCAACTGCTGATAGCTAAGTGCTGATCCTGGTGGCTGGGTGGTCTGAGGTGTTGTTTTGCAACTGCTCACTTGTGGGTTTGAATCCTGCTGGAGTCATGGGTGTCTGTCTTGTGTGTTGTCAGGTAGAGGCCTCTGCATCAGGCTGATCCCTTGTCCAGACAAGTCCTACCAAGTGTGTGTGTGTGTGTGTCACTGAGTATGATCAAGGGCAAAATTAACCTCTACACCTACAATGAGTAGGCAGAAAGAGGTCAAGACAAGGAAATAAGAAAGAAAGATGTAGCTAAGCATTGTTACCTCTTTATAACAAGAGTAATAACTAAAGTATGCTCATTGTGATGATAGTGTCATAATATTTTTCTGTAGGTGTGGATGACATGGAGTCAAGAGGAGTATGATACAGTCTTTAATTCATTCAGTGATAACATTGTGGGGAAGTCGTTACAGAGCAAACTGTGTCAAAATGTGCCAATTGATGTAGTATATACATGGGTAAATGGGTCAGACCCCATTCTACTACAGCAGCTCCAGCAATATCGTCAACAGCTTCAAGAAGAAGTTTCAAAGAAATGTCCATATGCAAATTGTGTGCCATCTCATGTAATTACAATCAGGTACTCTTATGTTCATTGTTACTTTGATACAGCACCCTTTCAGAGATGTGTTTCAGTAGGGATTGTCGGGATTTCAGTATAATAATTGTAGTTGCTTGGCATCTGTATTCATTCTGTGAGATTTGAGGTTTTCGTAGCAGTGTTGGTGCAGATTAAGGGATTGCTTGACCCAGTTGATGTGGTATCACATCCCAGATGACTTGAATCATCATTTTTTTTGTCATTGATCTACATCAATGCCATTTGAAAATTACCCATAGAGAATTTTTAAATTTATTAACCAACATAGGGGTGGCATAAAACTACACATTGCACTGAATTGGTAGAATTGCTTGGTTCAAGAGCTAACGTTTCTGGATTATAGTAAGGGTGTCCTGTATTAAGTTATTGTTTTTTTGAGGCAGATAAGTGATAACGCTCTGGAACCAGTACTTCAAGTAGGCCCTTGCCATATCCTTCTGAATCCATAATTCACAATCAACCTTCTACCCAGTGCAGTGCAAGTTTTTCAGTTCAGAAATGGTGAATGAACTGTGAGCAAATATGAATTGCCTCTCTGAATTACTGTAACTACATTTGTTCTTATACTGCCCACATTTGTGTAACCCCATTGTGCTTGTGAAACTGACAACTGAATAACAAGAGTTTTGTTTTTATGGAATGTTACTCAGCGTAGATTGGTAGTTAGTTACCAGAGTTTTGGGAAAACCCTCGGCCCCATCTTCAAAGTTCCCCTTGGATTGCTTGATCCTTGAAGATGGGACTGATAGGTTGTCCTGAAATGTCAACAACTAAACTACCAATATGTGCCACGTAACATCCCTGAAGAATGAAGTTCACATTTATACCGTGGCAGAAGCCTGAAATCATTGAACTAACTTACTGTGCTGTATGTCCTAGTGACTTGTAGAATTGGAACCTTCTCCCCCATCTCTAATCATCCGCTGTCAACCTTAACATCACTATCCACTGTATCCATATGTGGGCATTCATAATGTGTGAAGATGAATTAGGTCATATGCATTCACACTTACTCAATTAACCTTTTGGCGCCGGAATTATTTTTTTTAAATTTTAGCACACCCTGTATATAAAATGTGAATAATACAGGAACCAAATTCGTTAGATTTATGAAACAAACTGCATTTTGAAGAGGAAAAACGGAGGGTATATACCATGTTTAAAATTTTCAGTACCTGTATTTGTTGAATAAATATATAAAATGCAACATTTAGAGGTTACCGGTGCAGCACGACCACTATAGTCGACGTTAGGCGTCAAAAGGTTAGTACTGGATGCAGGCAATATCATGAGCATGAAAAGCCAACAACAAAGATACACTATGGTGGCAGATCTTGAGCAGCACAGACAGTAAGTGTTACTCCTCGCATGAAATAATAAAAATCGTACTCTGCCATTCTCAGTTACCTGGCAGTTCAGTATCACCATTGTTGTGACATTAGATTTATGTAGTACATGATCAGATATTAGGTTGTCATGGTAGAGAATGGGAAGGGTCTTCTGTGATATGACATGATATAGCATGGTAGAAATTTACTGATGTTTCGGAGGAAGCTGCCACTTTCATCTCCAGGGTATAAGAAAAAGTGGCTTAAGATAGAAATGGTGCAGTACATGAGTAAAGGGGGGAGAAGTAGAGGGTGTAGGTGAGTTGGTATTAGATAGGGCCTTCAAGAGGGGAGGAACAGGGGTCTGTTGTTGGCAGATCACTGAAGTGTGGGATGAACAGGATGTATAGCCTTAGTCCGAGCAGGCTGTAGAAGCCTTTATTTGCTCTGGGAAGAAATTTATAGAACCACCTTGTAAGGGTATGTCATGATGAGGTTTAGAAGTGAAACATACTGGGGCCTACCTCCTCTCTCCTCATCGATTCCTGTAATTTATGCCTTTATTATTCAATGCTGTAAGCCCTTTTAGGCATTTGCCACACCAATTCTTTCTTCACTTCCTTTTATCCTCACATCCTGAATCCTTTTTTATCTTCTCACCCCCTCTTAGAGTGTTTTTTTTTCACCTCTGTTTCTTGATCCAGAAACAGCTCTCCTTCCTTTTATTCCCCCCTCCCCCTCAATCCCAATCCTATCACCTCTTCTCCTTCAGTCTCCTATTTAAACTTATTTTCGCACCACATTTCCTTGATTTATAGCCACTCTTAGCACTTTTCTTCCTTCATGGCTTTTCTTTCCTATACCTCTTGTACAAGGTGCTGTCATTTCTTCCTCTTCAATCCCCTGTCCAAAAATCTTTCACATTTTTTTCAGTTCCTGTGTTCTATTGGTTTACTTCCTCTGTGACTTTCCCTTGTTTATTCTCTGCAAATTGTCATCTCTTGTTCAGTTCCCCCATCTTAAGTTTTTTCTCACATCTTTCTCAATTCCCAACCATGCTCAATCAGATCTTTTTCTGCCCCTGGATCTACTTTCATTTATGTTTTTATCAGTTTTTCTTTCTGGATCCTTTCATTGTTCTGCAGTGTCTGAGGTCACAGTTTTTTCCTGCCTGTTTAATTACATTTGTAACCAGGTTGTATCAACTGTTTCCTCCTTGGCTTCATTTTTAACAACCCCCCAACCTCTGAACATCTGCCCATGCTGCACTGGCACATAGCCCCATTCTTATTTTTTCTTTGGTCGCTGCTGCCTCTACTTTTTTATTCTTGATGTGTTACTGTGCTGTGTCAAAAACACACAGCCTGTACCCCTTCTTTTTGGCCCAGTCTCCTATTGGATTGTCATCCTCACTTTCCCCATATACTGCACTGGTTTTTTCCTTCTGTATTGTATCTTTCTACCATAAAGTTGGAGACATCAGGTTGGTCCAAAACATCCATATACCATATATTCTCAAATCTAATCTGCACTAGTTTTTGCCGATTTCTTAAACGAAAAAAAGTTAGTTTGCAGTTCTAATCCGCACCTTTTCTTCAACCGCCCCTTGCCTACAAGGCAGACTGATGGAATAGTATTGGATGTTACCAATGCTTTAACCGTTATCCCACTAACGCGCCGTTTGTGAAGTTGCCATTTAACTGCCAGCAGTACAAATGTGCCACAGCTGATGATAGTGACTTGGTGATGGATAACAATTCAGTTATGAGTGATGACAGTGAGTCTGATGAATAATAAATTATAAATATTATATAATATATATAATAAATAAAATAAATTATTCTATTGTATTGTTCTTACGGCACCTACAGCGGCTCTATCATTTTTCCAAAATCCAGCTCACGACCGTGAATCTAATCCGCATCTGAGTTTTTAGCCCTCTTAAAACTGTAAAAAGGGTGCGGATTAGATTGAAGAATATACGGTACTTGCATACTACAGAGCACTGCATCCCACACAGCCTTCAGCGCATCATGTTGTTTGTGAGGTGGTTACCAGTCTTAAAATTTCTCCCAATTGATTGCTCAAAACAGATTCTGTCACATCATAATACTTATCTTAGAGCAGTTTTTTTTTAGCAGGTTAGTGTAGTTGTAATGTTCTTAGACCTGCATTCTGGAGGAGTCTGGTTCAATTCTCAGCTGACATATGGGCTATCTTTACAGTTTTTTGTGTTTTGTTGTTTTCCTCAGTCCCTCCATGTAAATGCAGGGATAGTACCTTGGTTAAGACATGGTCACTTCCTTCCAAATCCTTCGTAATTCACATTCACCAGTCATGCGGCCATCAACAGTTTACATTCTGGGATTCCACTAACATTGTGAAGTAAACTATAGTAATTTTTACAAACATTCCATTAACGTTTTCTAAGGCACTGGCTGTCAGATGAAGCAGTTGCAGATGCTCTTTTGCCTTCTGGTGTTCGAGGAACAGATGCTTCACTGAGGCACAGAGTGATGGTTGAAAACAATAACTGGACTCTTATTGAAGTCAGCTCTCCAGAGGAAGCTGCTGAAGCTGTGAAACGTGTGTTGCAGTCAAATGTTACCTTACTTCATGCTCACTGGACTTCAGGTAAGTCTGCATATAGTCTTTATTTCTGTCATATGTTCGAGAAGTTGTTACAGGAAGTTCTTATCGGACAAGAGGTTGAAAAACATTACCTGTGAAGCACTGCAGTCCATCTTGCAATTTTAGTAGGTCGTCTTATGTGTAGATAAATTATTGTAATCACAAAATTTAAAAATATAATATTAAAGATTTTGTCAAGTGCATATATTGAGTTCCCATAACTTACATCGAGAATGTCAAGTGGGGACAATTGCAGGTCTGGTTTATTGCATTTTTAAACACCTTGAGAACACTGGCCACATTTGATGTCATGTCTTAGTGAATTATTAATATTCCCCCCCCCATGATTTAAGTAGATAATTTTTCTCACAAGTTTGTCCACTGCATAGCTTGCAGTATTTCTTTCAGGCTGTTGAGTAAAAACACATGTTGTTATGTTGTGCGTGACTTGCTTACGTAAAACACTTCAGTTTTTAAGCTCATTGTAAAGCCCAAGATATTGTGTACCATTTTCTGCAATCTTTGTTTTTCAGATAGCACAGTCCCCAAAACAAATGGCGATGCTGTTCATGCCGTCCTTATCAGTGGAATACCCAGCTCTTTGCTTGAAGAAGCAGGGAGTATTTTGAAAACTGAACTCACTAGGAATTTGCATTCAGAAATACAAAATATTTGGGTATTTTCTGAGAAGAAGCTGGTAGTGATTAAAGTGGCTTCATCTGAATCTGTCAGTAGAATCTTAGAGGTGCATACCTATACATTATAATTGTTCCTTTATTGTCTGTATATTGAGGTACATTAACTCAGCAGTAATCAGCAGAAATATGTTGACCTCACTGGTTAATTTGGTGCCTGAGGAAGCTTCTACATAATAGATTTTCGTAATTTTCCGCAGATGTGCTGTGCTGGATTATAAGCTGAAATATGCCACAACAACTTTTATGTGATTTGTCTTGCTTTTCTCTTCATAAGCATGTTTATATCTCATCAAGGTAAAAAGCCTTTTGCAGTTGATATGGCATTAGCACATGGATCTTCTGTCAGTGAAAGTCACTTTCAAATTTCCTGTACATCTTTGGGGTACTTTATTTTAAATTCTGTGCAAATGTTGTGTGATTGAAGGATTACAAATTGGATTCCACTATTTTTTTGGCAGTAAATTGATAGTAAGTTCTTATATGCACATTTGAGCCATGATACTTCAGTCAGGTTACTGGTAATAGGCCAAGTGATCATTTGTGCTAACTGGCAGGGTTGTAGGGCTTTGTATACCCTCCAGCATCCATTACTGCTTGGAAGTTGACTTGGTCTTTTTCTCGTTTAGGTACTGAGAGGAGCCAGCCATGTATTGCATTATAGTGCAGGTGTGTGGTCCAGGTGGCCAACCATTGCATTTTTTCACTGGGTTAAAATATGGCCACCAACTTGTAGTATAGTGCGTTCGGAACCTGATGGCACACGGTGACGCACGGTAGGGGAAGTGAATGGGAAAGATGTGAATGGAGTGGGTAGCCAGCAGCCTTGCACTGTACGTCGGAACGTGGTCTATACAATCGCTGCCCGCTGATCCGCAATCCTTGACTGCCAGTAGTCGACTGAACTGACACCCCCGCCGATTTAAATGGACTCGTCCGTTTCGCTGAAAGACTAAATCTGGTTTCTGCGCGTGTGCCATCACGTTTCGAACATGCTATACTAGCAGATGTGCAGTCCCCTATTGTTGAATAATAAACTGTTACTTTAACCTTTAAATGTCCTGTATTGGCATATCTGAATGCATGTAAACAACACCCATAGTAATTCATTTCACATATTTAGGCAACAAGGAGACTTACTGCACTTTAAGGACATGCTGAATAATCTCTGTTTTATTTTCCACAAAATGCTGTTTATTTAATAATTTTGTATTTTTTCTGTTCAAATAATACATTTTCCGTAAACCATGCACTAGAATTTAAATATTCACTCTAGTCTTTTTAAAGGTTAAAGTTAAAATTCAGCTGCCACCTTCGTACAACTGAGAGATATAAAATCCCATAATCTGAAATGACAGATGTATTGTTGACTGACTGCTGTTTTGCCTGTAGGGTGATGAACCTTTTGGTGACAAATTCAGACATTTAAATTTTAGCACCCTCTTTATGTAAAATATGAATATATTATGAACCCCCCCCCCAAAAAAAAAAGGCAACATTTTAAAATATATGGCATTTTGTGAGAAAAAGACGGAGTTGGGCAGCATGTCTCATAAAATTTGATAAGTTTATTTGCTGACTAGATGTGTAAAATGCAGTTGCTGGTGGGTAGTGGTATACCCATCCTGTATATAGGACGCACTTGGCCAAATGTTATTGGTGCAGTAATATACATATATCGACATTGAGTGTATATGAAGATCACTGAGGTATGCAAAATAGCAAAGGATGAGTATGGAACACGTATAGATCAAGAATACTGGGGATGTTTAATGATAACTGTAACAATAGCTAATAACAACTTTTATGGCTTTTAGAAGGCAATGAGTTTTCCTTTGTTGGATTGAGATAATACTCCATTATAGTCTTTACTTTTTTAAAATTATATATTTGGTGAGTCTTTGCTTTATTTGTAAGTGTTATGTATAGATTGTTTGTACTCATTTCAGTTGCCAAGGAATGTTACTATAGGGGGACATATGGTGACTGCAAGTAAAGCGTACCTTAACCTGCAACTGCCTTTTGAAGATAACAGTAAGGATTTCTCTCCATCACGCTTTGAGGACAAAGAGGTTAGTTCTAGACCCTTAGCACTTAGACATTAAATTGCATAATGTATGAAGATGAGATGATACTGAAGAAGAATTAATGAATACTAAAAATTATTTGGTATAATGATACAGCAACTACATAATCCTTTGAGATTTAGTGTTGTACATGCACAGGGTTTTGTACGTTTTTCCTTACCTGGTTTTGTCTTGGTTAAAACAACGTGCTTTCTGCATTGGTTGTAATTATGGAGAAGTCTTTTTACCAAGTTGGAGAAATGATCATTGCTTTTACTCAATTGCAGGAACTGCGATACTCATTACGATCACTTGAAAGATACGCTCCGTGGGTAAGACATGTGTACCTTGTGACAAATGGCCAAATACCATATTGGTTAGATTTGGAAAATCCCCGACTGACTGTTGTCACTCATGATCAGATCTTCCTCAATCTGTCACATCTTCCAACATTCAGCAGTCCAGCTATAGAAAGTCATATACACAGGTTAGTGGGATGAGTCAATAAAATAAATTATGAAAAATAGAAATTACATAACTGAAGCATAATTTACTTATACTGTAAATAAATATATGTGTATGTTACTACGTCTGAATTTCCATCATTGTGTCTTGTCTCCCTGTGGCTTCTTAACCAGAAGCAGAATTTCCTAACCCTAGGTATGAATATTGTGTCAGTAGAGTTTATTCCACCTTTATATCTTTCCATTTTCTACTGCCAGTATTAGTAGTACAACAATGATACCACTGTCTGAGTTGAGAGCAACATTTAATATACGGTCTTGAAACTTTCTTTGGCACTGGATGGTAGGAAAGTATTTAACTTTGTTGTGGTAATTTTGTTAGAATGTAAAGTTTTCTGGCTGTGCTAAAACTAAGTTTCACTTGAGTTTCAAGGCAAGAACTGGAGGTAGGTATGTGGAAAATATTTACAGAGGTACAGCCTAGACATACATACTTATATACATAGGTTGTATAAAATATTTTGGGTGTGTTTGCAACAAAGAGTTGCAAATATGCATCCATTAAGTTTGCCATGTGTTGTCCACATATTGATTTTCATTAAATTTCATATAATTGAGTTTTAATAAAATATGTTAAAACATTTGAATTTTGGTTAAAACAAGACAAAGACATTGAACACTGTACCAGAAGATCTACATACATTTCAGTATAGATCTCAAGCTTAACTTGTTAAACATTTATCAGAGCTAAACATATTCGTGAAAAAAATTGCAGAGTAAACTGCAGTGCACACTGTATGTTCAATATGGTTCTTCCTAGAGTCTTGTAGTTTTTGACATAAGTAAGCAAAAGAGGGTAAACAACCCGAAATTATCATGTTCTGAAACCTTTCTGGACTTGTATATTCAGCAGTCAACAACGATCATAAGAATATATGCTAAGCGTATTACCTTCTCTTGTTTCTGGGGTCCCGAGATTTTCCAGAAATCTAAGAACCACCTCCAAATTCTAGGCAACAGAAGAGTACCATAAAGCAACGAAACTGCAATAGTTATGGTGAAAATATTAGATGCCACTGTATGAAATTTCTGGCATCCAGGAGTTTTGAACCCCTGTTGTATTTAACCTTTAACGTACGGACTTTTAAATGCCGCGCACTCCTCTGCCGCCGGAATTTAAATGCCATTTAAACCGTAACTTTACAGTTTTTTCGGAAAAAAATTGTAGTTCTTGTTCTAGAC
>Ga0123357_10006848_pt1 | contig 14002 bp, 8 predicted proteins | sample TergutEmb28metaG_FD_89873 | JGI IMG/M metagenome (GOLD analysis project Ga0123357, IMG submission 89873) | Embiratermes neotenicus P4 segment gut microbial communities from Petit-Saut dam, French Guiana - Emb289 P4 | ecosystem: Host-associated > Arthropoda: Insects > Digestive system > Gut ... | reverse complement strand
GGGGAGACCTAGGCGTAGATGGGTGGATAATATTAGGATGGATCTCCAGGAGGTGGGATGTTGGTATATGGACTGGATTGGGCTGGCCCAGGATAGAGACAGGTGGCGGACGCTTGTGAGTGCAGTAATGAACCTTCGGGTTCCGTGAAATGCGGGGAATTTGTTGACTAGCTGCAAACCAGTTAGCTTCTCAAGAAGGACTCTGCACCTTGGAGTAAGTAAGTAAGTAGGTAAGTAAGTAAGTATGTAAGTAAGTAGGTAAGTAAGTAAGTAGGTAAGTAAGTAGGTAAGTAAGTAGGTATGTAAGTAAGTATGTAAGTAAGTAGGTAAGTAAGTTGGTAAGTAAGTAAGTAAGTAAGTAGGTAGGTAAGTAAGTAAGTAAGTAAGTATACATCACTTGACTTTTAAAAGCAAGCCAATATGTTTACAGATACCGACATACGATCCGCTGCTTGTGTCTTTATAATGTTATTGCTGCCTGATGAAGGCTTCAGTAGGTGGCCGAAACATGTAGGAGCGTAAAAACTAAGCTTCGTGCAGTAGCTGGCAGTAACACTAGTGTGTAGAACATAACTGCACGGAATGTATATAACATTAAATATATTTTGCTGTGTTGTTGTCGATGATACTTGCATTTATTATGCATTGTTAAAGGTGTTGTGCCTTTGAACTGTATTTGAATCGCTTGTCACACATTCAAAATTGATTTACGTTATCATCCCACAGCATGTATAACGCACGGTACTACCGCGTACGTAAATTCTTATGCCTTGTACCTAATTGGACGGAAGTTTTGTATAGCATATTCTGTTGTGTGCGAATGAATATAAAACACTCGTTTCCCTCTGAGGTCGCGTCTTCATACTGATTGTGTGCGCTGTAGAATTCTTCTTCATACCGCATGTTTTGCTTATCCTTTCGAACTTCGGGATTCTACTTAATAGTGATGGGGAGAGTCGTATAGAGACTGCCGCATCACACTTCTATGAATTAAGGCTGCTTCTTTGTACGCTACAGTAATTAGACAACACTGTTGGTGTTACTTTTTAGCAGGTGCTGTACGTATTACCGTGTGTTGACTGCACTTTTATAGAAATGTTAAACACTCTCTAGCCGTGTGGCTGTTAAGTACCCTTGACCACGTCGCTCATGAACGTACTACAGTGTCATTTTAGTGGTTAACAACAGATGTGTGCATTTGAAGTCTGAAGGTACTGTACGTCATTAGTGCAGGAATAATTATCGGCCTTAGTCACTTGAATTTTCACTCAGTTCGGACAGTTTTAACGACGCCTTACTTAGAAGCCTTAACTGTATGCATTCCAGTTATGCCAGCTTGCATATTTCCTATCACGCCATATTGTCGCTTTCTTCCTGGGATGCTGGGCATCACAAGCAAACAGGATCAGTAATTTTATAGAAGAGCGAACGCACTTTGGTTACTGCGTGCTTACATTACCTGACTTCCGACTGAAACCACACCAATAGTTTAGTGAATGCGCATCTACTGCTTCGTATTCGAGTGGTATGGTGTTCGAATCTCGTTACGGATACTAGTTTCCCTCATTTTTACAAGAGAGATAAAACAGTAGTGTAATAGGCCATGCCTACATCATTATGGAACTTCTACAGCTGAAAACCAAGTAAAAATAACACAGTAAAATAAAAGGTAAATAAACATAGTCGTATAAACTATACAAAAATTTCTGTCGTCCCGAACGCGACGCCGTGTAGTTGGTAGATAAATGTAGCATTTCCAGTTGTTTGTCTCTTGTACACTGGTGATGGAGGCAGCAGGTTGGCACTTAACCTGCAAACCCCTAGATGTCACGTTAAAGAAACAGCTGTCTTGATGGTCACCACCCTTAAAACCTCACATCTTACATGTAAGTATGTCTTGTCAATGTCCTACGTTAACTGCCGTCCGTAGTCACCGATCTGTGCGGCAGACTATCTGAATGTCTGGGCGGAAGACCGTCAAGTTTCTGCATTCAACGGATGACTTGTTAAGGAGTTGTTTAGCAGTACAGACGCCTTGCGTGTGTATACCATGCGTTCTTCCGTCTCCGACAGAAGTATCTGCGATTTTGAAATGTTTGTCATATTTTTATAAAGTTCGGTGAAGGATTCCTTACAAAATGGTGTCGAGGAAGCATGAGTTTCATGCAGGTGGTCTCAGGAAAAGTCGTGCATAATGGTGTATATGAATTTATACACACGTTCCATTTTTTTAAACAGATCTGGGTGAAATTTGATACAGGATCCCTCCACATCATCCCGTTGCGCATTTGAGTTTCGTGAAAATCGATGCAGTGAAAGCCACACTTCACTTAAGGGAGTAGATGAAATTTTTCCCCATTTGATATGCTTGTCAAGTCTGGGTAAAATTCGGTACAACAGATGTCCAAAAATATATACGAGTCTTGAGCGGTTTTGAATTTCGAAAAACCAGTGCAGTGAAAACCATGCTTTACTTAGGGGCACAGTTTAATTTCTGCCCTGCTTTCCAAAAATGCTGTTTACGTTGGGTGAAATCCATTATAGTCTGTTTAACATCGGTGAGCTTCATGCATATATGCGCCGACAGGCCGTACTGTTGGACATTACACGTGTACCGTGAAATATTATGACATTTTGAAAGTGGCTGTATCCTGGTACAGTCTGGGTATTGCGTCACGGAGTACAGAATTTTAAGTTGTGTTACAATTTGGTACGGAGGTAGGCATTTAACATTCAATTGTGGTGGAAACGTGTTCTGAAACATGTTTGCTTGTACTGCTGTAATAACAATGTTCACTGTGCTCCATTTGTTTATGGTGGGGAGTTTTTGTCCGCTCTTTTGTGTATTTCGTTTACATTCATTAGGCAGCAACTTTTCTGATTACACTAATTAGTGTAGAAAGCACTTTTCGGAATAATGTGTAATGAATGGGCCCACTTCCATAAGCGCGTGTGTTATTTTAATTTGTAAGCGAGTTCGTGTTTACCTAGCCAACGGCCAAATAACATGTTATTTCTCATTAGTAATAATTGAAGCTTCAATACTTGGTACATTCACGTTTTAGAGTCTTAATATAGCGCACACTGATTGTGTTCCTGTAAGCAGGAGAAAATTGCTTCACAATTTGTGCTGGTTATCACGTGCTATTAGGATGTACGGTGGCCTGTGAGTAGCACGGGAGGAAAGGAGGGGAAATGCACCTAAGAAAGAGACGAATTCGGGTTGGTATTGAGACGTGTATTAGGAAGTATATGTTGAAGGTATAAAATAAGTTCTTATCGCTCACGATGGTGTTCAGTTACGGGTCCTCGATAACTCGTTCATGGAACATTTGGTTTCACAAAATGCTGTTAATTTCTTACTACCAGGGAGACTGTTGGCTTGTCAAGAAGGTCTTTGTTTAATGGTACTTGTGACCTTATAAGATTATTGTGTATGGGAAATGAGAAATCTGTGAAATTCCATTAGCAACAGTATTGAATTCTGTATGTCCGTATAATTTGCGTGACCGAAAGGTGATGCCTTATGAATCACGTTGCACCTCGAGCTTTACTTGCTAATGATGGGAATTATTGTGCTATATTTCAATGTTATTGCCCATTGTGATTGTGCTTCCCCATACTTGGCTTAGGTTTAGTATAAATACGGTGGCCGTGGTGCATTTGGCGACTGAGGTAATTCACGTAAGCCACAGCTGTGATTGCCCACGAAGTGCTTGTTCCTCAGACTTTATTGCTAAGCAGTTAGTGTAATTTGGTTTGGCTGATCGTGGTGCCAATAGCTGTAGCCTATTCAACGTCTCTGTGCCAGACGTTAAACGCAGCGTGGTAATTCCAGACAAGGCTGATACGAGTTCAGGTGGATGGCACCTTGTCGTATGCAGCAGTTCAGTCACCTTTCTCATAATTCGATTGATCAACGATTGCATTAGGTCCACTCTTCAGAGCAGCTGCTCATAAAAAGTTTCATGTTTTTCTGTTAACGTTTTATGATCTGTTTCGTAGAAGTCGCTCGAAGTCAATCACCTTCCAATTGCTCACGGACTTTGCGTGTCGATGTATTTGGTACATATATTCATTTATTTTATGACTTCGTGTAATGGGGAAGAAAAAAAAAAAAACTTCTTTACCAACACAGTCAGCATTTTGATTTAATCCAAATGATTCTTGTCTGTAAATTGTATTAAATCGATTCGTGCCAGTCTGTATTATTTCTTGTGCTACAAATCGGAAGGTCGCTGGTTCGATTCCATATGGTGTTATTGGAATGTTTCATTGACATAATCCTTCTGATCGCACTATGGCCCTGGGGTCGACACAGCCTCTAACAGAAATGAGTACCAGGAGCATTTCCTGGGAATAAAAGCGGCCGGTGCGTAAGGCTGACAACCTTACTACCATCCTGTGCCATTGTCACGTAATCTGGGAACCTTGACTTCCTTGAACCCTCTGGGCACCTCGGGCTTGTAATGGGACTGATTTAACTTTTTTCTACCGTATTATTTCTAAAGAAAATCTTACGCCATTCTGTAATGTCTTCGATGTACTTAGAAACTACATGTCGGTTAAAATAAAACACAAAGGCAGACCGGAAATTGGTCGTAGAACAACGTCCTGCCAATTTCAGTTCGGTGCGACGGTGCTCTGTCACACGATGTTCCATCAAATATCGACGTTCTTTCTTGCCCAGAATGTCAGTTTTCCTACAACGTAGTGTGAGTCGTTACTGACTCATTTACCACCCGAAAGTATTTCAGTATTTTTGTGAGTCTTTGCCGACAGTGAACTGCTTAGTTTGTTTACGAAGTGCGTTACCGTACACCATCCGACGTATGTACAGCTACCTCTCTCCTCCTTGCAAGACTGAGAGTCATGCAAGCTGGAATTTAGTTCTTCTGGAAGGACGGACTTCTCAGCCACACCCTTGTGAAAACCTCAAGACTCCTACTTTATAAATTAAAGTTTTGCGGTACAAAGAACAAACTCTGTTACGCCGACCAGTTAGTGCTGTTTGGGGATGTGTTCCTAAGACACTGAAGAATGTAGACTCTGTGATTACCATGCTATGTGTCCCTTCCCACATCTAGTTTCAGGTCTTGATAGATATTCACAAAACATGGCGTGATCATCATTCAGTTAGAGCACTCCCAGCGTCATAATTTTTAATTTCATCCTGTCGTTAATAACAAAATGGAGGACGCGCGAGTTTTGGAGGCTGCAGTGACATTGTCGGCACTTTATTGTGGGTGTTGAAATGATGTGTGATAGTAGTGCTGGGAAGAATATGCAACTTTCGTCAGTATTTTATATAGAATGTAAACTAACAACATGGTGGTCTTTGAATAGTTCCTTTAACCCGCAGTTTGATTGTGGTAGCTGGTGAACCGTACGAGTTGTTGACGTGAAATTTGGCGAATGAATTTAACATCATAACATATCAACATATTGTGTTACAAATATGGCGATGATTCGAAACTTTATACTTATGTGTCACGAATTTAATATGCACAGTAGTTTTACTAAATGCCTTCATAAAAATAAAATATGCGGAAGATAATAAAGCTAATGTAAATCGAGAACTACGATCCCGTGCGGCAGCGTACTGTAGGCGTGTTTTGAGTTGTGCCTATATCTCCTTGTTTGTTGGAATAGTTCTAAATCCCCATTATTTACTATAAATTCTGTTCATGAATTGCCGGTGGTAAATTATACTTGTGGCTGTTTATTGGACCGTGCATCATTGTGATAACTGAAGAATAAAAAACCAACTAGATGCCACTTATTATTTTATTGTACTTCTTATAGGCTCAACATGTTTCGGGCACTACTATGCCCATTAACAGGAGCTCGCGACTATGATGTTGATTACCACATTGGTCGTTTCATTCTGTAAAGATGGAGGGGTTAGCGTTAATGTAAATTTATGGTTCTTAGTGGTGTGTGTTGGGTGTGAAGTTCTTTTTCGGTTTGTTGTAGCTGGTAACGTGTTTCTGTTAATATTAATAGTTGTGATCTTTTATGCGTGGTGATCGTAGTGTTCTGTTGTGTGTAGTGTGTTTCATTGGTGGATTGAATAAAGCGACAAAGAACTTCACACCCAACACACACCACTAAGAACTATAAATTTACATTAACGCTAACCCCTCCATCTTTACAGAACGAAACGCCCAATGTGGTAATCAACATCATAGTCGCGAGCTGCTGATGATGGGCATAGTAGTGCCCGAAACATGTTGAGCCTATATGAAGTACAATAAAATAAGTGGCATCTAGTTGGTTTTTAATGCTTCATTTATATTTGTGGCGTATACACCTGTCAAGTGTCTGTCGTTCCTAGGCAAGATGCAGAAGATGAAAGATTAGAGTAGCACATTTGCGTGTTAATTACTATGTTTATACACTCCACTCTGTAAAAGTGTATGATCCTGCTTGTAAATCCTGCTTGATTTCCATAACACGCTGATTTTCACATCCGTCGTTTCAAAGGAGCAAACTTCCCCACGTCCATCTGCTCCGAATCACTCGTATTTATGCGACCTTTGTAGTGGTACTGTACATGGCGCCTGCAGCTGTGTTTAGACTACACTTTTAGCCACACCATCTTGTGTGCTTTATACCATGCCTTGTTGCTTTAAGCTTGCTAAAAGTTGGGGATAAATCTGTGGTTGGGGAGGCCGAAATTTGTACGAAGTCCTGAATGATTTATGGGAAAAATGTTGCTGTTTACAGTGCGCCTAAACCTCCCTCCCCCCGCACCCACCCTCCCACCCACACACACGCCTACCGTACATGGCATATTCTGTGTGTGTGTGTGTGTGTGTGTGTGTTTTTTAACAATACTGAAGTGTAGAAGGCTATGAACGACTGCGCATGCTGTTAGGTCGATACAAAAATTGCTTAAGAGTTTTGGTAGAGAAACTTTTGGTCCACGTCGTGTAGAAGAACCGAGAAGATAGGAAGATGGAGCTGACTGCGTTAGGCTCTTCGATTGAGAGCAAAGGAGGCTTTGTGATTTCGGATCGAAACCATTGGTTAAGTTTCTGGGTAGATGCTGTATTAATACAATTGGACCTCCTGATGATGAGCACAGAGTTACTCGAAACATGTACAGGGTTATAACAATAAACGTATTATATAACGTAATTGTGCACCAAGTTGGTCATTTACCCAGAGTCGTACAGTACCAGGATGCACGGTGAGCAGAACATAAAATTCATGGTTGAGTGTTTGTTACATTTAATTCGTGTTTCAGAGAGTTAACACTTCCCTAAGATTTAAGCTGATATCCCCAGAAAGACTGGATGAATCGGTTTGTTTTGGAGTTTTTAGTATCTTGTGGTACGGCTGATCTGTTGTAATTTAACTCCATTGGCTGAAACTGTGTGTTGTTAAATGGTGACTTCAATTTTGTTTCCTCCAGTTTTATGAACCTATATCCATTCGTCTAAAATTTGAGTTGCATAAACGTCTTTGGTGAAATAATAGCTGTTCTGTTCCCTATGCTTCTAACATTTTTCGCTGATGGAATTGTATTTGCTGATTGCCTTCATCATTCCCTTTTAAATTAAAGAAACGGTTAGTAATCCTTTGTAGTTTATTGGTGACATGTAATGCGCGCTGGTACTGTAGGAATATTTTATCTCAAAATATCGACATTCCTAGTACAAGATCGCTTAAACCTCGGGACATCAGGCTGTCACAGATAATTGACATTGCTGAGCAGAGCTCTGGGTGTATTTGCATAATTATGGTTATGAAATTTGTGCATGCGGCCACCCGTTGTTAACTCGTGTTTTGTTTGGTGGCGAAGTTTTAAGCACTTACATTTGCTTTGATGACAAGCGGAGAAGCACTCCCCTGTTGTAAGAGCGTAATGTATACACAGGTGTTGACGTTGCTGCTGTATAGTTACACGGCGCGTTCCATCCACGCTGCTGTCAAGTGTAACAGCGGTAGTGGAACAAGGATGGACGTTTTTCTGACTTGTTTGTCACTTCCACATTGCTCGTGTTTTCGCTGTGATAATTGTTACGTACTGCCAAAGGTTGGAGTCGGTATGGAGACTGGCTGGAAGTTCGAGGCACCGTGGTTCGATTCCCGGCAGGGCAGACTTGTTTTACCCTTCTCCCAATACCGGCTCTGGGGCCTATCCTGCCTTATGTTCAGTGGGTACCGGGAACGCTTTCCCCGAGAATGGAGCGGCCGGAGCGTGAAAGCTCACTACTCACACCTGTCAAGTGCTGAGGTTAAGGTTGAGTGTTGCCTATACCTTCACTCCCACATATGCCTTCATGGTTTATGCAAGGACAGCCTTCCATACTTTATATCGTTATAACCTTCGAGTGATGTGACTAAAATTATTGAAATATTTTAGAACTTTGTAGCAATAAACCTATGTTGTGGGATCCTGGAAAACCTGAATGGGCCTACAGTAAATTTGTCGGGAAAAAAGCTTTGGATAACACAGCGAAGACTGTGAGAACAACATAAGGAGCAATGGAAATGGAAAGGGCTATGCATGTTTTTTGTAATGTTAATGATTCAAATGACATTACACGTATATTAAACGTAGACAAGCTCTGTTACCTATAGTTTGCACAACACATTTCACTTAGGTAAATATATAAGAGACTACTCGCAATATGTTTCCGCTATTTCATATAGCCATCTCTAGGCACCACTGATATATAAAGAATATATTCCCAGTATATTCGTTGTATGTCAGTGGTCCCTGAAGATGACTGTATTAAATAGCCGAAACATGTTGGAGTAATCTCCTATTTATGTGTATGTGAAATGTGTTGTGCGGTTTGTTGGTAGTAAAACTTATTTATGTATATCTATTGCACGAAAGATTTATAATAATATCAAGATTATTTTAAATGTATTTCAGATGACAAAATTGACATCCTTGTTACGTTACACGTTACTTGACGGCAGAATGTTCTGTTGTGAGGGGAAGTGAGGGGAAGTATGACGTCGAGTGGCTCTCATTTTAATGTTCACTTTAAAATATAGGCCTGTTTAGTCCGAGCGTTACAAACTCAATGACTTTAGCCCTTAACATTGAGATTGAGCATTTAACCTTTTAAACCCTACTGGTCACGTCATGCACCGAATAGTTTAACATTCAACAACTGTACGCTGTGTCCAAACTGTACTTATGTCTTTGTATTTATCTGAGAACATACAGTGACTTGTGCCACTTACATCATAAACTGATCGGTTTTTATAACCGAGATGAGAAGTGTTTACAGCGCGGTACGAACTGGGGCTTTAAATAAAGCGGTCTGCGCTTCGTATTTAAAGGGTTAAATGTGGCTGTGAAATTGTTTTATGTGTGTACTGCAGACTCTTAGTGGCAACTACGGGCGAAGTCGTTTTACTGCAGTTTTAAGCGCAGATGAATGCCATTTTTCCGACGTCTAATAGTACGCTCTGTTATCTCAGGTTTGTAAGAGTAAACAACAGCTAAAGTAAATAGACTTGACATTTTTGTTTACTAAGTTGAAAATTATGTAAATGTTTATAATTGTTATTTTATTACTGTTCATTCTGTCCATCACTTTTAGCTTTAATGAAGTTGGTAGTTGAGTAATGTTTATGCTTTAGATGCTTGACTATCTTTTTAAAACTTTGTGTTCAGTTACGTTTTCAAGCTTATAAATCTTAGGAAAAGGGTTTCCATGCAGTACTATATCAATACTGGGGTAAATCAAGAATATCTCTGTCACATTTATATTAGTTGAGAGTCTACGAAGTAACTTGCTATGAAGCCGATTAACAAGCGATATTTTAGCGACCACCGTACAAGAATGGTCCGTATTAATGCCCCCTGACTGCGTTCAGAGAACACATCGTTCCCCCCACCCGTCCCCGACAAATAAGACAGATTTTTGTTAATTTGTTACTGCGCCGCGTGTTCAGTGAGTGATGCACGTAGACTGATTGATGGCTGTGCACCGGCATAACGAGAGATTTCGCGTGATGGAATGTTTTAAAACACAGGATGAATGTCCGTCCTGTTTGGTGTTTCCTACCGCATTGCTGTCCTTTCTGATGGCTGCCCTACAGCACTTGATTTGCTAACGTTCCGGTGTGTCATTGGGGCCAAACGGAAACATTATTGTCATTGCCCATGAACTCTACTTCCCGTCGGAAATAGGTCCGACGTCGACAATAAATTGTGTCAAAGTCTACAAATCACAGTTCTTTATACATATATATGCATGGGTCCGTGCATCGTGAATCGAATTTAACAACTGTCCAACAAGATACGACTGATTCAGTTTATTACATTTCTGTAGGCAGCTCTGCATGTTTCGGGTGTTGGCACCCATCATCAGGAGCTTGTATAACTGTAATTACAGCTTCTGATATTGATTAACTGCAATGAGTAAATACGCTGCTATTAATACTAATATATAATATAGTAGTATATAATATATTAGTATATAATATAAAATATATTATTATTAATAGCAGCGTATTTTGTTCATTGCAGTTAATCAATACCAGAAGCTGTAATTACAGCTGTACCAGCTCCTGATGATGGGTGTCAACACCCGAAACATGTACAGCTGCCTACAGAAATGTAATAAACTGAATCAGTCGCATCTTGTTGGACAATTATTAAATTCAAATCACAGTTCGTTATTAAATCCTTTGGATACAGTGTATAGCTCGGAACGTTTTCACAATAAATATTCGATAACAGCTCTTTATGTTGCACCATATTTAGTGTCTATTTACTATAATTCTGTATTCAAAACATGTCTGCGTAGTCAGCATAGTAACTAGCCCACGGGCCGTAGGACGCGGAGTTCTAGTCCCTGCGTGCACACCGGCACTGGGGCTCTTTTAGCCTTCTCTTCAACGGGAACCGGGTTTATATCCTTGGGGTAAAGCATGTGGGGCTTACAGTTGACGTCTGTATAGTGCCAAGTTAAGGATAAGTGGAACTATACCTCTGCTCGGCTTGTGTGTCTTCATGGGGTGAAAAGGGCTTTATTATTATTATTATTATTTGCTTGCTCGAAATCTAATCATTCTCAGCCTCCCTGTAGGACAGGCCGAGGCTGGCTGTCATGGTTGAGGATACCCCCCCCCCATATTACAGATGATGTGCTTGCACCACAAGTTACGCCGCTGCCACCACTATCCACAGCCTGTCCACTTCATTATTTCGTACGAGGGCTATTCCAGAATCAACCTCCGATTGGTTGGTAAAAAGAAACGCTTTGTCATAGCACCAAAGCCCACGCTCAATAGTAACAAGTAACGTTTGTTATCGCTGAACGCCAAACCTCATACATTTTCGCTGCGTAGTGCAGGAGTAATTACTGATGAAACATGGACACTACCATCGCCGCTCCCGCCAGCTGTGAGGTACGTATTCTGGGACCGTAAGGGAATTTTGTTGACAGAATTCATGGCACCAGGGACCACAATGACGTCAGAGGTTTATTGTGAAACGCTGAATAAGCTTCGGAGGTTGATCCCAAAAAACGGCGCCGGATGCTCACTAAAGGCGTCGTTCTCCTGCACGACAACGCGCGGCCCCACACCGCGGCTCGCACAAATGCTTTAATCAAGCTCTACAACTGGGAGATTTTCGACCACCCTCCTTACAGTCCGGACCTGGCGCCAAGCGATTACCATCTCTTCAAGATGGTCTGGTTGGTTCCACACCAACGAAGAGCTCATGGATGGAGTCGACAACTGGCTGCGTAACTTGGCGGCACCGTTTTTTGACGAGAGACTACAAAAACTAGTGTCCCGGTACAACAAGTGCCTAAATGTGGATGGCAACTATGTGGAGAAGTAATGCAGTTATGTATGTAACTGTTCCATATAATAAAGTTTTGTTCTGTATTTTGTATTTTTTTAACTAGCCAATCGGATGTTGATTTTGGAATAGCCCTTGGTATTTTCCTACCATTCGATGTAACCCTGGCACAGCATACAGCATCTTTGCTAGAAAAAGGGTGTATATTATATATTCACACACAGGTTAGATACAGTGATTCACGAGCCTTGGGCGATCTTTCCGCAAAGTGACATCTGACCTTTAATCGCAATTTTGCGGATCTACATTTACGGCGTGTTGCGAGATGTTTCATTGAGGATGCGATGTTTCATTAAATTACATTTTACTCTGTCTTTCCCGGAACACAGACACTGCACAAACGTTATTATAGAAGCATCATTTTACAACCCACGCGGTCCCGCTTAGATATGTTACGCTTGGACAGTGTTATGAGATACAGAATTCTATTTCTGTCTCTATCTTAAGCGAATATAATGTGTGTAAATGTCTTTCTCGTCGGAATGAAATTATGCAGCACATGGAATGTGATCGGAAATGTGCATTCCCTACGGCAGTGCACAGTGTCCGCCTGTGTTCTTTTGTGGTAGTCGGAATTAACTTGGCGGTTCCAGTTTACCACATCGATAAATTATCGTGGCAAGGAGTGACAATTTTTGTGAAAATAAAAACGTACCCGACAATGTTTGAAAGGGTTCTCTTATATAAAATTTGCCAAATTTGCCCATTGTTTCTGAATATGATGCGTACGGGCAGCCCGATAGACTCAGAATGCCCTATGGGTGTTCATTCTACGAATAAATTTGCAAAGAACGATGTAATGAGGGAATTAGGACTCTGTAGTGTGTTCCGTCTGGCTTGTTTAGTAAGCTACATTCTGTTGTACTGTAGCACAACTTGCATTTTATGGCGATTATTCACAACAAACGCTTTTCGACGTCTGTGCTGGCATCGTAATCCATGTTGTCTACTGTAGTCGTAGAGTATAGCCTACGACTGCAGTAAGTAATTATGTTTGTGCATTATATAATTATATGCAGTTACATGTGCTTGTGTTCCATTCCTTTAGATCTGCCACTTTGAGGCTGCTTGCTATGTTCTTTCTGTTCACTGCATTTATTGATCCAGATTCAGATAACCTGGACTGTTTACCTGTTCATACCGTACAACAAACACCACTGGTAGCTGTTACCAAAACACGGAGTTTATAGTATGCATATCAGACTTTGGAGGCCACTTTCTGAGAATGATGATTACATTTATTCTTCCACTTATTCATTGATTTATCACTTCTCATTTTATTTATTTTTAGTAATATTTTCTGAAAGAGCCAGGTTGACGTAGTCGGTGTGCTGACCATACTACTGGACGGACGGCCGACGAATCGCTATTAGTTCCCGGCAGGGGCAGATTTTCCCTTTGCTTCACCCAGCCTGTTATTCAGTGGGAATCGGAGGTTCTTTTCCCGGGGGGAAAAGGGCCGAGGCGTGAAGCTGACCTGTTACCTCCGTCTGGTGCCGGGGTTAAGAATGAGTGGAGCTATACCTGTACGCTCCTGTATACTTTTATGGCGTGCACGAAATAGTATTGCTTTATTATTATAGTGGATTGAAATAAAGAACAACCATCTCGAAAGAATGGACAACACCAGACTCCCGAAACACGTCCTCACGTACAAACCCCGAGGAAGAAGGGATCGCGGACGCCCCAGGAAACGATGGCAACGCGTCGATGCCGGAACAGGTCAAACGACCTAATCCATGGAGGAAGATGTTGATGAAATAAAGAAAGGGGTTACCTAATCGCTTTTTATTTTAGGATATAAATACAGAAGTATCTTAATGAGGTTTGCTTGATTCATTTCCCTACTACAGTGTCGTTAACACATTGCAAAGCCGTCTAAGGTGTTGTCATGTTATCTGATACGCGGTTAAGTAACAAGGGAGGGTAAGGGCAGGGAATTGTGTTCAAAATTCAGATGGGAATGTAGCCAGTCCGCCAAGGGTACTTATTACTTTATGATTGCGTGCTTACTGCTCTGCTGATTAGTCACATCTTACAGGTAAACTGTAAGGGGGTTGAGGTGAAAGGTGGTCGTCAAATTAGTTTGTCGCCCCTCCTCCCCCAGTGCCTAGGGTTCCCCCCCCCCCCCCCCCCCCCCCCTCCCCCGGGTGG
>Ga0123357_10006847_pt1 | contig 14004 bp, 12 predicted proteins | sample TergutEmb28metaG_FD_89873 | JGI IMG/M metagenome (GOLD analysis project Ga0123357, IMG submission 89873) | Embiratermes neotenicus P4 segment gut microbial communities from Petit-Saut dam, French Guiana - Emb289 P4 | ecosystem: Host-associated > Arthropoda: Insects > Digestive system > Gut ... | reverse complement strand
AGTTTTTTCACGGGACATTTAAATTTACGTACTAAACCAGAAACGCTTTAGAGCGTTTAGAGGGGGAGGGGACTTTTAAATCCCGAGCGCTTTGGAGCGTTAGGGAGGGGAAAGGGTTAATATGCCAGGAAATGGATGGTGTCTAGCATCATTTGCCTTCATCCTGAATTGTCCATTTGGACCTCATCCAGTGCCACACTGGGTAAGGCAGATACCAGGAAATGGTAAACAAGCTATATATTACTGTGGATTTTTTAGGTAGCTGGTGTTTCCCAACATAATGTTTTTGTCTTTTTCATTTGTAGGTTTCAGCAGAGTGAAGGTGCCCTAAAGGAAGAAAAAGTTTGGATTTTCTTCAGGACCCAACAGGAATTTTTACCAATGATGAATCAAGTTTCCAACTTTGCCCAAAGACTGGAAACGTTTTAGCGTACAGAGGGGACAAAAATGTGTATGAATTTTATAGAGGCCTTGCAGAAGCATCCATAACAGCTGTGTTCACCTTCTCTGCTTCTGGAATGTGTCCACCCATGCTGAGATACCCTTACACAAGGATACCAGCTGAAATCACAAGGAAATTTTCTGATGACTGGGGGGTGAGATGCAGCCCTTCTGAATGGATGACCCCAGAAGTCTTATATGAAAATACTGGAATATTTTCACTCCACATCTTGGAAGACATAATGCCAAGTTCCCTGTTATCCTTTTTGTTGATGGACTCCATACCCATGTAAGATTATCAACTGAATACCCATGTAAGATTATCAACTGAGTGAATTCTGCTCTGAATTGGGCATAACTTGTTCTTTGTTTACGCATATGCCACAAGACTCATCCAACTTTTGAATGTTGCAGTTTTCAGATTACTGAAATTGGGATGGACAACAGCAATCCTAGAGTGGCATAGGCAAAATCCTGGCAAAATAGTTCATTCCTGTCTTGGATAGAGCTTGAAGAAATAATCGAATGTTCAGCTATAAACTGTTTTCAACCTTGTGGCTTTTGCCCGTGGAATCCAGAAAACACTAACTTGTAAAGCTGACCAGGATTGCATCATCCAGAATCCCTAGCATGACCATAACATATAAAATGTTTGAAGAAATAGTGAACTTGTAACAGAGCTGAGGATAAGAAAAGAAAAATAGGCAGAATCTGCAAACAAGGGACATATTTATACATTATAAGAAACATCAGAAGATGATAACTGTGCTTTACTGTGTTGTTATGCTGTGAGTAGTTGTAATTTCTTACTGTTGTTTTGGGACAGCTGTCGGTCTCAACTGTTTGGGACTGAAGGTAGGCTCGGAACTGCACTTCCAGTTAGCAGTCCATGTAATAACGCAGAACCAAGAATATAGATCAGGAACAAAGAGAAACATTTGATGCTGACAAGGTAGATATTACACCAAGTATTCTTGGTGAAACTCCTTGTACAAGTGCTGCCATAGAGACAGGAACTTGAAAGCAGGCTTAACGATAAACACGTTTCTAACCTCCAAGAATTCTTGCAATGGCCAGACACACCAAATAGAAAGTTAAGAGGCATGTGGAGAGGATGTCATTTATAATAACATGCAGAGCATGGAAAGCTTTGTTTCAACATAAAAACAAGAAAAAGAATAAGAGCTTGATAAACTGGAAAGGAAAGAAAATAAAGGAGAAGTGAACAAGAGGATGCAGCAGGGAAATCTGGTATTGATAAAAATAATGATAAAGGGGGAATGTGTTTTAACTGCACTAAGAATGTTAAACTGACTGACAGCGTGCTCATTATGGAACAAATTTTTTCAAGAGAAATGTTTTACATATATCATAAAATGCACATACCGGAAGAAGACGATTCCTTGTCTGCCATGTCTTATCAATACACAGGTTGTTCCTATAACATGGCTGTGGATGATGGCTGCAGCATCCTTCATTATGTTCTTGTGGGTGCCAATAACTGTACATGCAAGTGTGAATGACTGTTTTTCACTATTTTTTATTGAGCATTTTATCTTAATTAAACAAATGTTAGATAATGTTTGAAAAATATGTCCTTATAATTCTTCAACTGTCCTTGTTTTATTTCCATTCTCAAAAGAAGTCGTAACATAGTGGAATATACAGCGATAAAAGAGCGAAGGAAAGTGTGTTAATGGTGCCAACCACTCTGTTTTCCCCTATGTATACACGTAACATTGAGGCAGGTTGCTGCAACAATTGTTGCAGTGGAACAGCAATAAGTGTTACACATGTGTGTGTGTTTTGTCGCCTTAGTTTTCCTGCATGCAATGCACATGCGCATCGTCTGTTGCCTCTCCGTCTCTACAGTATTTTTCCACATTATCTCATAAAGTATATGAATTTCGAAAAAAATTACTGAATATAAACTGTGTGTTTTATTTTTTCTGCAACTTTTATCTGAAACATTTCTCATTCTAAGCAGAACTGGGTGAGATATGATTAGAAGTGTATATTGGTCTTCATGTAAATTAACTCGGTAATTTGCCCGATTTGAATGAAACGTGGATATTCTGGACAAGTTTTCGGAAAGTACTCGTATCAAATTTCATGAAAATCCATTTGGTGGGAGAGAAGTTCCTTACGGACGGACGTAAAGACATGATGCATGATAAGGTATATTTTGTTAACTGCAGTTGGGTTGACACCCGGTGGCACATGTACAGTACACATTTACACACAAACAATACACAAAACTACACATTGAAACAATACACAGAACAAAACAACAATAAGAATACATGAACATAACAATAAAAATACATAATTTACAAAATTAAATAGAAGCATACAAAACGTACAACCATATATACAATGATAAAAATGGGACCAAAAGAATTTGAAAGAATGTGATAAACGAAAAAGCCATATAAGCAGCAAACTTCATATGATCTATATAGCTTCTAATAATGGTAGACACCCTGTTACTAAGACCTTCACTCCACTTCACTGCACTTGTTGACACTGCACTTCCTGTCATTTAAATTTCACGCAACTCTCTTCACTACCGTCTCATTTGGATTAACCCCATTTAAATGTTCTACCGCTCCATTTCACCTCACGTCTCCATACTCTACTTCACTGCACTTTTAGACGATTTTCGCCACACTTATATTCCATTCTTTTCACCCCATTTATAATTGCTTTCCTAACTCTTTTTCTAAAAATTATAGGTTTACAAAGGAAAGTCCGTAATGCTTCTGCAGGTAGTTCGTTCCAGTTTTTAATGGTCTTAGTTACAAATTAATATTTCCTGATATCCGTTCTTTGCTTATTGCCCCTAATTTTCCGAACATGATCAGTCCTACTCAAATGGTAAGGCCTTCGCAATCTGTCACGTGTAGCTTTCCAAGCCTGTTCCCTAGAGTACGCTATAAAAAGTGCGCATAAGCGTGCAATCGTCCTACGCTGAGCCAAGGTTTCCCAGTCAGAATCCTTCGTATAATTTGTAAATTGAGCAACTTTCTTCTGTACTTGGTCCAACGCATTTATCTGTCCTCTGCATGGATCCCAGCATGCAGACCCATATTCACGTATAGGACGTACCAGTGACGTGTAGACTAAACTTTGTATTCCTGTTACCCTTTTTGAGGACACGCATTACAAATTGAAGTGCCTTCCAGGGTTTTCGCGCTGTGAAGCTTTTCGCAATTTTGCAGTAACACCAAAAAGGCATCGCCGTAGACTCACTTAGAACCCATGGATGAATCTGAAACACAATCAAGTCAACATTTGTTTGGTGTTCGGGAACGGTTGTGCAACTGTGCGCCAAGAATATGAAACATTTCGTTTCTCTTTGTTTGACGTAGTATAGGCCTACCTGTAATATCGATTGATTTATTATTGAATAGGCCTGAATGTTTTTGCCTTTCCTCATTTCAAGTATGAAACAACGGTGAAAAGTTGTATGTGAATTCCACTCGTATAATGGAAACGTAATCTTATTTATTCGTGTATTTAAAATTGGGTACTTCAGAATTACAAGTCACTTCTCTCTTCTTTTTTTTCCCCGTATAGATGGTGGTGATTGGCATGCCTTAGTTCTACGTAACGCGCCTGTTAATTTCACCCTATACTTTGCGATCTTGTAATAAGAAAATCATCGGATTTTTTCGGTGCTTTGGCGTTTTTCCCTTACTGTTGATAGTCTTTTTGAATTCTTTAGAATGAATGAAAGTGGTTGAACTCGAAAGAACAAAGCGAAAATGTGCAGTCTTATGCTGTAATGGACTCTCGTTCGGCACATGTGACAGTAGGAACAGATGTTGGGTTTAATTTGTAAGTAGGAGTATTAGCTCAGGCGGTTTGTTGGATGCCGGCTTATCCCAGCGCAGGTCCATAGCAGTCCGCGTGGGATTTGTGGTAAACAGAGTAGCACATGTGCAGGGTTTGCACAGTGATTGTCATTCCACCAGTGTTCCATTCTTATTCAACCTCTCTACCATCGACGCTGTATCGTCTTGGTAGTTGACAGTGTCGCTCAGTAAAACGCTAAGGGTAGGCGCAAGAGGGAGCCTAGATCAGGGCTGGCGAACCTACGGAACCCGGCATTCACCTCTCTCCCGTTTCTTTATTTCTTTCTTTCTTTTGCCGTACCAGCGTCTCTATATTGTGAAGAATATGTGTATATGCACACATATCTGATAGTGTAGAGATTGTTTATGCATTACCGTTGCTACTGAAAATACTGCCAGTGAAACATTTTTACACAAATTGGGAACGGTGCGCAGTGTTGACTGGATGTTATCATTGAGGCGCCGGCCTGGCGGTTACTGGGCGAATACGTGGCAGTGGACAAAACGTTTTACTCTTCTTTTAAAACAGAAGTAGTAGTAGTAGTAGTAGTAGTAGTAGTAGTAGTAGCCCCAGTTACTTCTACACTTTTTCCTTTTCGCATTCCTTGAGGAGGCCTTTATTAGAAATATAATAATTGTACTATGCATTAATTATATAAGTATACACAATAATGGAGTAGCTAATAATGATTTATGGAAGACTTAAAGACCTTATTTTGCTGTTCAAAATTCCCATGGACACGCGACAGAATTTCTTCAAAACTTGTAGACAATTTGGGCACGCGCCCTAAAGAAGGTTCGCCGACCTAGTTTGTCGCCTAGCATGAGGAATGTAACAGTGTACGTATTTTAACATCGTAAATACCGAGTTAAATAAAAAAATGTCAGTCCCAGTGCACCGAATTTCTCTGCAAGGTTGTTTAAATTTGGCGCATGCCTTTCGAAAAACGTGAATGTTTCTAGAACTAGGCGGGATAAATGTGTGTGGGAAGGGAAGCAGACATGGCTTAGTATGCCTTAAAATTGCCGTAAGCGTCCTTATTGTCTACTGCAGAAAGTAAGTTTCTAAAAATGTGTAAATATCCACGTTCTTTTACTTTAAGTTTGGTCGTGGCCTCAACTGTTTGTACGGATAGTGGACGAAAAGGTGTTTTGCTAGTCGCCCTTCATATATTAGACTTCGAAACAGTTTCGGCCCACGCACAGTGGGACATCGTATTTGACGCACTTTGCCCTCACTATTTGCTTCACGCCTCTCGGCTGAAACACGCGACATCGCCGCTTTGTGCTGGGCCCGGCTAGTATATGTTGTGAGGCAACTTTTCGTGTTTTGGGGTTCTCTTTGAAAATTACCCTTCCCTTGAATTTCACAGTGACTTCGTTTACTGCAAAATGTTAGGAAGGGTTGTAAAATTTTGAGAAGTTTGTCCTTAGGATGTCAGATACCTCTCATATTTTCCTTATTCTGTCATGACCATAATCCGCCCCGTCATCGCCGTTCTTGCTGTTCGTGAATTGCATTAACCGGAGTATGCGATAATATCTGGAACGTAAAATTCTTTGTCCGTGGAATGGAAAGCTAATGTAACTGTCCTTTCACTGTTTCTTTCAAGATTTTAAGAAGTTCACCCAGTGAGCCTGAGACGCACTTTCTCGAGGAATATGCCTGTTTTGTAGCCTTGGAAAAATAAAACAACGCCCGGAGTTCATGTACATATAACGTATGTATTGAAAGTTATATCATTGGTTCTTTTCTTGCGTCATTAAATCTCAGCCATACCATTTGTGTTAATATGTTTAGTCCAGTCGTCTCACAAATACGTAGCGCTTTGGGCACACTAGCTTAACAATTAATAGTGTGTACATATCAAAATATACCAGCTTATTAATATGTGTATTGTCACCGCAGTATGTCTTCTCTTCACACAGCTCAACCATAAACTGCCTTCTTTCTTCGTGTTCGCAAGAATACTTCCTTTTCCATTGAAATTTCTGGAAGCTGGCCCCTCTACACGTTTACCGCCTCTTCTCGTCTAAGTTCATCAAAGCAAGTTTCGCCCGCCGTTCCCGTGAACGTTATTGGATAGAGAACAAATATACAGTTCTCTTTATCTCTAGCGCTGCATCTAACCTACGTGGGTGGGGAGGAGCGACCGCTCACTTCTGTTTGAATAACTTAGCCTCTATGCAGACCTCAAAGAAGTCGCCTTGTGTCTTGAACACATGGCAATCTGTTACACTTAACTGCTCCATTTTCGCCCAGTAGTCGTACAGTCTGCCTTTAACTTTATGCCCCACCTGTAATATCAGGGCCAAGAACGCAAACATTTTCACTTCAATCACGTCAGTTTGGGGAGAAGGTCCGTCCTGGTAGTAGCGATGTCCCCACAATTGCACGCCTTCGTAGGTAAGGGGACAGTGTGCACTGCGTGAATTGTGGCAGTTGACCTGCCACGTTATGAATAGCATACCCGTCTTCAGAGGTGCTAGTGGAAAAATCCGGACTAGATGGAGTCTGTGAATTGGGAGACTGGCGAAGGTGGGCTTGGCTCCACTTCTTTATCCCCGTAACAGATGCGTTATACTCCGCCTTGTCACTGTTAGAATCCATGACAGTTTCACATATTTGATTCGAAGACAGCAGACGAACTCGTTTCGCACCTGAATCTTCACTACATTCCATTTTGCCTACAGAAAAACACCTCATCCAGCCAGGTCAAAGTTTCATATGTGTGCAGACGATTATTTGCAACCTAGTAGATGGAAATTTTTCATTCTCCTTCCCTTGGAGCATCTGCTTGCCTGCTGCACAGACCCGACCTATTTGTGGCCTATTATTTCATTACATTTGCAGAATGCGAGAATAGCCAAACTGGGCAGTGCGTATTTAGAACTTATGCCATTTATGCATTTATGGCCACTTAAGGTCCCAAGTTAGAAGTGTTGACACAAAAATATAAGCTTGGACGCCTTGCAGGATTGCTTCACTGTTGGGACATTGTGCAGAGAGAGAGAGAGAGAGAGAGACAAAGAGAGGGTGTTCAGTGTTACCAAATGCAGTTCCCCATGTGGAGTCATTTTGCAGAGTTCCCAAGTGCCAGCTACGTCTCCAAGTGGAAACGTTAGCAGACTAGAGGTTAAGTGGGAGTGCGCAAGACGAAACCGAGCCGAAACCGATGTCCTCTTGCCAGCTTGTTGGCCACCGGAAGAATTAAGTCTTTCTTCATTTTTAAGCGCTTTAAACCAGTGTTTGTCAAACTTTGTGAGACCGTAGCCCAGTAAATTTATTTTTCATAAGACGAGGGCCCGGTCCCAACAAATTTACTCGTAAATACCTTTCATTATTTTAAGTTTATTCATTAAACTAACATAAGTATTAATAATTAATTATGGCATAATCATAAAGAGTATTAGTACACTTGCGTATACGGTGTGGCATGTTGACAAATATAAAATTACAATTAAATTAGTTATCAATCACTGGACTAATGAAATCTTGTAGCATATTGCAGTTTCCTCAGGCCAACATCTGGGTCTGAGTTTTTCTACGCATTCACCAATATTATTCTCCTCAGAATATTTCCAATATTCTGAAAATTGCTTAGAAAACAAAAATGACAAATTCCAAGAGAATCTCTCGCGGCCCGGTATAATTGATGCCAGGGCCCGGTACCGGGCCGCAGCCCGGCGGTTGAGAAACGCTGCTTTAAACGGCCTGCTCGGAAGTCACGAATGCGCAGAGAACCGAAGGAGCATTTTTTCAGTGCAGTGATCAGATGAATGTTATATTTAAACTGTACAGAAATCGCATACGAAATTAACACAAGAAATTAGTCATTTTAGTAAGCAATGTAAAACGTGGTTTATAACGATCCCGGTGGCCGTGCGGTGTGAGGCGTAGGCCTTGGCCTTCGGGTTGCTGCGATGCCTAGTTTGAATTCCGCTTTGGGTAATGAACTGTCTTAAAAATCTTGTTTATTCCAGTAAGGTTTCAGTTTTCATTCTTGAATATTTGACGAATCAACGTGGATAATTTCTTAACTTTTTATTTAGATGGTGATATTGTCCGAAGTTATTTCTGTCAACACTGACCAAGTAGTCTGTCGGTGTGCACGAAAGTGACAACTGGAATGATAACGCCTGCAACAAGCGTCACTGTGCGAACCCTCGACTTCTGCTAGACTAACTTTCCGGTTACCTGCGACCTGCTAGAGTACATTCTATGCTGGGTACTGAGCGTACCCCATGGTTTACGTCCAGACGGCTACTTTGACGATTTACTTCGATCAGTCTCATCGACCGGTACGGCTGTACATTTACGGTAGCAACCGCCTGGACAGCTGGTGTACTACTTCAGTTTTACGGTCTGAAAGTTTTGCACTGGAGCTGTACTTGCGTCGCCTAACGTATAATCAGAATCGCGTGAAGATGGTCAGCCATCTAAGATGCTGTGAAATGAATATATAAATATACAATGATGTGTCAAACACAACAAAACTTTATTATGTTTATTATTGTACTAGGGCAACATGTTTCGATTCTTATAGAATCATCTTCAGGCCTTTCTAAGAAAACAGATCCTTACTTAAATTGTTTAAAAATGCGCTGTGGGATCCAAAACGGTTACATTCTTGATAAAACTATGTATAAAATTGCCGTGTCGTTTTGTTCTTATTGCATAATCGGGATACCTATTCCTAAAACTTCACCGGTACGTATGAAAGGGGTTACGCGTATATATTGTTGCTAATTACAAATTATATATATATAAGCGTAAAAACTTTAAAACAATAAAACTATGCGGTAATGTTGCGCTTGGTAAGTGACGTCTTACCTTTGCTGTTATATTCTTGACGAACTTTTAGGCTCTTATCTCCAGTGTTGAGTGGTTGCATTTCTATACTGACACATTGTGTATTTATCTACGTGTTAAACACTTCGGGATGGCAAACACTAAAAAAGCTGTGAAATGAAGTTAGTTTTCTCCCGTCATGTTTTCACATTGTCGTGACGGTGTAGAACTACGTTGTGTAGAGGATAGTGCATTCTGCGGTTTTTAGGCGCGTTCGCAAAATTGCGAAAAGCGACTGTTAGTTTCGTCATGTCCGTACGCCCCCCGCATGGAACAACTTGGCTTCGGGGCGGATTTTCATGAAGTGTGATATTTGAGTATTTTTCGAAAAGTTGTCGAGAAAATTCAAGTTTCATAAAATCGGGCAAGAATAACGGTACTTCACACAAGACCAATAGACAATTTTGTTGTCACTCACCCCTTTTTAGAAAGAGAAATGTGTGAGACAAAAGTTGTAGAGAAAATAAAAACACATTTTATGTTCATTAATTTTTTTTTAAATGGTGCCATTGACGAGATAATGTGGAAAAATATTGTAGAGCCGAGAAGGCCACAGGTGACAGTATGGGCCATGGGTGTTGCATGCTTCATAACAAAGGCTACACACACACACACACACAGTGTAATACTGCTGTTTCACTGTAACAGCGGTTACACCAACACGCTTCCATGTTACCTTAATACGTATGTTGCTCGCTTTTTGTATGTACCTAGTTCTGTTTGCGTTTCTTTTTGTATATGTGCACAGTTACGGTTTTCTTTTTATATATGTAAGCAGAACCGTGTGATAAATGTGAGCTCCAGCCTTGGTGTATATACCATGTACTTGACTTGGAATCAGTTTCTGTTTGATTCCATACATGTGTATAATTTTTATAATTTTACATAATGTGTTACTCTTGACATGTTTTATACCCTGCTTATTGTTTGTATTGTGGATTTATGGAACGTGAAATAAAATATTAATATTAATATTAAAGAATACCTTATTCACAAAGAAAAGCCGAACGCGGTTATAACGTCATCGAAGGGACCGAATCAACTGTGTCGTTATAAACGCGTGTTATTAAGCGACGTGTGGTACAAGTGAAGAAAAAATATTTCAACACAAAATACAGGCCTGTAAGCATATGACTTAATGTTAACGCTATGATCTATTTCAAGTTTAAATTTAAATTTATAAGTAATAAAAATTGCTCGTCTATAGTCATTAATTTCTAGACATGTCTACGCTAAAAATACATAAACTTATATTTAAAATTTAGGATGAACAAAAACTGTCGTGAGAAATGTACCGCTCGCTGGGACGTCACTTCTCTCTTGCTTAAATCACTTACGTAGCGCCTTATCGACGTTACTATGTTCGGCGTTTGAAATCGCTTTATTCTTGACCCGTTCTGATCAGATGCACTAATAATTTTGGTTTTGTTTTTCCAAGTCGTTTGGATCGTAAAATTCGCGTTACCAAATTCCCGCACACGTCCAAAACTATGCCCATGTTATGGCCCTGTCATTCTGTTAACTGCAGGAGTAGAAAAGTAAAGTGCAACTTACGAACAACGTGAATTACCGTTACTGTTGTCATTTTCCATGCCTGGAATTTTGGCTACCTGAACGATTTGAAAGGTGTGCCTTCTCAAGGACGACATGGTTGAGTTCTCAGAATAGCATAATTTTTAGAAAATTGCATTGGAACTGATGACTGGCAATGTCGTTATATCCGAAGTACGTGCTGTTATGTATATCGTACTAAGCAAGCCAGAAAAACACGTGTCTTATGGGAAATTAGTCAGTGCCACTATATTTATGGCGTTACAGATGAAGTGTCGCACTAACCGAGTTCAACTGTACTTTGGATAAGGGTCTGCTGGTTTCAAACCGTGGACTGTAAAGGACTTTTATGGAATTATTTATAACTGGGATTTTTTTTATTTCGTGTTTCAGCAAAAATTGTACAACTCTGAAGAAAAAGTTAATGGTTATCCGGTAAAAAAAATACAGTGTATATATTTTCTACTAGTGCGATGCGTGTCACAAAATTCTAAGGAATTCTGGCAATTATTTCCGGCCGAAAAAAATATAGTATATCACAAAATAAAATTAAATGTTTGGTGAGCGATTAAAATGCAAATATGTGTATTTATTTATGACAAACGTCTAAGATATCACGGCCCTGATTTCTGACCCCAGAAAAGTACCACCGTAATCAAAAAGGAAGGCGTGGTTTGCAGAATAACGTTCGCATTTTACATGACTAAACTCCAAGGGTGACATAACATGTTAAAGTCGTGGTTCTTATTTCTAATTAAAAATATACACCCCTGATCAAAAATAAATACATCCTTATCTATAAATATGCAACATGATATAACGTGCCTGACTGACACTAAGGATGTCGTAAAATGTTTAAAATCCTGGAGTCACTCCAAGATGGCCGGAAGATGCAGAAAAACATTCACTGCTCGAAGGGTCACTTGCATATCCATTCTCTTTAATCGCATTTTGCGTATATCGGGTATGCCATATATGCCGGTCACTAAGGTGTCCGGTGTCTTACTGCTCGAACACCGGCATTGTGGGTGCGAATCCTCATCGGCGCGCGGATGTTGCATTTTTTACTGTATTTCCATTGTTCCGTGTAAGTAGAGAGACTTGCGACGGGCTGATCTCTATTCCACGGATTCCTAGTGCGTAAGAGCAAACAGGATTCATAACCCCATAAAGCGAGAGAAGCTGTTGGCCGTATTTGTGTGTGAGGATAGGTTAATGTTCACCATCGTGTACATCGGTACTTATTGTGTAAGGGTAGGATTATTGGCGAATTGGAAAGGATTTAAAAGGAATCGGAATGGCCTAATCTAAGCCCCCCCCCCCCTCCACATGCCCTTGTGGACTTCGTGATCTTCCCTCCTGGGCATGGCAGAAGTGTAACCGACTTTTGAGATTGGGACGCCCATGAAGCGCGGTTACGTTGTCCCGATGATGTGAGTGGTGATATAGGATGATGTAGTGCCAGGAGGGCCCTTAAACCTAAATTTTACTAACCTACCCAGACCATGGTCACCGCGGGAATCCTCCCCTTCAGGGAAAATTCCCACGGTACAACCGGGAATCGAACCCGGGACCTCATGATTAGTAAGGCCTAATCAAAGTACTGTTGCGGCATTTGCCTGGAGGAACTGAGGAAACCGCCGAAACAGCCTCCATAGCCAGTGCCCTGGTTGAGGTTCGAATTGGGCACCTAACGAACACACGTGTGGGGCGTTATCACTGCATTAACCCGTTTGGTAGTGTAAATAAAGAACAGCGACGGTATAAATGGAAGAAAGCATCGTGGTTCTTAGTTTTCAATGTGGTTACTGTATTCTCGGCTGTTACCTTGATCCTAGTCGGCGCGGAGGGATAAGAAGCAAGGTGGCTGCAGTGGGCGGGGAGGGGGGGAGCACAGCGCGTGCGTCTCCAAACATTTTCACTCCATGTCAAAAACATAGTCGTGCAACTTGCATGACTCTTCTGTTGCTTTGAAACAAAGCCAAGTGGTGTATTAGAAAATTCCAGCAAAGTAATTCATAGCCTTGTGCTTTGCTGTGTCGACTGTATAGCGGTTTGATAACGCTACACTGCAGCATATTGTGATGGTGTGTATAGTCCCACAGAGTAGATGTTCTTGAAACGGTTTGCGTAGCCCCTCCGCCGGCAGCCAAGCAGTGACCGGGCCGTGTAGGCTGCAGCTGTTTGCCGTGTTAATAGAGATAACCGGCTGACAGCAGTGCTATACTTCAGCATTTGTATTAAGATATTAGCAACTTGATAAGCAGTGTACGTTGTGTACAGTTTGAACTATAGAGTCAGTGTCAGTATGTGGAAGTAACTGTTTGAAAGCCTTTATCAGTTGTGTAAGAAGTTTGATTTGATATTGATGTTCGTGAAGGGAACGTTATTTTGCATGACTTTAACCAAAACTGGAATTTGTTGACGAAATATAAGAACCCATGAGTGTCAGAGCCCACAGGAATGCGCTCAGCGGTTCTGGACTACTTAGGCTTTGTATGAGGATGGACAGACAGGCTTGGCCAAGCTAATTGGTACATTTTTGCAGCAGTCATTGAGAGCGCCCCTAAATGATAAAAGCATAATGGAAACGTTTAAATTGTAAAATAACAGTTGCAGTAGCACAATGCCATTTTCAGTAAACATATTTATAGCAGGTTCACGATATTCGTAATTAATTGGGACCGATGAAACCGTCACGAGCCTGGGAATTTTCAGTGTTAAACCCTACTTTTTTGCCTCCATGCACTTTCGAAATACCCCCAGTAATGAAAGTGTTACAAAAGTCATCGTGGTTTATCTTTTGGAGCATGAAATATATTAAATGTTGGAAGGAGAGTTGCAGTTCACGAAGCTCAATAACACCTAACAAACATCGTAATGTGCGCAATGGCAGGAGAGTGGGGACAGCTGACTTGGCAACCGCGTGGTCTCATCCCGTTTCCCCGGAACAAGTCTTAAAGGTTGAAACATTGGTTCATTGTGTGATCACGAAGGGTCATAATCCCGAACAGCGAGGCTGTAAACATATAAATTCATATGGAAAGAAACTACTAATTTTTATAACGAGGGACTGTCGTGTATTTTTCGTATGTGTTCGTAAGGTTGGTTTTTATTGTTGCACATTGAAGTTCTAAAAGTGAGCATATACAATAAGATTCCCATTTGTTTACTTCCTTCTAAATCCAAAATTATTAGGAGGCCCGGGGGGGGGGGGGGGGGGGGGGGGGTTTGCCCACAAGGGGGGTGGGTTTTATTTTTGGTGGGGTTTTTTTTTTTTTTAAATTGTTTCGGTTTTTCCTT
>Ga0123357_10006846_pt1 | contig 14005 bp, 10 predicted proteins | sample TergutEmb28metaG_FD_89873 | JGI IMG/M metagenome (GOLD analysis project Ga0123357, IMG submission 89873) | Embiratermes neotenicus P4 segment gut microbial communities from Petit-Saut dam, French Guiana - Emb289 P4 | ecosystem: Host-associated > Arthropoda: Insects > Digestive system > Gut ... | reverse complement strand
GCTGAGTGGCACACGTGTTAAAACGGAGGACTGAGTAGGATGAGGAGAGAAACTGATTTTTTTTTTTTTTTTTTTTAAAAAAAAAGGAGAGCCTTTCCGAAAATGGAATCGACAGTGCGGGGGCTTTAATATAATTCAGAATTCTTAAACGCTCTGCTCTCCTGCTGAGTCACCACGTTTGGCGTTGTGTTTATTCATGTCAGGTAGCGTTCAGACTAGAGCATTCTGCCGTAACGCAACTGCGTCCGGTTCTGTTCGCGCCAAGGTTGAGGTTCGGACAAGACGGCGCGGGTTCTGGCGAAGGTTGTGCGCGCTGTGACGCACCAGCTGTTCGCGCCTCCTGGTTGAAAGTTGCCGTGCGAGTATCAGCCCGACGGAAAGATCGCAGCGAATACAGAAACACGTCCGGAGTTCCTGCAGCGGCCTAACGTAACATCCGTTGATGCGCATTGGTAATCCGACAGCAAGATGAATCAACCCGAGCAGCGAACCGAAGAGAGCGAATGCACAGCGACCTCGTTCACACCTGCGAGTCCCGTACATTACGCTGTTACGCTGCGGCAGAGTGCTGAAGTCTGGGCGCGCCCTTAAGATATCCCACAAAGAACACATGAAACTTAACGACTGTGCAGCGAGTTAGTCCGCTACGTAGACTTACCATCACCAAGGTGGACCGGGGTAGCGTAGTTGGTAAAGCAACTCGCTACGGACTGGACGGTCTGGGGATCGAATCCCAGTGGGGGGCGAGATTTTCCGCACCCGTCAAAACCGGCCCTGGGGCCCACCCAGCCTCCTGTACAATCAGTACCGGGTCATTCCCGGAGGTAAAACGGCCGGGGAGTGGCGTTGACCACCCACCCCATCTAGCGCCGAAGTTAAAGAAGCAGTATATCTGTACTTCTCCCCCTCTGGGCCTTCGTGGCCTGTTCTAGGGTGAACTTTACCTTTGTAACTTTACTGTCAGCAATAGGTTTATCTCCAGCACCAAAGAAGATTGCAAGGTACATCAGAATGAGTATGGAATCTATCATAGAACTGCTGTATACTTGAAGGTTTTCCCCTAATCATACTTACAGATGACGTCAATGATGGAGCCCACCTCGTACTGGGTTCCATATCTCTGAGACAGTGCGACAGCCGCCTTATTGCCAATCTTCATCTGTGAGAAGATAACACAAAACATAACACTACTACTTACTGCCTGGATGACACATAGAGGTGTAATAGAAAGCTTGTGACACTGGTATGTAAAAGTCCAGTTTCTAAATCCAAGAAATCATGAAGAAACTATTTTTTAATAAACTCAGTCGGTTCATGTGTACGGAAAAGATTACTGTTTGTTGTTGCAGCTATAAAAAAAACTCAAAGCAGATATTATAAATAATTACAACTTTTAGTGTAGGATCTATATACTCTTTGGAAAAAATCTTATTTTAAAATTATTCCTGCTAAACTTCAGAACCTTCAAAATTTGCAGGCTTCACCAAACCTGATGTGGGCCATCAAATCGAGGAGGACGAAGTGGCTGGGCAGTGCAACATGGAAGAGAGGATAGGTTTATATGTCAGGATAACATTAAACTAAATACTTGGAACAGAGTCCTTGAAAAACTAATAAGTCCACAACCCGTCAGTAAATTTTCTGCCTGTTATATACACCAGGATCTCATTTCGGGTTTTCGTCAGCACGCCAACGAATCATATCCAGAGCTGGATGAATCCAGTCCACGCTCTCCCATCCCTTTGGATTAAGATATATTTGAATATTATCCTTCCATTTATGGCTGGGTGTTCTAAGTTGTCTCCTTCCTTCATGCCGTCTAAACAAAGTCCTGTATGCATTTTCCTCTTTTCTTTGTGCGCAAAATGCAAAGCCCATGTCTTTCTCCTTGACTGGATGAGCCTAATATTAACTGAAGAACACTGATCATGGATCTTTATTAAGGTAAAGTTTTCCCCGTTACAGGCCCGCTGTGGCCCAGAGGGTGAGTAAAGTTACAGCTCTACTCTTCCATGACCGCGACCCTAGAAGGGGGTGAGTGGTCAGCAGCACGCCCCGGCCGCACTTTACCCCCGGGAAAGACCCGGTACCCATTGTACAGGAGGCTGGGTGAGCCCCAGGGCCGGTCTGGACGGGTGGAAAATCTCGTCCCCACCGGGATTCGATCCCGAACCGTCCAGGCCGTAGTCAGTCGCTATACCGACTGAGCTACCCGGCCCACATGGCTCTTTATTAATAATATTAAAATGGATCTAAAGTAAACAGGATATGAAGTTGTGCACATGATTTATCCAGCTCAGGAAATGGAAAATTGGCTGCTTGTTGGCGCACAGAAAAGAACTTTCGTGTTCCATAGTTGTCGGGGAGTTACTTGACAAGTCGAGATACTGCTAGTTTCTCAAAGACTATGTTCGAGCCAGTTGTTTCTACGAAACTACGGAAGATACTTGAAACGAACTTCCGCAGTCTATAAACCTAAGCTTTAGCGTTGTTTGTTACAGTTATACAGAGACTGATCTGGCAGACCTGCCTGATTTTGGAAAATCTGTGTCATAATATTTGTAACGTCGGAGTTTTATTAACATACAAGTTCATCATAGTTGTCGGCCGTCTCTTGACGATGGCCAAACGGGATCATGAGCAGCTGGCTGTAACTGTGGAGGCAGAAGTAGACGTCGGGATTCAACTGCGTGATGGTAGCGGACAGACTCGCCGTCTCCACCGTGGAGAAAGGGCCCGTCCCTGCGTAGGTCTCGTCACACTCATTGCTGCTAGCACCGCCCTCTGCGGAATATGCATAACCCGTTAGTGGCAACATTCCGCATTTCCTACTAAGTATGGGTTTTGTTTGGGTATTACGCCTATTTGTAATCGAGCCGACTGCTCTGAAGCAGGTACACATGCGAGTGAAAGTGACTCTTAGCACATAAAAGGGAAAGATATATTTGACAACTTCGGAAATATTAAAATGCAATTTAACCCAGTTTTTGGTTGTGGTATTTCCTTCAAGCCAGATCCTAGACTTGATGTACAAGTAGACAAAGAACCCCCTTTTTATTAAACAAAATATTGAACTGTAGTTAAATTAGAGAATTGTTATTTAGTTGAACAGTCTGATGAATAAAATAACACATTTCATTGATCCATGCTATATAACTTATCATTGTAGCAACGCATGTCTCTAGTTGTGCTTTGGAGAGAAGTGAGAGGGAAGTGTTTTATTTAACAATGGTCTCAATTAATACAAAGGGAGAAAAGGAGTTCGTGCAGAAGCTATCTGGTGTGTAGTTCCTTCGCCGAGTAACAAGTCGTATTGTTATGCATAATGTCCTGAGATCTCTGTTTTCCAGACACATATCATGATCAAACAGCGAAAGGGCGCGGGCGCCTCTGAGTTATAACAGGAAATGTTGCGTTCAGCCAGAGCTGGATACCTTTCCAATCGTTCAAAGGCATTAGCGCCAGTGTAATGCAGGGCTTATTCTCGTGCATCAAGACCGGCTTGACCATTACAGGCACTGATCTGTAACAGGATATCGCAGTATCCGTCGTGTGTATATTCCATCATTATTGCGTGCGATCTGAAACGTACTGTGCATGAGTATTTTGTGTTAACCAAACAAAGCGATTTATTAATTTAAGTAGCATACTAACTAATGCACATATAAAATTTCTTTTACATTAAAACATTTACAATCGCTCCAACATGTTTCAGCGAGTGTAATTTTAAAATGTGACTTTAGCAAGGAACAGCGTAGCTCCCTGAAGATGATCTTAGAAATTGATCGAAACATGTTGGAGCGATTTCAAATGTTTTAATGTAAAAAAAATTCTATATGTGCATTAGTTTTTGTGCTAATTAAATGATTCTACGAAATGCACAGTGCAACGATGAAGAAAGCGATTTATTATATGAGAAGTGTCTTACCCCACTATACGGCGACTTGCATCTTACAAACTGAATATCTCATCACATGTGTTGTGAAATATTTTGGACTTGCTTTTGACTAGGAATGAAATTATGGAGAGCTTGTGTTGGAATTTCCTTCTATCTGTAAAGCGTTGGTCGTATACGAATTAAATTTAATATGAAGCTTTTGTGGAATGTTACTAAAGGAAACAGAAGTATTCGGGGAAGAACCTGTCCCAGGCAACTATCCGAGTGGAATGGCCTTGTATTAAACCCAGGCCTTTGAAATCAGAGGCGAGCAAAAACCGTACGATCCATGGTATGGCCGTTAATCAAGAGCTGGGCATTAATTGCTTCGGAATTTATTGTAAATGCTGGTTTCAAACACCTAGCAGATAGGCCAGAGACGGGAACTCAAAATATGTTGGACTACAGGAGTGTGTGTACATAAAAATTGTTATAGTCCATAGACAGAGCCATACTTGATTTTGTCCGAAGCACTACGATGCGTCTCCTCCCCTTTTCTCGTCACCGGCCTGATTGTCACTGTAGGATCGTAAATTCTGGCACGTGAAATCAATCACGGATGTTTCTACGCAGAAATTTTCTCACGTAGCTCCGTGTGGAAATATTGAATCCTTTAAGATGTTGACTTCTTGTATTCCAGGTTGCTGGTCCACCTCTTCAAAACATTGATTGCAGACCTATCGACTTAAACTGGGATGGGGCACCCTCCATTTGCTTAACCATTGTTCTTATCTGTGGTTGTGAGTAACAAACGGAAATAAATTGGCCTTAACACCCTAGTGTTATAACAACACTGGAAGGCTTTAACCATTAATGTATAGGGATTTTTCGTCTTTTGAACGGTTTTTATAAAGTAGAAAGTTGAATATTCCACATTACCGTTCCAGTGGTCGTCCCAGTTTCTGTTAGGATCCACTCCATTGCAGACTGTGCCGTTGGTTACCGTCTTGCGCCACATGCGATCCTGAAATTGAGCAATTAGTATTAGCATTATACAGTCTCAAGATTTCTGTAGGGCCTCAGTACCTGCAAGGAGACAGAGAAACTTTGTACCGGGGAGTAAACACAATTCAATTTCCTGAGATTTTGTATATTAATTATTATTGTCATCGTCATCATCACCATCATCATTACAGCATTTGGTGGGCTTTGTATTCATTTTTGTAGTTTTCGTAGCAATGTAGTTTTATGGGTTGGGGCTGTTAGCTCCAAGCACAATCCCCAACGTGGAAGACCAGGGTATCCATTTTTTGTTTGGGTCATCACATTTGACCTCTATGGCATGGGTGGCCCAACCAGTAACTACGCTAACGCTAGCATAGCTCTCAGAATCATTTGACCATGCAAGCCCCACCACTACGTCCAATTAGGGATACCTTCGGGGGAGTTTTGTAGGTTACTGTTTTATTTTTTGTCGATAAATATGTTTTGAATCAAATAAAGTCAAGGCGCCTGAATATTAATGACAGGCCCATATAGAGCCCATTTTATGTCACTTGTCAGCTTTGCATGATAAGAAGTTTCTGGGGAATTTCATGCAGTTCCATGCGAGATTAATGTATATTGTAGGTTTATTGGACAGTGTACTCCACTAAATAGCGTAGTGCTTTTCGACCGGTGGTAGGCGGAGGCTCATCTGTTTGATAACAAAGTACTTCGAAATTATAATTTTCTTTCATTATTCGATTTCAAAGACGCTGATCGCATTTAAAAATTATTTTAACTGTATTTACATAAAAAGAAAACATATAGAATTATTTACGAATTTAAACTATAAGAGTACAAATTGTTCTATCATTATATCTTTAGAAGGATCGGGAGGACGCAGTCGGTATAGCGACTCGCTAGGGCTAGACTGTCCCGGGATCGAATCCCGGTAGGGCGAGATTTTCCGCACCTGTCCAGACCGGCCGTGGGGCCCACCCAGCCTCCTATACAATGGGTACCTGGTCTTTCCCGGAAGTAAAGCGGCCGGATCGTGACGTTGACCACCTACCCCATCTGGTGCCGAGGTTAAAGAAAGAGTAGAGTTATAACTCTACTCCCCCTCTGGGCCTTTGTGGCCTGTTATAGGGTGAACTTTACCTTTACCTTTGAACTTGATATGTTCAAAACCTGGTGGTACACAATGGCTAAATATTTACTTCGTTGTAGTGGTAGACAAGGAAAAAATGCTGAAGAGCACTGAATTAGGGTAATGTGGAAATCCACCTCTTCTATACATACAACTCTCCGAAAACACATCTTTAGGCCTATTAAAATAGCGGAAGCACTTCGAAATTGAAAAAAAAAGTAAAATGTTGTAATATACTTAAAAAACACTTCCTTATAAGTACACAACCTAGTCTCTAAATAACCTCACCAATGCAAAATAGGTACTGTGCATTTCTGCAAAGGGAGGATTAAAATAACAGTAAATTTAACAACATGTACTTGGCACATTTGAATCGTTAATTTTAACGCAGTAATTCACAAATTTGTAACGTAGCTGCAGATGTTTCAGCCTCACTACATTGAAAATTTGAGATTTTATGAAAACCTTAAATCTATAAGTCGGTACGTGGAAGAGGTTTCATTCTTAATAGAATTCCCATGTTTATAAACAAATACTTTTCTCTAAGTACTTTTACTATTAATATATAATTCTTGCCTCTTGCGGCCGAAACATTTGGTATGGTTGAAAACACAAAGGGCAGCCAAGGTGTTGTGATTGGCGGTTCATATTATACCTTCCTTATGACGGTCACAGTGGGATATCCGAAGTAAAGTCTTTTGTAAAGAATCGAAAAATATCTAATGTCGTTCCTCCCATATTAAACTTTTTCATAATATGTTAAATAGTTTGGTAGATGGGTGAAAACAACACCTCACTTGTCCTCTTATTTTTCCCATCAGATCTTAATAACGGCGACTGTTTTTTTAAAAGAAAAGTGCGAAGAAAATAAGACAACTTTTTTTGTAAAATTTAAATGGTTATGTAAATTTGTCCTTCTTCAAGACATAATGACATATAGGGAGGAATGCAAATTAAACTCTATTCATTCTTAACTTGGACAGTAGATGGAGATGCATGTTCATCATAACTCGGCACTTCGTGTACAACAATGAAATGTAATTCTGCAAGCAAGTCTGTCTATTTTTTTACTTAACACTGTTCATATTTGAAAATTTCGTAGATGTTTGACGATACAGAGAATTCATTTATCTTCAGCAAACCCCTAATGGAGTCAGCTTCTTATTAAAAAAAAAAAAGAGATATATCCTCTTTTACACGCGTTGGTGGGAAAATCCGTTTTGAATATTCATGATTTGAAAGTTTAGACCTTTCATGCTATCGCATATGTATTATGGATCAATGTTACAGGCTCTGAGATACCAATTTAGGCTAATTGGATTTAAGCCTGTAACATTTTTTTTTTGCCTAATTCTGTTTACACTAAATTCATGACAACTATGTTAAAATTCGTATAGCTACATAGGATGTCCAACAGTTCGCTTAAAGATGGGCAATTTTTGCATTACCATTGTCATGGCTTTTTTAAGAAGTGGAAATTTACGAAGTTTCTTTAAAATTTACATGTTTACAACTCAGCGCCGAGTAGAGATTCCGATCGTAATCGCCAGTCACCACACACTTTATCACCAAAAAAAAATCAAGAACCCATAACCCTCCCGTGGTCATCAAGGTTCCCACGGACATGCAGCTGGCTATTCCTGACCTAGGCTGCAGGGTTTTTTTAGAACATCTGAATGGCCCAAATTCTTACCGTGGTATGAGAATACTGATAACCGTCCGGGTTGGTGCTCGGAAAGACGTACCAATCAAAGTTTTCTGCGATGAACCTAATATCAGCGTCTTGACTTGTCAGTAGCTGGTTCAAGATCCATGTAGCCAGGGCCGGACAAATCCACTCACGTGCATGGATTCCTGTAATAAATCTTACACTTAAGCCAAGAATCTACGAGCTGTTCATTATCCTTAAACGAGCAGTAAAAAGAGACTCCTTAAACCTTGGCCTTAGATAGGAAAATTTTTTTCGTGTTACTGGAGGTTCGCATAGGACTTAGTTTTTTTATTACCATTTTAACTTGACAGGGCAGGCAATGTACGAATAAAGTAACAGTGAGGCGGGTTCGTGCAACCATTGTTGTAGCTGAAAATCAATAAATATTACTTATTCTGAGTGTGTGTTTGTAGCCTTAGATGTCCAGCATGCAATGCACATGGGCCATATTTTCATCTGTGGCCTGTCTGGCTGTAAATATTCTTCCACATTATCTCATAAACGGTAAGATTTTCAAAAAAAAAAAAAAATAAAAAAAGAAATACCTATTTTGATTTCCTCCGCCCTGCTTTCTGAAACATTTCTCGTTCTAAGAAGAATGAAGCGAGATATGACCAAAAATGTATATTGTGCTTCATGCGAAGTATCCCTAATGCTTGTCATATTTAATGAAACTAGATTTTCCTCGTCAGATTGTCGAAAATTCTCAAATATTAAATTTAATGAAAATTCGTCCTGTGGAAACCCAGCTGTTCCATGCGGACGGACAGACGGTCAGACGCACATGACGAAGCTAATGATAGCTTTTCGCAATTTTGCATGCGCACCTAAAAATTGTTTGAGTGAGTTTACATAGTGAACAGCATCACACTAAGAGCAAAAAATATGTTAGGAATTTATGTTCCCTGCAGGAACAACCCATACCCAGATACAACTATGATGACTACATAAGCGAAATGAAAGGACGAAAGCGGCGCATACCATAGTGCGAAACAGGCCAGTAAGAAGCAAAACCAAAAGCAAACTGGATTCCGAAAGGAAAACCTTGCAGATAGCACTCAAAATTGGAGACAGAGTGATCCTTTTGATGAGAGTGTGCGAAGAGGGCGATCTAAGAATTTGAGGGCCCAATGGTTAGGGCCGTATGTGGTACTCGCCGTTGATAGATTTAACGCCACCATTATACATGGACGGAATGCCATAAAGATTCATGTGAGCCGGTTAAAGCCGTTTTATTAGAGTAACGAGGGCAGCAGCACGTCACCGCCTAGGAGGTAAAACATGTAGTAATTGTAAGGTATCTATTCGCCAAGAGAAGGCGTTTAGACAGATTTTGCTTTTTTCAGGTATGAGGGCTATTGGAACTAAGTGGCTCATGATGACACTTGGGCTCTTAATTGTGTGCCGGAGAATCGGGGTACCGCGTGGAGAAGTTCGGGGAATCGCCGGGACTATTTTACGTAGACAAAGGAACGATGAATTTGTATAATACCATTTGGACAACAGTTATGTCAACTTGGAAGCGGAAGATTTGGAGATAGATAACTTAGGCTCCTACATTAACCACGTAGGCAGGCTGTGCAACTCAGTGGAAGTGAGGAACTGGTCGGGATGTAGTCAGTTCGGGGAATTAGTATCAAATCGTTTCGGGCACTTGCGGCGCAGCGAAAGCCTGCTGACAGATACCGTTGGGAGAAAGCACGAAGACTCTGGACTCAGACGTGGGATTCTAATTTTTGTGGGCGAAATTGGCACAATACTACTTGGTACCTTAGACGAGAATGACGCTGACTACTATGACGAACAAATACACAGATTTGAGAGGAATTCTGACGATACCACTGATCTCTTGAAGCAAAGATTTTCGTAATTAAGTCTACACTGGGCGTCCTAAATAACACCTTAGTGAATATAGAACATAATGTTAAACTGGTAAGAAAGAGACTGTCCAATATTCAGACTTATCTGGACACACTATCCTCAGAAACCTCCTGTAAGCTTGACATTTTTGAGGCCAAGTTCATGATAGAGAAACACATCACCCAAGTTAATAATGGTATTACGATTTTGCACAGGAATATACGTTTGGTACTAGATAGTGTTCTCAACGCTCAGGCAGGGAGCACACAGCCACAAATTGTGCCACCTAAATTACTCCTGAAATTCCCGAAGGTGAATCAATCATTTTTTCCGCTAGACACTATCTTGCCCTTTCCTCTGATCAAAGACGCAACTAACCTTATCCATAAATGTAAAGGTAAAGTGATCCCGTTACAGGCCCGATGTGGCCCAGAGGGTGGGTAGAGGTATAGCTCTACTCTTCCATGACCGTGGCACTAGAAGGTGGTGAGTGGTCAGCAGCACGCCCCGGCCGCACTTTATCCCTGGGAAAGACCCGGTACCCATTTTACAGGAGGCTGGGTGGGCCCCAGGGCTGGTCTGGACGGGCGGAAAATCTCGTCCCTACCGGGATCCGATCGCGGACCGTAACCCTATCCATAAGGTGTGCGAAATGCATGTTTATATTCAGAATGGAAGACTGAGGTATGTGGTGAGCGTACCACTAGTAAATAAGGTGGAATTTAAAGCGTATCATTTAATGCCTGTGCCAATCCCAATCAACAAGGATAAACCAATTTATATTGTGACAGTGAAGTCTATACTGTGTGTGGACAAAATATGGCAATACTACTATTTCAGCTCCGATCTTGAACTACAAGAATGCAAAGAGTCCACTAAACAAAGATACGTGTGGTAACAAAAGAACCACCTATTGTCTAGTCTAGTAGAGGAAGAGTGTGCTGTGCGATTTTTAAAAGTGTGGAAACCCTACCCGAGAGTTGCGAAGTGCATTTTGTGCAACTGACTCACACTGTGTGTACTCAGGTCAACTATAACGACTGGATTTACTACACGTCAAGAACAGGCAGTGCAACAGTGTTATATGCCGATGGAGACCCAGTAGATATCCTTCTGTAGGGACCGGGTAAACTGGTTATTGACTCAACTTGCAAAGGTTACAGCAAGGCCGCACTACTGCAGCCTATGCGCTCTGTCCTTGCAGTTAGTTCAAATGATAGGGAAAACCAGTTAATACAGGTTAAGTTGCACAATGAATGCTGTGAGGAACTACGTAAACGCTTAAATTTTAGCACCTTGAAACTCGATCTTAATTTTCGGGAAAATATATCTCATGCTGACGATTTGAGGTACACAGCAGTCAAAGTAAGAGACCTCGAGAGACACGTTTTGGAACACGAGTAGAAAGAGAACCACTCGAGAATTCATCATGGCTATTCTATTGTTCTGTAGAAAATAACTGGTTTGCTATGTTTTATGTTGCATTTCGTTTAGTACGTTGTATGATGTCTAAAGGAACTTACCAGAGAGGGGCGGGCGCGCTCAAAATAACCCGTCGAGAAACAGCGAACCCAGAGTCTGCGGGTTCGGGAAGTGTTATCAATATGAACACTAAAATTAGTAACGAAAGTCTGACGAATACCCCAGAGAACATACCTCTGCGCACCCTGAAACCCTCTGACAACAAGACTGGAAGAGTCGGAGACGCGACCTATTCATCGTCTCCGCCGCTCCGCACTTACTTTTTTTCCGACCAATTTCAGGTGTAAAATTGGTCTTTCCTCACGGGGGGATGTGATCCATCCCTGCACACCTAGACCCCGAAGAAATTTTGAGGCATCTTTATTCTACTTGATTAATTGTTATATTTATCTCTTGTATTAAACCCTTGTTGGTATCGTGTCTTGCATTGTGAACCTTGCCCTGTGTCAAGCGCCTGTTTGGTTGTTGGCCTCACCGCTTGACGCACGGGACAGGGTAGGAACACATATGATCTTTGTGCCAGAAGCATGTGACTAGACTAGTTAACTACCCTGCAATCCCGGTATTTCGTTTGTTATTCTGCTGTAAGATTTCACGCTGTAACTTTCACCATCGAAGCACGGGGCACGACACTACACCCCGGCATGACAATAAAGCGACTCAGAATCCTACTGTTTTGGGCGTTTGACCAACATCCAACTCACCGCTCGGCTAGGACTCGGGATGCAATAATACAATTTGTATCTGTGTTTGGTATCTACATCAGTGCAGAATTTCATACTTCATGCTCTAATGGTAAATTAGTTATCAGCATGAAGCCGATCAAAAATGTTGTGCAGTTCACAGGTACGCCGTTTTTCTGTTTTGCATTTAACTGTGAATTGGTATATTACACCTTACTCCTAATCTCCAAAATAATACGTGCAATCTACCTTTCAGGTGGAGTCTAAAGAATCAAACGTTCTTACTGCTTCTGTATAGGGTGTCAATCAGCACCGAAGAAATAACAAATTTAAATCTGCGATAGACGTAACAACAACAATAATAATATCAGTATTAATTAAATTTAAGTGTAATATGTGTTATAGTCTTCTAGGTTGCGAAGCCGTACAAACTTGCATGTGGTTAACAAGCTTAGATATATGTATGTCTATTAGTGTCTTTGGTTATTCATGTATTTAAAGTTTACTGCACTAGTTTAGATTATATATAGTCAAATTAGAGAGTAGTTAGAAAATAATTAGTTGGAAGGGATGTGGAAAGTTCTGGTCGTGGTCTCATTTGAGGTTGAACTATAGTGCTATTTACATGGAGAGTAGGTGGTTCCCTTCGGAGTTCCAAACTCCCTGCCGAAACAGGGTCGCTACCCACTCAGTAACCATGTTCGGTGTATCATAACCACGGAAATTACGTTCTAAGTTCTCGCCGTCGTAAAATTTAAAATCTAACAAATTTCAGCGTAATTCGCACAAAATAAATTGTACTAACACATTTTTTACATTTATGCTTATTATACCAGATGTAAAACCACTCAGTCCTACACTTGTCGCATACTTTTCGTATGATCCGATAATGGTTGGACGATTCAGAAAGTTTTGTTGTGTCAAACTGAAGCTTTTGTAACTTTACCTACCGGCTGATATGTCGTTCTGAATTTTATTTGAAAAGTGCCTGTAAATTGTTAGTCTGTTAGAACACTGAAAAATTTTCAACAAATCATAAATGATTTTCCTCGTAGAGGATCTGATCATAACAGCATATATAAAATATTTGAAATAAATTACAGGTAAAAGATATTTCTTACAACCCCTGTAACCTTAATCTCAGCATGAAATTAACACTTCACAGCTCATTTCCATCAAGGTTCTTTAAAAGCCGAGTCATGTGTGTCCACAATTATAAGATCATTTAAGGCACGAAGATTTACTAACAGTTAATTAAAGAAGATTAAACTCTCCTTAATATAATGGCAGCAATAAATTTCAAGCATAATATGATCAGCTACAAACCATCCCACTAACCAAGAATGAATTTTTTCCCGACGGACTTACGTACTTAAGATCCTGGGCAGCTCACCTGACTCGACGAAGATCTTGGGGTTCCCTTCTTTGAAGGAAAGTTTGACCCCAAGAATTTCCCGTCCTTCGAAAGTGGTACCACCGACGTACAGCTTCACGACATCCGGAAAATCTGCGGCCAGAGACCGTAGGTAGGCGTAGGTCTGCGAACGCAATTAAGCGCAGTGAGTGTCATTGCGACTTGTGGTTCTGGGTGATATAACGAAAAGATTTCCTGACTGTAGGCAGTGAAAGACAAAAAATAAGTAATTTGTTGACCGCACTTTCTCCTACTCCTTGCACATAAACTACTTACGTCATCTATATCGTAATAGTCTGTCCAGCCGTAACCTGCCCGCGATCTCTGCTTAGGTCTCTCATTGTCAATAGCCCTGTAAGGACAGAAATAAAGATGTACGAAAAGTTAGAGGTATAGAGAAAAAATACTGTACATGCAGCATTTGATGCAAGGACATTCTCATTTTTTAAAAAATAAATTACTATATTGTTTGCTCAGAAGCAGGGTCCGGTCACAATATAATATTATCTTACAATGGGGTGCTGATACGTCTTTAGCCCGACTTACTTCCCGATGTCGTAGGACGGAATTGATAGTGTCGTTGGAACGTGGGGTCTGTTCATGTGCCGAATTGCAAGTCTTTTCTTGTTACAGAGGCTGAAAGTAAGCATGTCAGCCGAGGCGCGCGATTTAAAAAACATGGAGAGGTGAGCTGTCATCAAGTTTTTTTTTTTTTTCCTGCAAGAGAAGGTCCCCAAGGAAATTTACGCCATTCTGATAGAAACATTAGGGGAACATGCACCATCGTATGCCACCGTCAAAAACTGGGTGGCCCAGTTTAAACGTGGTGATTTTTCCACCTGTG
>Ga0123357_10006845_pt1 | contig 14007 bp, 12 predicted proteins | sample TergutEmb28metaG_FD_89873 | JGI IMG/M metagenome (GOLD analysis project Ga0123357, IMG submission 89873) | Embiratermes neotenicus P4 segment gut microbial communities from Petit-Saut dam, French Guiana - Emb289 P4 | ecosystem: Host-associated > Arthropoda: Insects > Digestive system > Gut ... | reverse complement strand
GGAAAGGTTCGATCTCCTGAAAAACAGAATAACGGACGAATATGCTCAATACGGCGAGACGGTGCTTAAGGATTACTTCAAAGAGAAAATGACGGAAGAGGAAGACATCACCAAGATTGGATCGTATTGGGACAAGAAAGGACAGAACAAGATAGACATCATCACGCTGAACGACCTCAGCATGAAAGCAGTGGTAGCGGAGGTAAAAAGAGATCCTAACAAAGCGGATATCGAAGACCTTATGAAAAAAACCGAGTCCGTCGCGGGGTTGAAGGAGTTCGACGTCGAATATCGGATCCTCTCCCTTGACGACATGTGACCTCTTTCTTATCGGCATTTCGAAGCCGTAATCGGGCCGATCATCCTCGAGTCTTTCCGCTTCAGCCGGAAACGCTTGATAAATTTTTGAAGTGTTTCCGCATTATTCGGAAAGTGTGCAAAAATATTGAAACGGTTTCCGATAAAGTCGGAAACGCTTGTATTGCTGTGGCAGTGGTTTGACGGCGCCGCCTTCGGCGGCAACGGTCACTTGTAATTCTTTATTTTGAGTCCAGGCTCTTTGTTCGCGCATGTTCCGCATATCGGTTCTTTCTTTCCAAGGAACTTGCTGACATACAGCGAACACTCAGCGCAAAGGGTCTTGCCGCATCTGCTGCATGGTGCACTGTGCTTCTCATCGGTCACGTTCCCGCATTTCACGCAGACGGTGCCGTCCTTTGTTATTTTGCCGCCACAGATGTCGCAGGAGTGTTCCTTCGGCTCCATTATGAAGAACTCGTCCGAACTGCTTTCCAGAGACCGTATGGTCCTTCTTTTCCCGAACAGTTCGTACTCAACATCGGATAAGGGAAGATACAGGCACATCACGTTCTGAATGGTGATATCCTTCTTCGCCGGGGTGCATGTCTTCGTGCCGACCTTGCCGGACTTCGCGGTGTACGGGACGTATTTGGTGTGGATATCCCGCACCCTGTCGTACAGGGTATCGAGTATCTGCTTCCTGGGCCTCAGGAGATCGGCCTCTTTTCCCTTGGGTTCGTATGCCATCCGCGGGGCCATATCGTAGACCTTCACGAAATCCTCTCCCTCTATCTTACCTGTTCTCTCTCCGATGTAAAAGTATCCTTCTCCTGTTTCCTTGTGGATCACTTTGCCGGAGATGTCGAACTCGGCGTTCACTTTGTAGTCTATCTTATAGAACGGCACAAGGGTGATCTTCCTTTCCGGGATCGACAGGTTCAGGCCGATGTCATCAGAACATTGCAGTTCCTGTTTCAGTCTTTTGGCAAGATGCTCCCTGAACTCCCTGTCGCTGTTGGAGATTATCGTGAAGGCCTCCGGTTCTTCTTTCTTGTAGATGAGTTTGATGCCGGCCTTGTATGCCATGGATGCAAGCTTTTCGAGATCCATCAGAGTGATGGGGAGTTTGTTCTCATCCACATGCTTCTGTGCGGTGGACGCGAAGCGGCCGGATGTTACGATCACTCCTTCTTTGATGTTTTTCTTCTTCATCGCAAGGTAGAATTTCTCTACGGCGGGTCTTCCTATTGGGGATTTAGCAGGATGCTTGCATTCGACTGCGATGTTGTTTTTGCCTAGAACAACGAAATCCGTCTTGCCGTCATCGGAAAGGAATGAGCGTTCTACTTTGGATTTGTGGAAAGCCGAGAAGATCTCCTCGCACATCTGTTCGAAACCTTCGCTGTCGAGACCTTCCGTGTACAGGGTCTTCATAATCCCAAAAGGGAGATTCTTATTTTTGATTATTTGTACGCAGGCCTGATGCGGCTGTCCATCCTTTGAGGCGTTCGAAGAGGAGGACAATCATCCAAACGCAACCAGTGTCTGGGCTGAATTATCCTCTGTACGTCCCATTGTACAGACCCCAAAACTTTCTCTTCGTCTTATGTTCCACTTTGATTTTTTCAAAGAACTCCTCATGGCTCGGTTTGACTGATGAATCCGCACCCGATCTATGCACCTCCTCAAGCATTCTCATAATGCTGACCGCCACACCGTATTCCATATTCCTATATCCGTCCAGAATGTCCATTATGCGGTTTCTCCTCATGAAAACCGCGCACTCTACCTTTCCCGCATTGACCATGCAGTGCTCAAGAGAGACCCACGAGTGCATTTCCATAGATCGATATCCATTCTCTCGAACGTATTCTTCAATGCGGTCTGCATATCCCATTTCCACAAACGCGCATAGCGTCTTTTCACTGAGGCGTTCTCCTCTCAGCGTGAATTCCCGCACTGCCTCCTCTTCCGAAACCCCGGTGAGCCTGAGCATATCTGAAAAGAGCTCTGTGTCAAATGCATACTTTACCGTCCTTTCAATGCAGTCCGCAAGAAGACCGCTCATGCCGATGGACTCCACAAACTCTTTGTGTTCAATGATGAGATTACAATGATTGATGCCGATCTTGGACACAGCCTCTCTGACAACTTCCCTGCGGTCCTGAGCCTCCAAAGCAACGGCGGCGGCCATGATAGCGGATGGGTCCGTGTACTTTTCGCATTCCTTGACAAACTCCTCGTATCTTTCCAGCCTGAAATACAGATCTTTCAGTTCGTTGACCCCTACCCCCGCCTCCCTGAACCTTTCCAAGAGATACCCCGTATCTGATTTGTCAAACTGCGGCATATGATGAAAGAACCAGCGGAGCTTCTGACCGCATACCGCATCCGCAAATTCTTCTGCGGACATCCCGGACATCTTTTCCTTCAAGACCTCTTCGTGCCGGTATAATGCATTATATATTGGATCGCTACACCCTATTGCATCCGTCTCTTCATATATCATGTTCGTCAGCCTCATTATCTCCGAGATACTGTCGATACCCTCGATCATATCGGCAAATATCTCATCGACCACTTCCGCCACGGCCTCATACTGGTCATCGTATTCATCGCGCCACCTATAGCCGTATCCGTACCGGCGGTCTTCATAGATGTGCCCCATCGAATAGTCTCCCAGAGTTCCTATCCTCTCCTCGGTCTCGGGAATCGAGATGAAGAATTGCTCCTCGTCAACATGATCGTCCGCGTCGGCATCATCTTCCATCAATCCGCTGAAGCAGACCCTTGAGATTATACAGTGTGCACACTTTTCCGTTCTGCATTTGACGCAATAAAATGACTCTCCTGCGGGAGAAGTATAGATGATGACCACGGTGTCCGACACGTGCGATTTTATTATGCCGTCGCCGGTGTCCTCATACACCGCTTTCACTCCTTCTTCCATCATTCTCTCTGCGGTTGCCCTCTCATTCAAAGGATATCCGCCGAGGATCTCTTCCATACTTTCCGGGATGGTCATCTTCCCGCCATAGGGGTGCGTCCATTTAATCTCTCTATTGCAGACATGTCCGCCGATGCCCGGCCCGCATAGATTACCAGAAAGTTATAAGAACCATTATCAAATACCAGTCTTACCGGGCTCGTGGTCTAGGGGTTATGACGTCGCCTTGACATGGCGGAGGTCGCCGGTTCAAATCCGGCCGGGCCCACCATCTGATACTCACTTATTACACTAAAATTGAGATTTACGCTCCTCATCATTATTACCAAAAAATCAATCCTATTCGGAGATGGTAAAATATATTCCAGAAAAGGATCTATACTTAAATCCTGATTACTCCATTATGGTCACCTCTTCGCAAAATAAACTCTTTACACCGCGCATCATTATCAAAGATTCATTTCGTGATACCATACTGTCAATAAAAGATGCAAACATCAAACTGCCACTATATCCAGAGGATGGAGAAGAGTTCATTGATCCCAATCTTTCAGCAGGCAGAGTTGAACAGCTAGAGGAAGAGATGGTCCGCACACTAGATATAAAGAGCGGAATGGATTTTTCGAGAATGGGCATTACAATCGCTGCATATGATGAGTCCATACAAAGGTACTCATCGATGGAGGGGAAAGCTGTCTTTACCGCACATGCAATAGTGATTCCGCGGATCGAAGATTACGCCGCGATAACATATCTCACTGCATATTTCTATACAAAATCAGAAGAGATCGGAAGAATAGCTGGTTTTACGACCATAAAAGATGGCAACATGGAACCAAGTTACGACAAATTAATGGATGAATTATACCTAATGCAGGAAGTTCCACCCGATACTGTGTTATTCATTGATGGCCCCCTGATCGCGGGTGATGTATACACAACCATGATCTCCGAGCAGAAGAGGTTCAAGGAGAAAAATATCGTTCCCGTGTTTTTTGTTAAGAACAGCAACAGCAACCTGATCCTAGACTACACCAATATAACAAAAAATCGTTACAACTCAGACATGCATTGGGCCAGCTCAATACTTAAAGCAGGCCAGCGCACATCATTTTTCAGATATACAGATGCTGTTAATGAGAGAAACACAAAGGTGTTCTGCTATCTTAAGTTCTTCAGCAGCCGTAGCCCAGTAAGGGTAGAGTTTTTCACTGATATCTATCGATCGTATTCCGGATTAATCAATAGCATCATGGATCTTGTGCTGTATATGTTGATCTGTCAGGGTAATCCAAAAAACACTCAGATCCGCCCAATAGCAATCGCTGAAATGTATGCTCGCGAAATTGTCAAGATTGTCAATGTAAAAGAGATCATGCGTAAGTCTGGCGTAACATCCACAATGAATGAAGAAAGAGATTTTGAAGAAGGTGAGTAAATAGGTGCAAAATGGATTGTTCTGGGAGAAGATAACAACGGAAAGATAAAACTCGTCTCGCAGTCTGGAATTACTGGTATATTACCAAAGGGGTCATATCTTACAGTAGATCCAAAAGAGCCTGGGGGCCCAAAACACATCTTGAGAGTCGATGAAAGTCGCCAAGTTGAACCATATGCACCCACATCGCTGGTTGCCGATCTCAACCTAGATGGATTCATCGCGGACAGCAGTTGCAAGAACGAAGTTACCGCATACCGGAGCGAAGACATATCAGATAGAACCGATGGCCTCCTTGATTTTATAAAACCTCAATCATATGCAAGAAGATCAACACAAGAAGAGGTTGATCTGGCGTTGGGTGACAAAAAGAAGGGGCCCAAAGTGTTCATAGCAACAGTTCAATCCAACCAGAACCAGATTCTAAAAGATGATAATGGGACACACATTACGGCCACGATACCGGAAGATGTTTTCTTTCATCAGATGATCATTTGCGGAAAGACTGGAAGTGGCAAGACCGTTTCCATGAAGTACCTATCCCAATATTTCGTGGAAGAGATGCATGGGGCCGTACTCGCAATCAATGTGAAAGACGTTGATTTCCTCCAAATGGACCATGCTTCAAATATTAACGATCCTGAGATCGTATCCGAATGGGAAACTCTGGGCGATACTCCACACGGCATCGACAATCTTGTCATGTATATGCCAGCAAACCGTAAATTCTCACAAATAAACGGAATCAATCAGAGCCTCTGCAAGAAGGTCACCCTTAATATACAGAAGATCGAGCCAGAAGCAATGATTGGCTTGCTTCAGGGCATTAGTGATAAGGGTGCTTTGAGCCTCCCCAGCATCTTTAGATTCTGGAGAACACATCGCGCTGAGAAGCTAACCTTCAATGAGTTCATACAATATTTCTCCTCAATGGAAGCGGAAAGGGGATTCCCCACACTTAACGAACGTGGTGATGAAAGTTATGTGAAGTTGCACTCGATGACATATGATAACATCCTCAGGAGCCTGGACAGTTCAAGCAGTTTCTTTGACGACAAAGACTCCATTACACTTGATGAAACCGACATCTTGCAGGCTGGGAAGATGAGCATTCTAGATTTTGCCGGAGATCAGGGTCCAAGATTTGGGTCCATTCTTCTCAGAGACCTTCTGAACAAGATCGTGAGTGCCAAAGATCAGATGAAAAGTGCGATACCAATCCTAATAATAATTGACGAAGTTCACCAATTTTATAGTGCAGACAGCACCAAAGAGGCCCTGTCCGATCTTGACAATATCTGTAGAACGGGGAGGAGTAAGAAAATTGGAGTTATTTTTGCATCTCAGAGTATCAGTGACATCCCATCTGGTCTAACTCAGGTAGTTAACACACAAATACTGTTCAAGACCGATTCACAATCGATGAAACTTACGGGGGTCAAAGTTACTCAGGAAGAGATAGAAGGCCTAAACAAAGGGTTTGCCATTGCTTCGATTCACGACCGCCATCGGCTGAAAGTTCTGAAGTTCCCATTATCTTATTGCGGAGTTGTTAAGAATGAATGATTATTCGCTCATGTATCTGCAATCGCTTACAAACAACGCTTTGCAGAAGCGAATTGTGGAACTAATCTCTCAGAAAATATCTGAAGAAGAAATGCTAAAGACACTAATTGAAGAAGTCGAGGCAGGACTCTATGATTGACTTCAAATACGTTTTGACAGTGGATATGAAAACATCCGCGCCTGAATATAGGCCAGATCCAAATATGCCTACTCACCTACGCAATATATTCAAGATATCTGGCCCAAACTCATCAGGGAAAAGCACATTTATGAATATCGTTGCACTTGCCACGCATGGATTGAAAACCCCATCAATAACCAAATCCATCAAAGCTAGAATAGAGGATCTGATTGAGTCAGATTACAAAACGCTCGAATTTGATCTTAGAATGGAAGATCCCGTCTCAAAGACTGTTTTACGTGCGGAGAAAAAGAAAGATACCAGAGACATAACTCTCTATGAATCTGTCAATGGAGAGAGAGAAAAAATCTTGGCGCCTGACACATTTCTGCAGAGATACAAACTTATTTATGATATACCAGAGAATCCTACTGGACGCATCAAAGAACTGGCATCTGAACTCAAAGATTGGCAGAAAGGATACTTAGATTATTTCTACACTTTTCAAACATATGTTAGTAACACCCACAAGGATGTGGAATCTTCCCGTGATGAAAGAGCACTCCGCGAAAAAAACTCTGAACTGAATGATGCAAGGAAAGATCTCGATGTCTTCCTTTCTAATGATAAACCGGCAGAGATTGAATTGCTTACAAAACTTATCCTGGCTAAGAAACTTTTCAAGGCAAACAAGGATAAAAATGATGCAGAAAGGGATTTTGATAAAATGAAACCATATCTTAAACAGGTTTCAAAACAGGATGCAGACAATACAGTAAAGACTATTTTTTCATCTAGTTTCCGCGATATGAAGGAATTTGTTGATACCATTATCACTCCCTCCCTAATAGTAAAAGACCAGGGGCTAGATGAAATACTAAATACGCTTGAACCCGTAACATCTTTCAATCAAATTTCTCAAAAAGACGATTTTAATGCGTATATTTCTAATCTTGAGGGGTTAATACGGTATGCTTTTTCTTTAAAGCGCCCAGAAATCGACAATGAAGCTCGCATGGTTAATGAATTACTCATTGTGTTAAATCAATATAGGACTGAAGTCAAATATCTCTCTGGGATCGGTCCTTTAAATGATCTCATTGAGTCATTAGATAAGATAATTTCCAGCAAAGGCGATAATTCAGCAAAGATAAGAGCTATCAACGCCATCAAAACAAACGCTCAGAAGATACACGACTCCCTGACTGCATTCAAAGATGCGTTCTCAAAGATGCAATCGCCAAAAAATGATGAAGATGATAGAAAATACAAAAATGCTCTGGAATTCCAATCTAAATTTAACAATGCGAAAAATAAACTTGAACGGCTCCTCCCCGAGTGCGGCCAATGTGGGATAAATCTAGACAACATGGCTCAAATGATGGAGTTTTTTAACCATGAGCTTGGCAGTAAATACTCATCTTCAAAAATAGAAGAACTTGAAAATAACCTCAGTAAACTTAGTGAGGGCACACCGAACAAAGAAGAAATCAAGAAACTTAATGATTTCATCACCAGAACACAAGCAGAAATAAAAAGTATGGAATCAGCCAAAACACATGAATATAAAGGTAAAGAGCTGATCATATTACGCATATCCAATGAGGTTCAGAAGCTTCGTGGCAACTATCAATTAGCTCAGGAAAAAATAGATGCTGTACTAAATAACAAAAATGCCTCATTCGATTCAAAGAGATATGACCCGCACGATCCATTCTTTGAATCAGTTTGGGCATACTTAGGTTCAAGACTTGGTTATGTTCAGCATCTTGATAAATCATATGAAGTCGAAAAAGTTAATCTAATCGAAGATACGATCATCACCAGAGACGGCACGATAATTCATATGAAAGATATGGGCACTGGACAAGGGCAATTAACATATCTTATGGGTCTTTTGTCTACTGATGAAGAAAAGAAAATCATTGCTATGTTCGATGAAGTTGCTGCGATGTCTTCTAGCACATTGAACAAAATCTTTGAGAGATTTGAAGAGCTGCAAAATGATGGCAGACTGATGCTCGGAATGACAGTATTGCCAGGTGATGAGTACAAGGTCATACAATACGGGCTCGGTGATTGATTTGATGGAGAGTGGGATTGATTCATATCAGTTCGATTTACTCAAAAGAATGTATGAACAATGCACGGATAAGCTCCCGGCGAAAGCGGATCTGCCTAATCAGGAGGGCTCCTTATTTTTTTATTTCATAACCAGAGCAAGTGACAATGATAGATACTCTATGCTGTGTGCAGCATCCATGAAGCACATTACCCCCGAAGATGCAGCAATCCTTTTGGATAGCGGATATATTCGCAAGACAGATAGAATAGGGTTTTACACACTAACTGCAAAGGGGTTGTGGCTGGTAGAGACTGCTGTCAACAATATCAAGTATGGCGACCTGATTGATTTCTTCGATCAGAAGTTTTTTGACACTTTCGATAATAAAGCCATTTCAGATTTGAGGAAAATAATCCTGCTGTCAATGGTGGCAATAAGATCGTTTTCCAAAGGCTCCGCCGTAAATATGAGAACCGATGCAGATGTCAAGGACAAATGGCTGGATGTCCTTCGCGATATCAATGCGATAATGGTTGACAATGGGATCATCCAGAAAAAGAATTCTCTACAAGGAAAATACTTTGATGGTAAAACTGAGCACCCGGCGAGTAAGATAATGAGACACACCGATAAACTTTCAAAAGAAACCAAATCGATATATAACAACCTCAGCGGCGACAACAGATACTATCTTGATCTTTCGGAGAACGGAAATATAAATACTGAACGTCTGGGGGAGCTCATTTCTATGATATTTGAGAATAAGCTTAACGATAAGAACTATCGGGATTTTGTGGACTTTGTTGTGCCCTATGCCAAAACCAATAGAGGACTTGATTTTATTAGCTCGATTACCGAGAATTTCTATGCCTTGGAATACAATAAGTGCATTGAAGACGCTTTCAAAATTGCTAAACGCAATGCTAATGGCCCCACTTGAACAACCTGGCCGCCTTTTCTTTTCTCAGCGTAAAAGTTCCATTGGCACATGCACCGTACTGCTCCACGGATGGCCGGGCCCTTCAAAATAAACTGACTAAATCTTATTACCATCCGGAAAAAGTTCCGGTGATGATCATAAAATATATTTGTACAATTATTAACCATGAGAAATGAAAAGTGACCAACTTGTAAAGCCATATCTCAAATGGGCGGGAGGGAAGGGGCAACTCGCAAAAGAGATCGTCAGCCGCACTCCCAAGAAATTTAAAAGATACTACGAACCATTTGTAGGTGCCGGCGCAATCTTATTCACTCTTCAGCCACATGTGGCCACAATAAATGATCTTAACGCGGAATTGTATCTCACATACAAGGTTATTCGTGACGATGTGGATTCTTTAATTGAATTACTGGAAATTCACAAAACCAAAAATTCCAAAGCTTATTATTATGAAGTAAGGCGGGGGGGGGGGGAATTGGTACAGCAAGAGGTGTTGATGTTGCAGCACGCATGATCTACCTCAACAAAACATGTTTCAATGGATTATATCGTGTAAACTCCAGGGGCTTGTTCAATGTCCCTTATGGTGACCACAGAAACCCTGCCATTTATGACAAGGACGTTCTCCGTGCAGTAAGCAAATATCTCTCAGAAAACGACATTGCAATATTGAATGGAGACTTTACAGATGCCGTTTCAGACGCAACAGACGAGGATTTCATCTATTTTGATCCGCCATATGACAGCCCTGATTCAACAAATTTCACAGGATATCAGGCAAAGGGATTCAATCGCGATGAACAAATAAGATTAAGAGATACAATGCTGAGTTTGACAAATCGTGGCGTGAAGTGCCTTCTTAGTAATTCATCCACGGACTTTATAAAAGATATTTACAGTTGCCCTGAATTCAAAATCGACTTTGTAGAAGCTAACCGTGTAATCAATTCGAACGCTAAAGGCCGTGGAAAAATCCAGGAAATCCTAGTAAGGAATTGGTAACATGACATACGAAGATCCATCAGACTCGATTGAAATAGATGTTAGATCTAAAAATGACGCCGCGTGGAAAAATGTATTTGACGGCTGCTTTGTGGTAAATAAAATAGAAGAATTCGGCGAGTGCCGCATAAGTGCAAACGACCTGAAAAAATACGGTTTCCGCGAACCGCGATTGATGGCGAAAATAGACTCTAAACATGATGTGCCAACGGCGTTCAGAAAACATGATTTGTGTATCATGCCTTGTGAGTCTCGGGGCAATTATGTCATTGGGCACTTTGATGCTTTTGTCAAACTAGAAAACTCACCAGAACAGTTTGAAAAACATTCTATCTCCATTGGATCTACATATGACACCCTTAATCCATGTAATGTCTCAAAGGAGCCAAGCGCCATACTATCCGCATTCAATTATGGAATTCTGGATAAAGTTGCAGGCAGTCCGGCATCCAGGTTAAAGATGACAAATTTTGGCAGGGAGTCTACCGCAGAATTTGACTATTCCATCAACAACACGCAGAGCTGTTCACCCTACAACATCCACGTAAACAGATCTCAATTGGAAATGGATGGCGTCTTTGAATCAGAAGATCGCATAATCAACATTGAGGCAAAAATAGGGATGAAAGATGATTTCATCGCTAGACAATTGTATTATCCGTACCGTCTTATCAGAGACCAGACAGACAAAGACATATTGAATGTGTTTCTTACATATTCAAACGGTTCCATTTTCACTCATGTCTTCACTGTAGATGATACCAAAAACTACAATTCATTCAGACTAATTGGGAAGAATCGTTTTGACTTTTTCGAGGAGATTTCTGTAAGTGAAGTATCAGACGCGATAAACAATGCTGCGATCGCCAATGAACCCATAGATGTCCCGTTCCCTCAAGCGGATTCGATGCAGAAAGTAATGGATGCTATTGATCTGATCAAACATTACAACGGAATAACCGACAGAGACCTTGCATATCACATGTCTATCGTTGATAGGCAGGGAGGATACTACGGCAACGCATGCAAATATCTGGGCATAGCTGAACGTGAACGCCATGGTCTTACGTATCACAACTATCTATCAGCGGCTGGAGAAGAACTCCTTTATTTGCCACCAAAGCAACGCATAATTCGCATTATTGAACTGATGGCTAAGCACAAGGTGTTCAACCATTTCCTTTGTGACTATTTAGAGCAGAACAGACCGCCAGAAAAGAGAGATGTTGCCGATTGGTTGATCAAAAATATAGATAAGATGGATATGGGTGGAGATACACCTTACCGCCGCGCATCCACCGTTGTAAGATGGATCAAGTGGGTTTTCAGCATCTATGATCGGTAATTCTTACAACATCTTTTTTGCACTCGCCATACCAATATGTGATATACAAGCCAACTTCAACCATATTTTTAATAATATTAACTTATAAGTCCAAATTTTTAAATAGTAACTAAAATATGACTTATAAGTCAAAAAGTTGATAACATGGACAAACGCATCATCCGAAAAGAATACATGGGCCGCCTCAGGAGCGTGAAGGGCCTAACAGACACGGTCAAGATCATCACCGGCATAAGAAGATGCGGTAAGACCACGGTCATGAAGCAGTTCGCTGAGGAACTGTGTTCCGAAGGTGTTCCCGAAGGTGACGTGATCTACATGAACTTCGAGATCATGGAGAACGATTTCGAAGATCACAAAGCATTCCATGCCGCGATATCAAAAAGATTGGGCGGCGGCCGCAAGTATGTGTTCCTGGATGAGGTGCAGATGATCAAAGGGTGGGAGAAAGCGGTGAACTCCATAAGGGTGGAATACGAGTGCGATATCTACATCACCGGATCCAACGCGTTCCTTCTCTCTTCGGAGCTCGCCACACTGCTCGGTGGAAGAACCTTTGAGATACATATGCTCCCCTTATCATTCAAAGAGTTCCTGATGATCAACCCGTCCGACGGGACCTATTCCGGCCTCGAGGAGAGATATGATCAATATGCCAGACTAGGCTCGATGCCGATGTTCAATGTTACCATGGAGCAGACGCTGATAAGAGAGGCCGTCAGAAACCTTGTCAGCAGGATAATCACCCATGACATCGCACCGAGATCCGAGATAAGAGATATGAACGCAATGAACCGAATCCTGGCATTCATCATGGATAATGCCGGGAACATTGTGAATCCGTCGATGATAGCGAAGGAGCTGAGGATGTCCAACCAGAAACTGGTGTCGGCCTATCTGTCGCTTCTGGAGCGGGCATATCTGATATGCGGAGTAAAGCGCTTTGACATCACCGGAAAAAAGCTACTTAAGACCAATGAGAAGTACTACTGCACCGATCCCGGGATGAGGTCCGCTCTGATAGGGTATGAACGAAAAGATGTCGGAAGGGTGCTGGAGAACATAGTTTACCTCGAACTCATCCGCAGAGGGTATGACGTTACCACGGGAGAGATAGGCGGCAAGGAAGTGGATTTCATAGCGGTGAAAGGTTCGGATATCAGGTACTACCAGGTGGCGCAGACCCTTGTCGGTACGGCCGAGAATAAATATGCCGGTCTGAGGGCAATAAGAGACAACTATCCTAAAACTCTGATAACGGCAGACCGTACTGTGTCAGACGGAGAGAACGGCATCAGGGAACAAAATTATCTGGATTTCCTTCTTGGCCCGAATCCCAATACCTGAGAGTGCCGTTTCACACTCTGCAACCGCATTGTTCGTCTGAGTGTATAGATGGTCACTCTTCGAACAGATGCCGGTATTTCTCGGATATGCTTCCGTCGGCGTTATACATGCCTATGCGCGTAAGGAGTTCTTTGCGCTTTTCCGGAGAACGCATGAGCTCATCAACTACTCTCTTGTACTCGTCGAGGTAATCATCGCACTCATCATATTGTAAGGGTATGTCGATCATAGAACCACTATATTCTCACTCAGCACGACATCGTCGTACTTCTTCTTCCCAAGCACTTCCTGTATCCTTGAGCTGTGGAATCCCCGTATCTTCAATACATCCGCCGAATTATAATTGGATGCTCCTTTTGCTATGACGGCATCCCCGTGCGTTATGCTGACCACATCCCCTTCCGCGAAGTGCCCCGAGACGCCTATTATGCCTACCGGGAGCAAAGACTGATGGTTCTTTATCGCCTTCACCGCCCCCTCGTCGACTGCTATCGATCCCTGCGGCTTCGCGGATTTCAGCCATCTCCTCTTTTTGGACATGTGCGTGTCGGCTATGAAAACGGTCCCGATATCCTCTCCGCCCGCCGACTTGGATATCACATCATCAATGACGGAAGAAACTATTATCATTCTGCATCCGGCGTCCTTGCATATCTCCGCCGCTCTGATCTTCGTTTTCATTCCCCCGACGCCCATTCCGCTTACCGAGTCTCCCGCCATCTCTCTTATTTCCGGCGTGATGTCTTCCACTACGGAAACGAACTTTGCGTCTTTGTGGATGTTCGGGTTCTTGTCGTACAACCCGTCCACGTCGGACATTATTATCAGAAGGTCCGCATCCACTCTGCTCGCTATCACCGCTGACAATGTATCATTGTCTCCAAACACCGCGCCGATCTCTTTGATCGATACGGCATCGTTCTCGTTGAATAT
>Ga0123357_10006844_pt1 | contig 14007 bp, 13 predicted proteins | sample TergutEmb28metaG_FD_89873 | JGI IMG/M metagenome (GOLD analysis project Ga0123357, IMG submission 89873) | Embiratermes neotenicus P4 segment gut microbial communities from Petit-Saut dam, French Guiana - Emb289 P4 | ecosystem: Host-associated > Arthropoda: Insects > Digestive system > Gut ... | reverse complement strand
GCAGGCATGCTTACTGAGTGATGTCATCACCTCAGTGAACAGAGACGTCCTGTTTCGATCACACAATGCAATAAAATCAGGAAAAGCACAGGAAGAGCGCTTTAGAGCGTTTAGAGGGGGAGGGGACATTTAAATCCCGAGCGCTTTGGAGCGTTAGGGAGGGGAAAGGGTTAAGCTCCTAATTATGTAGTTTTCTTTACTCCCCTGTTACCTCGTCCCTCTTGGGTCCAAACACTCTCCTGAGCGCCCTATTCTCAAACACCCTCAGCCTACATTCCTCCCTGTATGCAAGCAACCAAGTTGCACACCCATATAAAGCAACAAGCAAAATTATAGTTTTCTATATCTCAATCTTTAAATTTTTGGATAGCAAACTGAAGACAAAAGATTCTGCACCAAATGACAGCAAGCACGTCCCGACTTAAATCTGCTCTTAATTTCTTCCTGAATGGAATTTTGATATGTTAAGGTTGTTACCATATATCTGAACACTTCCACCCTTTCCAAAGAGCTATTAACACTCTTTATATTGTGATTTCATTCTGCATTCTGATCTCAAAACATGACCATGTCAAAATACAGACTAACACATGAAAATAAAAAGCAAAAAATTGCAAAAACACAGTGCACTCTTCTACAGATAAAACAATAAAATGGCTTACTTCCAAACAATGGCATTTTCTGATGCTTTATATTTAGCCTTTCCCTTCAGGCAAATCAACTGAACACCTGATGTGTTCAAAGGTGTCGGAATCTTCACTTCAATCTTCTGTCCAAGTAACGACGGCTTAAAGTTTGACTTCAAAACAACCTTCACTTCCATTTTAGTACGCCCAACTTCACGAACCAATGGAATTACACGGAAAGGCAAGGAGATATCCTTAGTGGTTCTGTACCTAAAAATCAAAATTGTTATTTACACACAGCAGTGAATGATTCAGAACACAGAAAATAATTTTCTTTGCATCAACTAGACTACTATGTGTGTGTGTGTTACACATATATAATATATCACACGCAGTTATTCCTGGCATTTGTAACTGAAATGTTACAATTTACATACTTCAAATAGCAATATAGGTACAGCCAGAGCTTCCATCTCTCCTAAGCTCAGATGACACAGTACCAACATTAACCTTTACAGTACCAGACATACAAAGAACTGCATCCCGTTATCCTGATTTAAATGTCAACACTGTGCTACGGTATCCTTTGGTTCACAGTGTACCACCAATGGATACCACTTCCATGGCTTACAACAACAGTGGTCCTTTACTAAAAGTTGAACCCTGTCTGTTCTGTATTTCCAGTTACTTTCAGAACTGCCAATTTAGACACACCAAGGACTCATATTTAGCACATTAACTGCAAGGATATGTGCTTAATTTGCACAAGCAGTTTTAGTATTTCAATCAGATGAAATTACTCAAGTACTCAAGTTCAGTACCCAAGAAACAGATCTACTACACATGCAGTCTGTTACTGAACTGAACTAAAGGTGTAAATCGATAATGTACAACTGGTATATTGGACCTTACTAATTCACACCTGATGCTCCCAAAATCAATATTTCAGTTCTAGTTGGTTTCTTATTCTAAAACAGAAAATGATGAAGACAAAGGCCAAAATTTTAAATTGTGGACAAGCATAATAAAAAAAATCAAATACATACCTCATTAGTTCAAATTCTCCATCAGGTGGAATAAAACTAATGGAGTGTTCAGTCTCAAACTTGGACAACTTCACACACTGGTGGAACTGGCAGTCATCAATAACTACGACTGGTTTGCCAGATCGAGCTGGGTCATCACCACCTCCACTCAGACCCTTTCCTTTGGCTTCCATAACAATTTTGTCATTGATCCCAAATTTGCATTCTGGCATTCCAGACAGGTATGACTTCATGACGACTTTTCCTGCCACATGCGCTGACAGAACTTGACCTAAAATGCAATAAAATTTCTTCCAAAAAGAAACATCACACTTTAAGGTATAGCAGATTCATAAAGAGCATCAATAAACATTCCTCTGCATTGCTGGCTTTGCTTGAATAACCCAATTTCAAAGACATTGAACTATTTTTGGTCAAACTACCAAGAACACTCCAACATGAAAATACCAATATACCTTAACAGTGTTAATGCTCTATTCAAGTCCCTCACAGCACTAATCTAGTGCGTATTAGCAAATGTATGCTTCACAGGATTAGATTTGTGCACTCGACTAATCATACATCTTCCACAAATAGTCAATCAGTCCAACATGTTTCTTTTTGTTGATAAAACAAATTGCTTCATTTTACAATGCAGCCACAAGTTTCGGCTTAAAATAAAGCCATTATTAGGCAATTTCTGTACAAAATATATTCACATAAAATTACAAAAAGCTAACTCTTTTTGAGGGGGAGTGTGGTATTCAGATCTCAAACTAAAAAACTATGAATCAGAAAAATACTGCCCTCAGAACAGCCGTAAAAGTATAATAATCATTAACCAGTACTATATTATGTGCATTGTATACGCTGGCTTGTCATAAAAGACCAGTGCATCAAATTTTATCAATTATAAAAAGCTTAAAATTTTTAGGCTCATTACTTTCTAAACTTCTTATTAAAATTCAAGCCAATCCATTACTCTCTCCTGTTAACATCTGGACCCACGAATCCCTATGTAATGTCCTAAACCTACACGCATTACCAAAAATTCTACTTCGTCTTACCTTGCGGAGACATAAGAAGATTGACGTACTCCAGAACATCCAGAAAGAGTTCATTACGTCTGTATTTAATTCCTTCTCGTCGCCAGCCAATTTGTCCAGTAACTTGAGATGTGATTTGTGCCTGTTCCTCTTTTGTCTGCGATTTTATACCTTGTTGTGTAATGAATGTCTTCAAAACTCCAGTGTCAGAATTCTGAGGATATCCAAAGTCCAGGATTTCTGTTTCCAAATCAATTCAAATAAAGGTACACTGTGCTTAACAAATCTGTAAATCACGCTACATTTAATTCCATGTTAGTATGGATCCATACCCCAGTGCTGGAAAGATGTTTCTTCTACTCCAAATTACAAATAATGCTACAAAGAAATGCAGGTTTTGTGTCACTGCTGCATAAAAGGCTTATCAAAATGGCTTTGAAGCAGTGAGTAGAATGAGACATACATGGATTCTGAAGAATGGGGACTTAAAAAGGGCTAAGACTGAGACAATAGTTTACCATGACCAGAAAAATTATCTTACTTGCTTCAATTAATAAACCATATATACTTTAAGATTATCCAAGCTATGACAAGGCATTAAGCTTTCATTTGGTGCAGTAGCAATACCATGAATCACAGTTTATGCCATACTAAGCAAGTTTATATTCTCACAGTAGTGTAACCAAAGATGTCTGTCACTTGACTGTGATGCTACATTGCTGGGTAATTGGTTCCCAACATTTTGAAGGAATGTGTTGCATTCAACTTTCACGTGTTGAAGATGAACCTGAACCCTCAATGACAGTGACACGTTGCACTGAAATGTTAGAAACCAATCCCAGATGACTAGAACCCACCATTTTGGTACTGCATATTTACCGGAAGTAGACTCATATGACCATTCTTTATACACTAACTAGCATAACACCTGTCAAAAATTTGTGGAAAGCCTCTTTCATTTCTTTCGTAAAGTCAACTGTTACTGCTCTTACAGATTAATCATAACATTACATTTTAAACATCAACATAAAGGTGAGATCACAATAATATATGTTGATACAGAGTTTTAGTGCACTCACATTGCTTCTGCAGATATGCCTCTCATGATAACAGACACTGTCTTTTATAAATATGGAAGTTTTCAATCACAAGAGCCCAAACCTGGACCCTCCCCTGTGCCACATGCATCCAGTCCACAACATCAAAAATTATTTATTTAAGAACCATTTTAATGTTGCACCCCCCATCTACGCCTAGGTCTTCAAAGAAATGTCCTCACGTTAAGTTTTATGACAAGAATTTTTCAATACCTTTCTGATCTCTCCCATGCACAGTATATGTCACAACCATTTCATCTTCCTTGATTTTATCATCCCAATAACATTCAGTGAAGATGACAAGTTATGATCCTCCAAATTATGCAGTTATTGCCAAAATACTATTAAGTCACCTCTCTCTTTGACACAAGTATTATCCTCAGCTCCTTCTGGCCATACACACTCAAAAGATGTTCTTCCCTTAACGTGAGTGACCAGGTTTCTCATTCACACCAGACAGCAGGTACAATCATATTGTCCTCTTTACACCAGAATGGAATAAATAAATGTGTATTGAGTGGCAGCAGACATTCTCCAATTTTAATCTCCTCTTCATTTCTTCATAAACATAACTTTGACCTGTTAGTCTCATTCCCAAATATTTGAACTTTGCCACACTTTCCAATGAATGAATAGCTATCTTTATATCACTCCATGCAGATTACAATGGCAGTGCTTAGTTACTGTATTAAAGTCTTCCGATGTAACGGAAAGATTCAAATCATGAAACAGTATGAAAAATAAACTCATAATTAACAAGTATGAGAGGAGATATGGTGATATGGTTATGATACCATCTACAAGACAATGTGCGGAATTGTTCCACTCAATATACATTGCATTTAAGCGCACAAAATCTAGTTATTTTGTCAGTTATTTTATCAAAAAAATCATAGATTTTGTTTTGCTCTTTACATGAATGTTCTTATGGATTGTATAGGTCTGTTTCTTTGCAAACAAAAGACACACAATGCATGCATGCTACATAAGTTCTCCCACTGCAACTTACCATCAAGGAGTTCATATATAAGAACAAAATTGTTCTTAATATTTTCCTCTGAAATCTTCCCAAAATATGACTGCATAACATCAATGATTTTTAGAAGAAATTCAAACACCATTGCAGCATTCACATTTTGTTTTGTCACTGCAGCCAACCAAATGTTTGCTCGCTAAAAACAAACAGAAACCATTCAAATACTTCAAACACATCTCACACACCTCTGCATTCCTGCGGACTACTGGTTGTAGCAGTGCTCATGTCTTGGACAACTGCATTTTATAAATATGGGTGGACTCTCCTATATCCGCGGATTCAGTATCCCTGGTTTCAATTATCCGCGGTTTACCACGGCCCCATAAAATTTCGAAAAACTAAAGCAATAAAGCTACATAAGTTTTAAAACGCGCGCCAAGCGAGAACAGGCCGTAACATGGCGAAATCCAGCAACCCAAATATGCCCAGTACTTGACTCATCTTACTTTGTCCCTGTACCCACACTTCACCGCAAACTTGTAACCATTCCGCTTCTAGCGTTCTTGCTGTTCAAATTAGTTGCTGCGTTATCGCAGTGTTTATGTTCAGAAAGCAACAAGAGAATGAAGAAGTCCGTGAATACCCACAATACGCTAAGATATTTTTAACAAATAAAATTTTCTTATCACAGGTTATGTACAGGTACAGACATATGATTTTCATTGTAAAATAACATGTTTTTTCATTGGTTATGCAGCACTTTGATGGGAAAGCATGTTTTTATTGTTCCGTCGTACCTTGAAAGTGTATGTGATACTGTATAGTACAGGTACTGTATTTTTTCATTGCTCTATCGTCGCTTGAGGATTAGGCTAAAACGTCAGCATACCTTACTTTCATACGTACGAGACAGAAAGTACACTATAAATGTACAATGTAGTGTATAGTATATATTATTATTTTACCTAATGTTGGTAATATCTTACTGTGCGTAATTTATTAATTAAACTTTACAATATTTATGTATGTTTCATGAATTTCACATTATATATAGCGTTCGGTATTATCTGCGGTTTCACATAACCGCGGTAGGTCTTGGAACGTATTACCCACAGATGCAGGAGTCCGCATATACAGAAAAACTATTTCGTGGATGTACCAGGTTACATCCTTTCTGCTACACATTATGCCTGTCTCCATTGTCACATTTCCTACATGATTACTTGCCCGTAACAATACAAGTGCAGCGACAACATGGAGGGATGGTTCCTTACCCACATGCATGTAAATGTGTGTGTGGCCATTAAAGAGAACCAGAGAGATCCTTCCAGCTGGCAGATTTTCATGAAATTTGGTATGAATATAATGGTACTGGAGGCCAACCAAACCTACAGGATTCACAATCTCAGTGACAGTGATGGCATCATCTAGTACAGGATCCCAAAACAAGGTAATGTAGTACATCCTCAAAAACAAAAAAAAAATGCAACTTATATTACACTAAATTTCTTAGACGTAAACAACAGGGCAACAGCATAAAATCTATACAGGCAGGTCTGGATTTATGTGCTTCTTTTTGTGTGATTTCACTTTAACACAGCTTGAAAGTTTACACCACTTTTTGAATTTTCATGATAATGCTTGATTTAACGCAATCTGGCATAGGTGATCCACGGCTGCACTCATCTTCTGTAGGAAGCTAGCAAACAGTGATGTCACTGTCATGCCATCAGTCACATACATGGATTGATTACACTGGTAATACAATCATGTAGCTGATGTAACTTCCTCTCTATAACATTGGCTTTTCTTACCAACATGAATGAGAAATATAACTCTACATCACCTACTGCAATCCAAGTAAAAAAATCTGTGAAAGAAATTAGTACTGAAGAGAAATTATATGTAATAAGCCAAACTGAAATGCAAATTGTTGATATATGGCATGTCACACTCCCTCAGAGTAGTGTACGTACAATTTGTGACAATGCTGATAGAATTAAAGAAACTGCTATGTCAGGAACTAAAGAATATGTTTGTGCATCAAGACTACCATAACCCTATGTGGATTAAGAGACCAACTAGATGTCACTTAGTAATATATTTATTTCTCCTTTATAATTTGCTCAACATGTTTCGGGCCACCTTGTGCCCATCTTCAGGAGCTGACGACTTGGTGGTATTTTTCAGGTGTGTTGCAGAGCCGTGGCTGTGTAGGCACCACCAAGTCGTCAGCTCCTGAAGATGGACACAAGGTGGCCCGAAACATGTTGAGCAAATTATAAAGGAGAAATAAATATATTACTAAGTGACATCTAGTTGGTCTCTTAATCCACAATGAACTACGATGCATGGTCAACCACACATCAAATTTACCATAATCCTACTGGAATGAACCATACCAGAACTATGGATGTGAGTCTCTTACGTTTTTATTGCATTACAAATAAATGTGTTGTACAGAAATGTATGAATGATGTACAGAAAAAAATATGTATGTGTGTGTGTGTGTGTATATATACACACACAAATATATATATATACTCTACAGGTCCATATGTCCACTAGTGGTATAGTCATACACTATATTGGATGAGGTTGCCAATCCCCTACATCCCAGGAAACATGCTGGTTTAAATGGGAAATTTGTGTTCGATTTGCATAACATTTTTCACGAAAGTAACCCTGGCATAAAATGAGACACGCCTGTATTTAGATTCCAGTTTGACAGCAGTAACTAATGAATCATTACAGTAAAGCATGTGAAATCTCATGAACAGATGGAAGACAAACATGCCCACATACTGTGTGTGAAATATATCTACAAGTCAACAGATGCAATCATGATGGAAGTGTGAACACCTCTGCAGTTATGCTTGACAAGTTTATGTGGGCTAAAGTTATTATCTCTGCCAACCCCTGCAAAAAAAGTAGTATCTACTAGTAGTAGCAGCAGCAGCAATAACCTGTTATGTATTTACAAATGCAAACAATACAAAACAATAGTGACCAGACTAAGATGCATCCACATTGCATTTGTTGAGCTGGACTGTTGGACAATAAATGTACATTACATAAACATGACAAGATCTGTAGTCTGTGCAACAAGAAAACTGGTTTATAAGCTCTGCCCAGATCCCTGTGATTACAGAGAATTTTAAATTGGCGACATATGTGGTGTGGCTATGAAATAAATGGACTGATGTTAGAACATTTTTATTCAAAAAATCACACAATAGAAATGTTGTCACCCTCAATGTACTCCCCTTCCCGATCCCTATACTGTTCCATGCGAATCTTCCAATGGTGGAAGCAATGCTGCAGGCCGTCTTCTGATAGCTTATTCATGAGCTCCGTCGCTTTTGCCTTCACTGCATCTACAGACTCGAACCTGGTTCCTTTTAACGCAGACTTGTTCTTTGGAAATAAAATAAGTCACATGGGGCTAGGCCAGGTGAGTACGGTGGATGTTCCAACACGGTGATCTTGTGCTTCGTCAAAAACGTCTTGACAGACAGGGCATTGTGTGCTGGCGCTTTGTCTTGGTGAAGATCCCATAAGCCATTCTTCCACATATCAGGTCTCCTTCTTCTCAACTATTCATGAAGGTTTGTCAAAACATCCTTGTAGTAGACCTCGTTAACGATCTGACCTTCAGACACCCAATCCACGTGAACAGTCCCTCAGATGTCGAAAAAAAACGATCATCATTGCTATAAATTTGGATCTGCTCTGCCGTGCTTTCTTTTGCCTTGGTGAATTGGGGCTCTTCCAGTGCATGGATTATCGCTTACTTTCTGGATTGTATTGAAAAAACCATTAGTCATCACAAATTATTACGTTCTCTAAAAAGTTTGGGTCTTTTCAGTGTTTTGAAGAATGTCAGCACAAATGTTCATTCAAATTTCCTTTTGTTGAGGTGTGAGGAGTCTCGGCACCATCTTCGAACACACTTTTTTCATGTAGAAATTGTTATGTAAAATCTGTCAAACAGTTTCCTTGTCAATGTTAATTAACTCAGCAACTGCTTGAATGCTCAGGCGACGATTTTTTCCAACAATTTCACCGACTTTTCGATGTTAGCATCTGTTTTTGATGTGCTGGGGCAACCGGGGCGCTGATCATCTCCGATCTCTTCCCTTCCCTCTTTAAACCTTTCAAACCTCTCGAAAACTTGAGTACGAGATAGACACTCATTACCATAAACTTTCAACAAATTGTACATTTCTGTAGCACATTTTCCAAGTTTCACACAGAATTTCACATTGATGCTATGCTCCATGTTAACACTTAACATGATTCCAACAGAGAAAAAAGAACACGATCCTCTACAAGCAAAGGCTATTACCAAACTGTCTACCACACGACCTCGAAACTGTAACCACGAATGGAGGAGTGAGCACAAGCTAATAATAAATACCACTCGCTGCTGCCAAGTTTACGGGGAAGAGGAAAAAAAATTAAGTCCGGTTATTTTATAGCCACACCACCTATTTACATACTCTAATTTCTCTAAAATTAAATGTTTAATAAGCTACTTCATTTAATGTTTTATTCAGAATCTTATGTTTCTTGTCTTGTGTTGGTAGAGGTGGTTTATTTCCACAACCACCAGATTCATCTGCATACTTAAAACTGAACTATCATCTGCAGCAACAATTGAAAAATCTATAACATATATGAGAAACAATATACTGCAAGTCACAAAGAGAAATCTAATGGGCTGATCCCCATTCACAGCTTCCTGTTGCACTTCCCCTCATCTCCCTGCCAGCTATTTGCCTCCACCTCCAGTGTAGTTACTTCGACTTACCTATAAATGTATAACCAATCCATTCACCGCAATGTTGATGATAATGTGGTGGGGGAGGGTTAAACACAAGTTAACAGAAGCCAGAAAGAGGAAGCCATTACTGCCATCATCTCCACTATCCAAGGGACTTCTTGCAATGCCCAAAGTATGCAGAACACAGCACAAGCAATCAGGGACAGCATATTTGACACAAAAACTATTATAGACATAATCTTCCAAGCATTTACCTTCTGCATGGGTTAAACTTTCTGCTTCTAGTAAGATAAAGGCATGTAACACACTATACTTCCCACAGTTACATGCTGCATCAAAAAGCTTTTCATGTTCAACAGAACCGAAATGGCCTTCCTACACAGTACAGGGGGAAAAATTAAGAGCAACAAAAGTTCACTGCGAAATACATGAGTCACATACTTTGTCAAAACTTGGGAACTAGCATACCTTGATGTGGAAAAATGAAGTTCTGGCAATGTTTGTGACAGGAGAGCGAACTTGTTGTCGTGCATGAATAACATTTACACGAAATGCATCGACTGCATTTCGCCCAATGTCATCTCGATACACTCTTGATATCAATACTTCCCCTTTGTGATTGTACACAAAGAGTCCACCAATCATGCTGGCAGAATGGTTGCCGTACTACTGTCAATACCTGCAAAAATGCACAAAAAGTAACACACACAACTCTACAGCATTGAACCCCTCAGTACCTGATCGTCACTCAGTTAAATTGTCTGCCCTTATGGAACGTTAAGTTTCGCAGTGTTAAAACGACAATGTCACTTGACCCATTCCTGAGTCAGAAGAATCCAGTTCACATTCTTACATAAACAGCTTTAAGACCCATTTGAATATCACCCTACTATCTACGCATATATTGTCTCAGGTGCTTTCCTCCCGACATTTTTTCGGACAACCTTACATTCGTCTACTTTGCTCCATACCACACTGTTGGATTGTATGATCGTAATATGTAGCAATGCGAACGGAACATACGAATCCTAAATGTGCGTTAAATCCTACATACACACACAAGCTTTAAGAAAACTACGTACCACTACTACTAACTCTTTTGAACAGCTCCTAAATAATCAATCGGAGAAGTCTGTTATACCTTAAACTTCTTCAAAATGATACTTATCAAAAATCCACAAGAAACTTCAAAATACTGTTGCCTGCTGACAACCGTCAGGAACGACCCACAGCATTCTGGGCAAAAACGTCTGACCGTACTAACACGCAAAGTTTGCCTTACACACACACACACACACACACACCACTCGTCTCCACCCACAAAAATGGCTTCCGTACGTCCGGTAATTGTTAAGTCAAGATGTATTCAATGACAATTAAATCTATCAATGTGAAAAATTAAAGCAAGATTAGCGACAAAATATATATTTTTATCTAATCGTATCCTCAACTACATCAAAAGTAAATTTCAATTATTTTAAATTGACTAGCATGCCGCGATGTTTCCTGCCATACAACACGGATACACCATTAACCGCATGGATTAACCGGAAGCAGACTTGTTTATATATTTTTTTTCGTTCTTATATATGTTCTGTGACTAGCACAGATTTGTAATTGTACCACAGATTACGCAAGGTACTACGGATTGGGGGTGCATAATACAATGCGCAGGTTATGGCGCAAGTAGTGGCTAGCAGAAGAATGAGTGGCGAATTTTACATTTGTGATAGCAATATGAAAGTGTGATACTTTCTGTTAAGGACTGATCATGGCTGTTGATAATTTCAGTCGTGACATTGCAGAAAAACAGCTGTCTAAGCCAAGAGAAGACCTTGTACGCCACATTCCTTATTTTTGAATAAAATGTTTTATGCAACAGTAGCCACCAGTGTTATGTGATGTTAAATATTATTCACAATATTGTTGTTCGTATATTTTATAATGAGAGAGTAGTTCAGCTGAAAGTGTTAGTTTGAAAATTTAATATCAGGTTTTTATTTTCGCTGGCTTTATCAGCATCCAAGTTACATAGTTTCCAAAAGGGTGGCAAATATTTTCTTCGCAAAATCCACATCCACCCCACATTGAGACGGAAAAGTTATGTTCAGGTTGTAAAAGGCTGAGTAAAAACCATTCACCTTCGTTGCTAAGTTAATTTGTGGAAGTTTGACTTCCTGTCACACATACGCCTTGGTGTGCATACCGTACGCTTCGTGCTGCGGTTGTGGTTTTCATCGTTTCATTGACCAGATCAACATTATATTACGCCAATTACTCAGTCTTCTTCCTCTACATTTTGGATAAGCGCGCGCGGTGCGAGTGTGCTTACAAAATGTATTTAAACTAAAAGTAGTAGGTTGTGAAATTAATTCATCCCACGTGGACTGAAAATATATGGCCTTTTAAAGTATGAATTCTTAGGATATAACAAATTATGAGTCATATATAAGAGTCTGATTCTGGATAGTCATAATTTTTATTATTAGTGTAACAGAAATTAAATCTAAATTAATTCTAGATCAGCACAGCTGTCAAGTTTCTACAAAATCCAAATGTCCAGAAAAGTTCCTTGGCAAATCGACAGGCGTTTTTGAAGAAAAAAGGCCTTACAGATGAGGAAGTGCAAATTGCTTGTGAACGTGCAGGTGCTGTTGGAAGCCCAGGCAATAATGAAGTAAGATTCCACATTCATACCACTTAATGGCATGAAGATTCCGTGTAAATTAATATGCTCCAGAATTCCAAAAAAACATGTTCTGTGAAACTGATACAGGCCAGGTACAGTATTTATGCCATAAATAATTAAAATTTGTTTTCAGTACTTTCTTAGTGGTATATATGCATTCATATTGTTAACTGATAGAAAACCTTCATAAAGCTTTGTTATATACCAGAAAACACAATGTTAAATGACCAGCACCTTTTGTTTTCAGCAATTACAGGCAATGATTCAACATACAGCTGGACCACTGACATCTCCAACTTTCACATTGCCACCTCCATCTCGTTGGTCCCAGTTTCGAGACATTATAAACACAATTGCAGTAATAGGAGGCATTACGTATGGGTTGTATCTGTTGTACAAGGTATAATTTTCTTGTAATGTTCAAATTTGCTACTTGTTAATGACACAAGCAGCAATACCTGTAGTGATATTTGTTTTTGTTTGTTGTGCTTACCAATATTAAATTTATAATGAATACTAATGTTCTTTACATGAACCAAGTGCAAAAATTAATGTTCTTTCAGAAATATGTAGAACCAGTCCTATTTGGCATAAAAGAAAAACAGAAGTCTCTGGAGGATTTAATATCAGAAATGAATGAAGGAATCAAGAAAGTTCATGCAGACTTGGAGAGAATTGGTGACCAGTTACGACAACAGCCTGAGCAGAGCAATTATGCTTCAAAACAAATTCAGGAGCTGAAATCAGAAATATCAACTGTAAAAGGACTTCTACTCAGCAGGTTAATGTGAATTATTGCCTTACAAGGGATGCGTAGGTGAAGTAAATGTTGGCAGTTTTTTGCCATTGAATTGAGAATGGTCTTATGTCGATGATATTTTGGTTTCTGGCAAATTAAAAACTTGCATAAGATAATGTCTGGTGAATATGGCATGTGTTCCAGCACTGGAATATGGTTCTGGGCCAAAAATTACCTTTGATCAAAATTATTTGAAAGATGTTCTGTCTTGAAGCAAATTTGTTTTTATAAGAAATTGTCTTTTGCATTGCATGCACTAGTGTAAGTGTTCCAAAATGTGTGTATATATACTCGCTCATTGTTTGCCACAGAGTAAGAAATTTTTAAGGGACGTCCTTTAGTACCAGGAAAGCTGTAAGGAACACATCATTTAGCACTAAAAAAGCAGCTGTCATTTTGACCGTCAGCTCTGACCACTGACAGCACCATTTTTGCACACTTTTAAAAAAAAAAGCAAATACCATATGTAACAGTTTAATACTGGTGAAAAAAGTTATCAGTGTAAGCAGGTACAGAAAAAAAATAACAACGCAAGACCTGAATCTATCTTATGTTTATTGGACCGTGCATCATCTTGATAGTTGAATAAAGAGAGACTGACTTGATGTCACTTGCTTTATTATTTCTTTATTTAATGCTCAACATGTTTCGGTTGTTAATACATCCATCCTCAGGAGCTTGCGACTTATTTCTTGAGTTATTTCACGGGTTGTATTGCTCGGGTTCAATGTGTGTTGGTGTTGCATTGTGGTTTGGCTGTGGTGGTGTGGTATCTGTATGCAGGCTGAGGCACTAGGGCTCCTGAGGATGGATGTATTAACATCCAAAACATGTTGAGCATTAACCTTTTGATGCCTAACGACGACTATAGTGGTCGTACCGCACCGCTAACCTCTAAATGTTGCATTTTATATATTTATTCAACAAATATAGGTACTAAATATTTTAAACATGGTATATACT
>Ga0123357_10006842_pt1 | contig 14011 bp, 7 predicted proteins | sample TergutEmb28metaG_FD_89873 | JGI IMG/M metagenome (GOLD analysis project Ga0123357, IMG submission 89873) | Embiratermes neotenicus P4 segment gut microbial communities from Petit-Saut dam, French Guiana - Emb289 P4 | ecosystem: Host-associated > Arthropoda: Insects > Digestive system > Gut ... | reverse complement strand
CCGCGTTCCATTAGAACACACTGTGACCGTGTTCCATTAGAACACACTGTGACCGTGTTCCGTTAGAACACACTGTGACCGCGTTCCATTTGAACACACTGTGACCGCGTTCCAATAGAACACACTGTGACCGTGTTCCATTAGAACACACTGTGACGGCCTTCCATTAGAACACTGTGACCGCTTTCCATTAGAACACACTGTGACCGTGTTCCATTAGAACACACTGTGACCGTGTTCCGTTAGAACACACTGTGACCGCGTTCCATTTGAACACACTGTGACCGTGTTCTGTTAGAACACACTGTGACCGTGATCCGTTGGAAATAACAGTCAATTAATGACGTGTGCGAAAACACCCGAAATTTCTTTTGAGAAACGTACTGCCACAGGCTATGTTATTTGAGATGGATGATGTAACTTACATGAATGTTAAGCCTGATAATACACTTAGCAATCACTGAGCTTCTAAATTGTGTAATATTCAAATGGCCACCAATGTATTTTACAGTGTTTAAGTAAATTTTCATTTGTTAATAAAATCTATGTTTTGACAGCTATAATTTCAGTCGCTTTGTTATCCCCGAGGAACGCGTCTCAGAATACCCCTGTGCATCTGCAGGGCTGATTGACTTTCATAACACTTGATATTGGGGACTTTCTCAAGAAATTATCTTGGGAGTTCAAGTGATAAAACAGGACAAACATAACGGACAATTTACGTTAACATTTCTGCGCGTATCTCAATTATACGTAGACCTACATGTGTGCCCACGCTGAAACAAAGGAACGACTGACATGCGACTGCCCATCTGCCTACACGAAGAACAAAATATATTCTTGAACATATTCAGGCTCCACGGAACAAAGACTAAGTTCATTCTTTTAATATTGCGCTCTATTAAACATAGTTGTGTGTCCTCGTCTTGCGTTGTTGTTACACACAGTCACTTTTCGGTATATTCTAGCAAACGCGCTACAATACACTGTCCCTTTACTTAGAACTATGGAAAAATACATAATTTTATGACGTATATTCCGCACGTTGTACGTTTTTGTTTATACACACTTGTAAGTGGGTTACCCATCACTGCCACACTCTTTTCAGTGAATCGCTTGTGTGTCCATGCCATGCACGATGTAGTGATCCGCCTGGTCGGGAGTCACGTAAGTTCTCCAAACAGAAGGAAAGAAATCCAAGGGACACCTCTCTAGCGATCTTGTTGGCCATTCCTCCGATTCTCTTCTTCATATTTAGTGATCTGATAACTGTTTATCCATAACACTGACAGGAAGGCAATGTATAATCCTGTGGCTCAAAGTAAATGGGACATTCTCCGTACATTGGGATTGATTGTAAGTCTTTTTATAAGCTGCGAAGAAAACTTAAGAATGGGTGTTGTGTAAAATGTGTAAAGTGATGTTACAATGATTACATTTTCTCCGTTTTATTTGATATTACCAAACCTTACCACCAAGAAATAAAATTCTGAAAGCAATGAGACAGCCAAGGCGTCGCAACTGTTAGGCAATGTGTTCATCTTACAACCTGTTTATTCTTTCCGTTTACGCATTTTAAGGAAGTGAATAAGTTCAATTTAAACTTTACGTTATGTAGTAGTGGTTGGTCGTGTGTTTGACTGATGACAATTAAAGTAAACTGACGCAAGTTGTGGGATATTCCGACAGTCGACACAGTCTAGCTTTTCGGAGCGTTCATACCAAGCAGCACGGCATCATAACCCAGAAGACCACAGTATAAAATGAAATTATTTCAAAACAAGTCTACAGACCGCCCCTTACACAAGATATTCACAAATATCGTGTAAACAGGAACAGGTCTCATGAACGACCTAGACACAATAAATCTGTATTATGCCTTCACTTTACTCACCTCGTGTATAGACCAACAAAATTAAAGAAAAGTTTTAGTGCAGAATATTGGTTTTGTCCAGTACCAGAAAACACACACCTCCCTTCGTCATACTGCTTGTTCCACAAAACAAATCTCCGAGCCTTTCTCGCAGGAGGTGCCCACGTGTACTCTACCCTGCGCAGAGATTGTGTCGCTTTCTGGTGGACGGACGCTCAATGACGGCGTCGGGAAAAAAAAACGAAACGTAGCCGTGCACTTAGTTATGAATCAGTTGACTTTCATCTATTGTAACTTTTGGTTTATTTAATATGGAATGGTAGGATTATTGTATATTATACGCTGCAGAGGATGGTACGCTGATTCCGGTGGTCAAACCGTCTAAGGCATTGGTCAGCAGCTGCTTGATTGCTGGGATCGCGGGTTCGAATCCCGCTGAGTGCATGGATATTCTTTTCTTGTGTTTGTTTTGTGTTATGTGGGTATAGGTCTGTGCGAGTAGCTGATCGTTTCGTTCAGAGGAGTCATAATTTGTGTGTGTGGTCTAGAAATCTCAACAATAAGGTGGTTTTGGACTTAGTTGGGTTGTAGTGCCACAGAACAAAAAGAGAATGGTACGCCGTGTGAACTTGTAAATAGTTACCGTCGTTTCTAAAGACCGTGGCGCCTTCTTCCTCAAACAGCTTAAAGAGAGTTAACATTTTCCTACAGAGAATGACGAAAATCATGAAATACATAAGCCCTTCTTAGGCAGTCTGTTTTCGAAGTGTTTGAACAGAAAACAGGGGTAATATCAACTACATCTCGGAGCTCCCCAAACTTTTTCACAGTGAATATAATTTGGTGGCTGTCGATGTTTACAGTATTTGGCTTGTGTGTCCGTGAGAAGACAGAAGGTTCTGACGTGTGCAAGAGTCCAGAACTCAGAAAACCGCAGTAAGGATTTTCAAAAGGATAGAGTCCTTATGTATCTTGTATTACACGCTCCTGCGATTTGAGTCATGTGTCTACTAAGCTTGTAAACTGAAACTTGAAGTTAATACGGAGTCACGATACTATTGGACTGATGCTGACGAGAATTTAACCCCCCCCCCCCCCCAACAATTCCCCCTGTAGACTTCAAATACAATTTTTGTATTATTAAAGTCTGTGCATTAATTGGTAATTATATAAGACAACACCAAAATAATGCACGATGTTTTGACGTTTTGCTGACCGTGCATCTCAGTATATTCATCTCAGTAATTAACCAACTTGATGCACAAAATTTTTGTTTTACAATAAGTTTATTTCATGCCTCTAAATGTTTCGAGCACATGTGCTGGAAACATGTAGAGGCATGAAATAAACTTATTGTAAAACAAAAATTTTGTGCCTTATGTTAGTTAATTACTGCGATAAATATAATGCACGATTTTATTATATGCAATTATACAATTAAAATATTACAAATCCAACAACCCGAAAAGGGTCGAAACATGTTGGATTTGTAATATTTTAACAGCGAAATTGTACATAATGTTATTGTGCATGTTGTTGGTATTTTCTTATATAATTCTCAAATAACAAATTTAAAACCTTCAGTTTTTTTGAAAATATTTGCTATTCGACGAGTGTAGGACTTCATCTGTAACTGTTCATTGCATGCACATTGCACAAACAATATGTAAAACACGATACAGTTGGTTTGGATACAATAAATATCTCTATTAGAAGCAGCAGTAACATCTGTTAATCGTTAATTGAATACGTTATCCTTAAGATCTTCAAACAAATACCTTTACCCGAACAGAGAGCGCTAAACTGACTTGCCTTTGGCCAGTATACAGCAAGGCATACTCCAGAAGTAGACAGAAACAGGTAACGTACTAGAAGATAATCTCGTTAATACGTCTTTGTTTGGAACATGTTTCTCGTGTTATGTTGGTCGTCAGGTAATTCGCTTAAATCTAACACAAACATTAGAGGAACATGTACCATCGTATGTCACCGTCAAAAACTGCGTGGCCCGGTTTAAACTTGGTGATTTTTTCACCGGTGGTATGACTCGTCCTGGAAGACCCAAAATAGTGACCACCCCGGAGATTATTGATCAAATTCAAGAGCTAATCTTCGAAGACCGCCGGATTTCGGCTAAATCAATAGCTGAGCAACTGGGCATCTCATTTAAGAGGGTTGGGTCCATCATTTATGAAGATTTCGACATGCGGAAGCTCTCCGAGAAGTGGATCCCGAAATGTCTGAACGCAGATCAAAAACGTCAACAGTGCCAGTCGTCTGAACAAAGTTTGAAATTTTTTCGGCACGATCCAAATGATTTCCTATCGCGATTGATGACCATGGACGAAACTTAGTTACATCACTATGACCCGGTGACAAAGCAACAATCAGTGGATTGGCGGCATAGCGGCTCACTCCACCCCAAAAAATTCCGAGTGCAAAAATCCGTTGGAAAACTTCTCGCCTGGATTTTTTGGGATCAAGAAGGCATTCTCCTGATTGATTATCTTCCAAAGGGCCAAACTATCAACGTGGAGTATTACTCATCGCTGCTCGTGCAATTGAAGGATATTTTGAAGGAAAAACGCCGCGGGAAGTTCACCAAGGGGGTCTTGTTCTTGCACGACAATGTCCCGGCTCACCAGGCACTTGCAACCCGGAAGAAACTGGCTTACCTGGGCTTCCAATGTCTTGATCACCCACCCTACTCTCCGGATCTGGCCCTGTCGGACTACCACCTGTTCTCTGGACTGACAAAACAATTGAAAGGTCGCCATTTTTCGTCCGACTTGGAGGTCATTGCTGCCGCGGAGACCTGTTGGACGGACAACCTTCTGATTTTTTTTAGTGGCTTGCAAAAGTTAGAGCAACGGACTAAGAAGTGTATGAGCTTCGTGGGGAGAATGTTGAATAAGTCCCGAGTTTGTTCGCTGTAGTTTTTTCTTTCTTGGTCGGGCTAAGGACTTATCAGCAACCCATCGTGTATAATAACCGTTCATTTTCTTCCTTAAAGGATTAATTCAAGCTTTGATCTACAAGTAAGGAATGAAGTAAATTATCTGGGAAAAGGATAAGTGTGTTGCATAATTATGTGGCGTAGATGATTCGTGAATAATGTAGGAGCTTACAATATAAGTCGAAGTACTCGGAGGAAAACCAGTCTTAATGTCACGTGTCTGATTTCAAGCTATGCGATTCCCATCAAATCGACTTTCCCTAATGCCTACACACTGCGTTGTTCAACTGGTACAGGAGATTATCTACCCACAGGTAAATGTTTCGCGTCGTGAAATTTAACAAACATAAAATCTGTCATCAAATTTAATAATGTTTGGTTGTAATCTACATACCTCCATAGTACAAGAGGGAGCTCTTAGTTAAAACCGAGAAGTTAATTTAGAGACTATGAAATCTTCAGAGCAGTTTTAGGGCAGGGGGAGCAGGCTAATTTTGACGAAGTCAAACACAGATTTCAAATTGAATCGTATTTTATTATTTATTTCTCACGCGCCTGTATTCTTTGCTTTAGCCACAGTACGCCACCCACTATGCTAGGAACAAGACAAACGCTGTAGAGTGACACACAAAACCTTGGCGTCGATACGCCAAATACGAAACCACTTGTTACCTACTAGCAAAATTCGACTATCAATAACCGCTAATTCTTAAAGGTTTAAGATTTTATTAACTGCTTTCACAAATTTAATTTTAATTCGATTTTAATCGTGTCATTTTATCTTCAATTTTAATCTTGCATTCAAATTACATGCAAAGGCTAGACTTGTAACAAAAACCTGTAAGAGGCGAGCTCACCCTTCTGCACACGATCTGTGTACTTCCTAGTATGTTTCAAATATCAGCCTGAAGATGGCCCCTAGACAGTCGAAACATGGAGCTGATTAACTTATTATTTTTATAGAGTTGTATTTTTGACGTTTCATACTCTGCCTTTATTTATTAACCACAGTGGTTCTATGAGCGTACAAAGGGCATTAACCTTCAGCAACTGTGCAGTTTGTCCCCCCCCCCCCACACAGGGGGTGTATGCGTTTTTATTATGATCCTCATGTTATAAAACACGTTTTTTTTTACATTACTAAACCATTTGGCCTTCTTAAAGGAGACGCAGTTTGGTCTGTGAAGCAGGAACAGGATATTTTATGTAGATTAATTTCAGAAATAGTAATGCTGGAATAAAAATCGTAATTCTTCGAAAATAAATCTGCCTCTACCTTGATTTGCACTTTGAACCCTCTGCCCCTTATCCCATATACGGCGTCACCGAAAAATATGTACTGTCTTAGTGTAAGGTCCTGGCCTTTCTCCTGCGTAGGGGTTTGACCTTTTGTTGAGTGAACCAAGCGATTGTGATGTCTGAAACGAAGAGGTTATGAATAAATTGATCATGGTCAAGCAAGTGGCTCAGATGCGATGCTTTTGTAAAGACTAGTATGCAAATACAGAACGGCGCAGAAGTAGCAGTACAGTTCAAAAGTGTACGCATATTATTATATACTATTTCAGAAGTCGTTCAAACTGGCGACCGCCATTGTGGATACGGTTCATATCTCTCGCAGATTGTATGCCCAAGGTCACCATACTGCTTACTCACGCTCCAACAGTCTCGCAAACCCGGAAAAAGGAATGTTTGCCATGCCACTACATTAACCTAAGATCTGAAGTGCTATTTTTGTGCCAACATATTTATCTTTCTTTTTTCTTTCCATCTAGTATTCGTGTACTTAAATACTGAACCAGCTGCTTGCTGGACGTAAAGTATGTTATATCTTATCGAACATCTGCTAGGAGTCAAGAGTTCGTTTGGGTTGGGCTGATGAAGGCCCGACTCAGGCGGCTCAGTTCATTTCTACTTAGCATAAGCAGACATCAAATAAGCTACTGCACGACACCCACCACACTTTTGGGTGTCGCTTGTTGATAGAATACTAAATTGTTCGAAGGGAGTGTTTCCTGAACGGGAAGAGAGCCACATTTACTGTGCTCATAGCACAGCCAGTTTTATGGCCTAAGATTATCTTCCTTTATTGTAGAGCACACACTTCATTCTGCTCTGCTTTCTGACATTCTGCTTGATAGGACTAAGCAAGGCTTAGTCAGTAGCTTGAGAGGTCTTTAAAAGAGGCTAAGTCCTACTTTGTTTGAAAAGGAAATACTGACAGTCTACTACCTTTGAAATAATGCATATCTGGAAAAGTCTATTGAAGAGCAATGAAAGAAAGTCGAATACTAAATTCAAATGTTCTAAAGGAATTCCTTTCCCAGAGAAATGGTATTATGAAATCCCTAATTGCTCCATACCTCTTTGGGTCTTCTGATACCTGATTCTTAGGCAATGTAGCCTACAATTTTCTATTTGAAATACTAAAATACTTAAATTAAACATTAAAACGTAGAAACTAAAACTTCCCAAGAAATTTCGACACTTTCTCCACCAAAACACCTCACGTTTTGGACAAAATCTTCTTTGAAATATTTCCAATGTTTCGTAAATACTCTTAATTTTGAACTTTTTCCTCAAAACTACACCCATATTCGACCGGATTAAGTCCAATGAACACTCAAGTGCCAACAAAGGGTCGCTGCCTTTGGAAGACATAATAAGACATAATAATGTTAAGCTTCTGAGACTTACTAGCACCAAAATTTTTATTTTTTCAGTTTGTCACTAAGTTTTTAATAAAAAATATAACAGGAAAATGCAATAAAGTATTGAAATAATTACACTATAAACCACCGGTACGTAGACTAAGATGTTACTGCCGAAACTGAACTCTTAGCTTCTGTGCAGTTTCATCGACGGATATAAGAAAATTTGAATTGAGTGTTCAGAAGTTGGGTTTGGCCATCAAACCAACAAATTCGTGGAATGCATGGAAGGGACATTAGATAAAGCGTTTAGTAACTCCTGTGCTAATGCTCATTTCTTCTTCTTCTTCTTTTTCTTCTGGCTTTGCAGTCCTTGGTAAACCTTAGCCTCTTAGTTGATATGAATTAATGTAAGTGAAACGTAACATTAATTTCATTTAGAATAACACAGTCATTGAGGCAAGACCATTATTGAGTAGATAATGAATTTTAAGCTCTTCAAGATATTCCATGCATCTTAAAGAATTCGGATTTTCATCACAGTGCTCAAAACAGCAAGCTGTTCTTCTCTATTCTAAGACTGCTAAATCCAATCCATGCCCTTTTTAAACCCCATGTTAATACTGTCATTACAGTTACGGCTAAGGTTTTCTAAGCTGTCTCCTCTAAAATACATTTTTTTAAGTTTATCATATGCCTCACAACAGACACAATTCGCCCCCATTTCTGTCATGTCTCTTCAGGACAAGAAAATCGGGGTTTCCGGGCAGCATATAAGCACACTACAGTATTTCGTGGCAACATCCAGAGACTTGAAGTATTAAAAGGAAATGGTAAATCCACTAATCGTCCCGCTCGGAAAGGTTAAACAGCGAACACAACCTGACACAGTCAGCTGGAATGAAAGATTTAAGAAATGTTATATATTTATATATATATATATATATACACACACTAGGAAGGCTACAGTATTTCGGGATTTAGTGCAGTCTAGTCTCGTGTAATCTTATCGACGTTTCGGTATAATCTGCTTTCTCTACCTATAGAAGTTTAGGCAAAACGTTCGCCTGAAATATCGTCAAATTGCCCGCAGACAGCGCCGCAACTCAACCTGCTACTGTGCAACTGTGCAACTGTCAGAGCGACCTACTGCCTCACCTGTCGCAGTGACGCACCAGTTTAGATGGAATGAAGAAAATGACTTGGAAATCTGTAGACCTGCATACATTTTACAAATTATGAAGCTGCTGATTATGTAGTTTGATCGATCCCCCTGTCATCTCCTCTCTCGCAAGCCCAACTTTAATCTCAGAACTTCTTACTCCAAAATGCATGCTTAACTGATCTGTTTTCTTCATTTGAATGTGAGAAGGATGGCTTTGCAAGCACACAAAATAATCAGTCGACGAGCACCGAATTTCATAATAGAAATTTACAGGTAATTTTGGGGGGTTTGGTATGGAATGCTACCATTCGTGACCCACGAGGGGGGGGGGTGTTGACATAACTACCATGTTTACCATTTTTCAGCGTGCGGAATTTTAAACTTTTTGTCTCACACAGTCAGTCACTTCTGTCGTTATTTATGTGGGTCATCAAAACGTGTAACGTTACCACCAGCTGATATTAAGTATGTAGTTGACACATTATGTTAGGCTTATTCGGTGTACGTGTGAGAACCTAGCAAGTCCAAAGATTAGAGGTTACTCTTCATTAGAAAGATATATTTTTTACCTGGGGTAAACCTACTAGTGCTTATTACACGAAAAGAACTCCCTTATACTTCATTATACCAAAAGTAAGTTAAACATTTACACTCCGAGTTAAATCCCATCTGCCATCTGCTGGCATTATTAGGAGCTCACCATATTCTCCACGTTAGCGAGGTAAGGGTTAACTATTAAATTTAAATTTTTTGTAACCTTATCAAAATTTTCATACGTCGTCCCTAAGAATTACTTTTCAACATATATCCAGCTTCCAAACATTAAAGTGGGTGATCTAATTAGGGGCGAGTCGACTCTTTAGGATGCGGTGGATTAGGAAACTTTGTTCATTGATATAATCGCAAAAGTATAACTTTCGTTCATAATTTAATAAAAAGTTTTTTATAAAACTTAACGTCTTCACTCATTAACCTAATTTCTTACGTGCTTACCCATCGCAGGTTCTCCGAACAGAATCACTAAAACAAACTGCGTTTTTAAGTATTAAAAAACTTCATATTTTTTCTCTTATTATCAATGTCCAGGAATGAAGTATTGAATATATTTTATGTGAACACTATCTCTTCTTCTTTATTTACATTTTGATACCGTACCTAGACAGCAAGTGCAATACATCAATAAATATGGGGCATTTAACCCACAGTGTCTGATTTTATGATTCTGTGTGTTGCGTTCGTGAATATGACCGTTTGTTGTCGCATGACTCTCTCAGTACAGATCCACCATACAGATCGAAGTGCTGCCTGTTCAAGAATTTCACCACCTACGATTGGCCATCTATTCTAAATGTTTAAGCAGCTTCCATTCAAGCTCTATTAGCTTCCTACGCAATTGGCTTGTTCCTGCGTGGACGTTGCTCACAAGTATGCAACCGCACTGAGAAGTGATACCCACATACTGCAGTGATGTGTTTCGCTGTTGCCGGCACTGTAATTTAGAGTTTAAGACACGTAATGTTTAATACATAAGAATGTGTAATTTCACTTGCAGTTTGTCTGGTCGTGAAACTTGCTTTCTTACTTTAAGAAAAGACCGTAGATTAAGAGCGATAGAGAACAGGGTACTGAATTTAGAATATTTGGTTCTAAGCGCGAGGAAGTAACAATAATTAAGAAAATTTCTTATTAATTTTTTTCAAGATTTCAATTGGCCCCCTTCCCAAATTATCAAGATAATCAAACCAAGAATTGTGACAAATACACTACATGTAGTTATCAAGCATATAGTCTATAAACATTAGTGTTGAGAGAAGCTCAAAGCAATGGACCAATTGCATGACCTAGCCGTAAATGGATATACAATAGGCATATCAAGAATAATGTTAAAAAGAATAAGACTGAAAAGGTGATTAGATTCATCTGGCTCCGAAAGTGACTGGTAATGACTTCTTATTAACAAGATATTGACTCTCTGTTTTTAATTAAAGTTGGGAGCATCTTAACTAGCAAGGAAATATTGTCAGCACTTATGAAAGAGTTAGTTAACGTGGGGGTAACAAAAACAAACTCATGCCATTATGATCAGAGTTCTTTCTGCTGCAGACAACAGCAAATGCATATACCTGCTAGTTTAACAACAATACCTCTTGGGTTATATGAGTCAGATAACGTCGAACTCGGGAGGAATAATAAAGAACAAGTAAGGATTGAAGAGAGAAGGTCATAGTGCATTCAGAGACAGGAAGACCCCACTAAACTTGTCCCCCAGGATAAAGCGGTAAACACAATCTTTATCTCAGCTTGACGCTGCTATATAGCGACTGAATATCCTGTACTGCCGTGGAGAACAGCGCTGCTTGCTGAAACTACAAGGCGTGAATATTCATGGCGTCAATGCAGATAAATATAGATTATTAATACTCCGCGACTGCTAATTTTTTTCTTGTGTCTTCAAATTTTACGAGTGGAATAAAGAATCATTTAAAACTATGGGCTTCGAAAGACCTATTCCTGATTTTTTGACGTTTTGCTGACAGTGCATCTCAGTATATTTATCTCAGCAATTAACCAACTTGACGCACAAAATTTTTGTTTTACAATAAGTTTATTTCATGCCTCTACATGTTTCGAGCACGTGTGTTCATTATTAGGATGTCAAAATTGCATTACACAGCCTCTGGTATCATCAAACCTATAGGTAGCCGTCCCGTGCACGAGACGGCATCAAGTTGGTTAATTGCTGAGATAAAAGAAAACCTCTTTCTGAGTTATCAAAGCAAAGTGGACGTCAGAATCATGCAAAGTGACTTCTATATAGAAGAAGCTGTTATGGAATTATGCTAAAACTAGCCTTTTTATATGTTTCTTTTATTATCTGTGTAGGTAGTTTATATAGTTTATATAGTTCCTCCATTTCTACCTCTACTATTTACCCAACAAAGATGGAGCAGCAGTAGTAGTACTCAATGTCGACAAGTTATTACAGATGAAAGAAACTGCGTCATGAGTTGAAAAAGTGCAAGTAAATCGTTCGGCATTCCGCGAATGACAATAAAGAGATGAGTAACAGGCAAGAACAGAGACGCTGCCAAAGACAGGGTGTTCATTGATGCGAAGTGTCCGGTTGTATCGCCGATACTAAAGAAGTAATTAGTCAATCATATGCTGAAAGTGGATAATATGTTTTACAGATCGACATTAAAGGATGACTGTCATCTTGCCTTTCAACTAGCTGAAAGAATCAAAGTGTACGTTACATGCAATAAAGATATTGTGCTTTCTGCTTTCATGGATTCATAAAACGACATAATGAAAGTTTCTGCAAAATCCTGAATCAGCATATATTGCTACAGCTCATATTTACATTGAAGAAAATGTGGACAGTTTTTTTTTTTTTATTTCTGATGGGTGTCATGGATGGAAACAAATATGAGTCACGTGAGATTTTCAATATGTATGAAAAATGAATGAATACTCTTCAAAAATCAATTGAAATATTTAATAAAATACAATACAGAAGGCAAGGTCATGACTCCTACTGGTGTATTTTTTTTTCAACTCAATTGATTTTTGTGTTAAAGAAAAAATCTCTTCACAAAAATGATTATTTTCCTTCGGCGAAGATTAAAGGCAGAACCTACAGATCGTGTATCATCGCGCAAGATTTTCATGCAACCGATCAAATTGGGCACCAAAAGAAAAATCCATCTCGTACTTGGAACATTTTCTCCGTCATTTCAGGTTAACAGACTCGGATTCTGTACCTTTTATTACAACACACACACACATACACACACACACGTATTAAAAGGATGGATGTAATCGATTGGGCAAAGGACGTAAATGCACCTCTTTTGTTACTGCGCCTTACTGCATCCATTACGATAGAGAATTTGGATATCTCGTTCACGTTAGACATGCAACACTTTTGTGTGTCTGTTGTAAAGAATTTCCAGCATAACAATATGGGCAGGGCAACAACCCAATTTCAAGTAAACAATATATAAGAAAATTAATTCTTAGAAGCCCCCAACCTCTCACAAAGATATGCAGAGTATGGCCGCTGACATATCACACAGCCCAACATTTGACGTCCGGAACTTTGGCTTGTAACTTAACCCTTATCCTGCTAACGTGGAGAATATGGTGAGCTCCTAATAATGCCAGCAAATGGCAGATGGGATTTAATTCGGCGTTTAAAGGGTTAATATAAGTTTTATCAGCATTCTTTGAATTTAATGCAAGCCCGTTATCAGCTAAGGGTCCTGTTCCAACTGTCGAATACAGCTAATTCTGTACAAGCAAGTCTGAAGGTAGCATGACTATACGAATGCACCCCCATGCGTGTGCAGAAGATAGAAAGGAAATCGGTTCTATTTTTGATAAACAACCAGTATCAGAAACACGTGAAAAACGAAAGTAGGCATACTGAAAATAAATACGAATAATATGAAAAAGTATGTACAAGCGCCAATGAAGGTAAATGAAAGTGAATTTTGGAGACTGGGAAGAAAACGTTTGTCGCCTATTGCCACGATACGGCGCTTTCTCGAATTCTGGACGAAGAAAACGACCTCCAGATATAGACTGCTATGAATGTGTGCAAAGGGTTCGCGGAATGGAAGCACGTAGTTGCCCTCCAGCTCTGGGGTTGTATGTGCGGGTAAAAAAGTCTCGAAATTTGGCAGGAGCTGTGGAATGAAGGTTACGAAATTCGAACGATATCCGATTGCTGAAGTAGTAAAATCATTTAGCTCGGACTGAGTATAGAGTTAATGCATACATAGAATGACGCTGTCATCGTGACCATGGATACGGCAGCTGTCACGGGGTGTCCTGGTTGCAGGCTAAGCTGCTGTGATCGGGGGGAAACGTAGGAAGGACACTGTGCAGAATAGCTTCAATGGAAACGTGATTCCTATTTTTGCCGCAGTTTGTCAATCCTTTTCAACCTTTCTTCAGGGGTTCGTAACCTAGGTTTATAAATATGGCGGAGGGCATTAAATGAACACAATATATTAAGACTAAATATAGCATAGATTATGTGCCAAGAGTGGACCAGTCAACACAACAAATTTTACTAGAAAACATAATTTGCTTTCATGTAAAATTGCTACATGTTTCAACCCATAAGGTGTAAACGTGTCGAACATTTAAAAATTCTTGTTTTTATGAAAGGGTGCTCTTCCTCACAAATTTTATTTAATCTTATTTTTAAGCTTTCGCCGTGTTCTAAATGTAACTTATTCCTTTTTGGGTAATTCCCCGGCGTCTGAGTTCTAATTGCCGACGTTTCGGAACTCACTATCGGTTCCATCTTCATAGGTAGGTGAATGAAGTATTCATTCACCTGCCTATGAAGATGG
>Ga0123357_10006841_pt1 | contig 14012 bp, 12 predicted proteins | sample TergutEmb28metaG_FD_89873 | JGI IMG/M metagenome (GOLD analysis project Ga0123357, IMG submission 89873) | Embiratermes neotenicus P4 segment gut microbial communities from Petit-Saut dam, French Guiana - Emb289 P4 | ecosystem: Host-associated > Arthropoda: Insects > Digestive system > Gut ... | reverse complement strand
GTGGATCTTTATCTGCAACGGGAAGTTGATTGGGAGGCGACGCCAAGAACTGCTACAATTGTTTATGCGGGATATACTACTCAGAAGACTTATTGGGGGAAGAAGGTGAAATAGAGGGAATACTTTCAATCAATTGATAAAATTGATTGAAAGTATTGAATTGTTTTTAGCAATCCTTCTTTCAGATGGACTTTCGGTTCCCAGTTTAATTCTTTTTTGGCTATGCTGATATCCGGACAGCGTTGCAGGGGATCGTCTTGAGGCAAAGGACGAAAAATGATTTTTGATTTTGATTTAGTCAATCGGATTATTTCTTCCGCTAATTCAAGAATGGAATATTCTTCCGGATTACCTATATTAATTGGTCCGATAAAAGAATCGTCTGCATTCATAAATCGAACAATTCCTTCTATTAAATCGTCAACGTATTGGAAACTGCGTGTTTGTTTTCCGTTACCATAAACGGTAATGTCTTCATTGTGCAGCGCTTGAATAATAAAATTGGATACAACCCTTCCATCATTTGGATGCATCCGCGTACCATACGTGTTAAATATTCGGACAACTTTTATTTTGACGCCATTCATGCGGTGATAATCCATGAATAATGTTTCGGCGCAACGTTTTCCTTCGTCGTAGCACGAGCGGATGCCTATCGGATTGACATTTCCCCAATATTCTTCCCTTTGCGGATGAATGTGCGGATCGCCATATACTTCGCTCGTAGATGCCTGTAAAACTTTTGCCTTTATCCTTTTGGCAAGACCCAACACATTGATAGCGCCCATAACCGATGTTTTAACCGTTTGAATGGCATCAAACTGGTAATGAATGGGCGAAGCAGGACAAGCCAGATTGTATATTTCATCGACTTCCGCAGAAAAAGGCATCGTAACGTCATGGCGGAACAGTTCAAAATTTGGGTTATCCAGCAAATGCACAATATTTTGCTTGGCTCCGGTAAAAAAATTATCCATGCAAATGATTTCATTGCCTTCTTTCAAAAGTCTTTCACATAAGTGAGAACCGATAAAACCGGATCCGCCGGTGATTAGTATTTTTTTCATTGATTTATAGTATTATCATTTATTTCAGCAGTTGTTTGCTTAGTTGTAACGCTTCATATACAATCCGATCCATATTATAATATGCGTAAGATCCTAATCTTCCGGCAAAGAAAATATTTTCTTCTTTGTAGGAAAGTTCTTTGTATTTCAAGTATTTATCATTATTTTGGGCTGTATTGATTGGATAATAAGGCTCAAGACCGGATTCCCATGTTTGTGGATATTCCTTTGTGATAACTGTTTTGGGTTGTTTTCCAAATTCAAAATGCTTATGTTCTATAATTCGGGTAAAAGGAACATCTTTTTCAGTATAATTTATTGCTGCGTTGCCCTGATAATTGCCGGTGTCCAAAATCTCATTTTCAAAATGCAATGACCTGTATTCCAATTGTCCATAGCGGTAACCATAATAAGCGTCTATCATCCCTGTAAAAATAACGGTTTTTGCCTCCCTCATTAAACTTGGATTTTCTAAAAAATCCCAATTTAATATGACATCGCATTTTTCAAAACATTTTTCAAAGATAGCATTATATCCTCCTACAGGAATCCCTTGAAAAGGATCGTCGAAATAATTGTTATCAAATCTGAACCGAAGAGGAATACGCTGAATGATGAAGGCAGGCAATTCCTTTGCGTCTCTACCCCATTGCTTTTCGGTATAACTTTTTATTAATTTTTCGTATATATCTTTGCCTGCTATGGATAAAGCATGTCCCTCCAAAGATTCGGAATCGTGAAAACCCTGCGTTTGTTCTTTGATTTTTCTCAGCGCCTCGTCCGGCGTTTTCACTTTCCACAACTGACAAAACGTATTCATATTAAACGGCAAATTATATAGCTCTCCTTTGTAGAAAGCCAATGGAGAATAAATGAAATGATTAAACCGGCATAATTTATTCATGTATTTCCAAACAGATTCGTTAGTTGTATGAAAAATATGAGGTCCATATCTGTGAACATTAATTCCTTCTATATAATCGCAATATAGATTTCCACCTACATGATTTCTCTTATCTATTACAAGGCATTTTTTCCCTTTTCGTGTAGCTTCATTGGCAAAGATGGCATTAAACAGTCCTGCGCCTACAAGCAAATAATCGTAAAATTTGTGTTTGTCGTTTATTATCATATTTTTAACGTCGTTTATGACCATTAATACTGGATATGACCGGTTGCATGAGTCTTTCAAATAGAGATACGTCCTTTACTATTACACTGGCTGTACCTTCCATTTGCTGATTAAATGGAATAATGCGGTTGTAATTTGTGATCAGACTTGGAATTTCAATTTCTGCGATGTAATTTTCCTGATAAGGTACCAATGAAATTGATTTAATTTTTCCAAATAGTACTCCATATTCCATGTAGGGGTAATTGCTTAATTTAAGCATTACGTCTTGATTCATTTTCACTTTTCCTGATCGTTCTATTGGTATGTTCATTCTCCCAATGATTTTATCTTCATTTTCTGGAAGTATTGTCATGATTGGATCTCCTGCTGTTACCCATTGATTATTTGACCATAAAACAGAGAAAGAGGTAATTCCATTAAGAGGACTAATAAAAACATATTTTTTTTTCCAATCCTTAATTTGATTTTGTAACAGTTCAATATTTTTAAGAATATTATCATTTAAAGTTCTCATCTGGTTCTGTTGTTCGGTCTCCAAATCAAGTAAAGTTGCCTGTAATTGGTCAATTTGAATTAAGTCGTTCTTATAACTAATATTAGCTCCAATGCAAACGTTTTGCTTTTGGTAAAAATTACTTTTGCTTACTTCCAGATCAGCTACCGAAATAACTCCTTTTATAAATAGGAGAGAATCTCTGTTATATTGCTTTTTAGTGATTTCAAAATCACTATTAAAAACATTTAGCTGACTCTTTAACATGTCTTTTCGATTGTAAGTAGTATTCAATTGGCTGTTTAAATTTGATATTTTCTGTGGAATAAGATTAAGTTTGATGTATTGGCGATATTCATTTAAAGAATTTTCCAGCTCTAAAAAAGTTGGAGTTAATTCACCTAATTTTAAATGGACCAGTTTTATGTCAACAATGTTTACAATGATAATAGAATCCAATTGTTTTTCCATAAATAAAATATCCTGTAAATCAGCAGGATTAATAATATAAGCTAAAATTTGTCCTTTTTTTACAATCTCTTTATCCTTAGTGTATAAAGATATTTGCCCTGTTGCCTGTGAAAAAATCTGAATAGGAGGATTTGAGCTTGTAATTATAAATTTAGAATCAATTTCTTCCGGATAAGGAAATAGCATTGTTCCAATTAGAATGATTATGATAAACCCTAATATTACGCTTGTACTATATATGATTAACCGACTGGGAGTCTTTCCAAGAATAGCGTCCAGCTCTTCGGTTCTTATCTCCATATTGGTTATCTCCGCCATACTAATTTCCTAATTCTAACTGATTATGAACAAGTTCAAAATATATCCCTTTCTTTTTAATTAACTCATTATGATTACCTTGTTCAGCCACTTCCCCATTATTCAGCACTATAATCTGGTCGGCATGTTTTACTGTGCTTAACCGGTGAGCAATAATAACAACGGTTCTCCCTTGATAAAATTCCGCTAAATTTTCCATTATTGTTCTTTCATTATTGGCGTCCAAAGCGTTTGTTGCTTCATCGAAAAATAAATAAGGAGGATCCTTATAGATAGCTCTTGCTATCAATATTCTTTGTTTTTGCCCTTGACTGAGTCCAGATCCTTCTTGACCAATTTTAGTATTGAATCCAGCAGGTCTTTCTTCTACAAAATCGTGTATATTAGCAATCTTGGCTGCATTAAATAATTTTTGTTTATCAATGTTTTCATCAGACATTGCAATATTTTCAGCGATTGTCTTGGAAAAAATAAATCCATCCTGCATCACAACACCACATTTTGATCTCCAATAATGAGGATTAATATTGCTTAAATTGGTTTCTCCAACTTTTATTCTACCTGATTTAGGTTCGTAGTTTCCAATCAATAATTTCATCAGTGTCGTTTTGCCGCTTCCGCTGGCGCCAACAATAGCTGTAATTTTATTTTGAGGTATTTTAATTGAAATATCCTTCAATACTGACGGAGCGCTTGGACTTTGATAGCTAAAGGAAACTTTATCAATCGTTATACTATTATCTGTTGATAATAATTCACTTACACTTGCTTCTTTCTCCTGATCTTCGTCTTTCATAAAGTGCACTTCGCCTAATCGCTCGATACTGATTTTGGCATCCTGATAGGAATGGATGAATCCAATAAAATTTTCAACAGGTCCTCTTAATTGCCCAATAATATATGAAATAGACATCATCATACCCAGTGTCAACTTTCCTTCTATGACTGCTTTAGCGCTGATAATTGATAAAATAATGCCCACTGCTTGGCTGATAAAAAAAGATCCGGCGCCTTGTACCTGTCCGATAGATATACCTTTGACGTTTACTTCAAACAGTTCTGCTTGAATGGTTTCCCACTGCCAACGCATTCGTTTTTCACTGTTATTCAGTTTGATTTCTTCAACGCCGTTAATTAATTGAATAATACTGCTTTGATTTCGAGATGCTTTATCAAATCTTTTAAAATCCAATTTTCTTCTGACTTTTAGGAATGCGACCACCCATAATACATATAGCGTATAACCAATAGAAAAAATGATTAATAGTGAAATATTATACCATCCAAGAATGCAGGCAAACAGGATGAAATTGAAAAAAGAAAAAAAGATTGAAATGGAATTTCCTGTTAAAAAACCTTGTATTCGATCGTGATCTCCAATCCGTTGCATAATATCTCCCGTATTTTTTGAGTCAAAGAAAGTCATCGGCATTTTTAAAAGTTTTACTAAAAAATCGGAAATCAACGATATATTGATGCGTGTATTGACGTGAAGCGATATCCAACTTTGTACAAAACCAACCAGCATTTGACTGACTGCAAGTACCAACTGAAATATGAGGATAATGACAATAAAATTAAGGTCATTGTTAACAATTCCAATGTCGACCACGGATTGATTCAGGAACGGAAATATCAATTGCAGGATTAGCCCGAACAGGATACCCAGTACCAATTGAAATAATAGTTTTTTATACGGTCTGAGATAATTTAAAAACCAGCGGATTGATTTTTTCCTTTCCTCTACACTTGTTTTTTCATAAAAATCGGGAGTAGGAGTCAGCATCAACGCCATGCCTTTGTCTTTTCCATCAACTGTGGTAGCTATCCAGCCATTCATAAATTCATTCACACTGTATTTTATAAGCCCAAAAGCAGGATCTGCAACAAATACAGTTCCCTTATAGCCTGATGATGTTTTTTGGGCTTCTATTTTATATACAACCACAAAATGATCCTGTCTCCAGTGAATGATACAGGGGAGTATCACTTTCTCGGCCAACTTGTCAAACGACGTGCGTATTCCAAGTGATTTTAGTCCAACAGCTTCAGCTGCATCAGCAATACCCAGCATAGTAACTCCATTGCGGCTCGCATAAGTCAACTCTCGCAAATATTGCAACGGATACAAGCGCTCATAGTATTTTATGATCATACTAAGACAGGAAGGACCACAGTCCATCGCATCTAATTGAAAAACTACAGGAAACTTTTTATTCAACAGGAACCTTGTTTCTAATTAACGATTTAATAAAGTCTTCAACTCTTAATTCCGCATAGTCTAAAGCGCATCTATTAGGTTCTTCGCTTGATCCCCTGAAATTTTGTGTACAGACATTCAAACAAATAGGTAAATGCTTACATGCCAAACATTTTTTATTTTCAAAAGGAGCTTTAGAATATAGACAAGTCAGCGTGTCTTTATTCCAAGTAATCACTCCATCGTTGTGCAATACCCCTGCTTCTTTAGTATGTACTGTGCATTTATATACCTTTCCATCGTAATCAATGACTGTATTATATAGCCTATCGGCATAGCATTTTACTGGCCTTCCTGCGTGAAATTCGCTTGTTTCCGATGCTGAATAGCCTAGATTTAAGGCCGAATCCCTTAATTGAATCAAGTCTAGGTTGCCAATTTTGTTTTCATTCTTCACAACTGTTTGCCAAACTCGTTGCAAACTGATAAAAACTCTTTTCCGGTATTGCTTGGGTATAAGATTGAAAACATTTTCAAAGTTACTGACTTTCAAAGTACTTTCATCAAAGTTTATTCGTAATGTAATATGCGCATCCAAAATATTTTTCAATATCAGAATAATATTGTCAATAGTACGTTGAAAACTGGGTTGCCCGTTTATATTCCTGATTTTATTATGTCTTTTCTCATCTCCATCAATTGTTATCTGAAATCTATCAAATTTTAAACTTTTCATCTTCTTTACCATTTGTTCATCTACCAGATAACCATTCGTGGTGATTTGGTTGATAAATGGAATTTTGTTTTTTGCAGCCACCTTTATACCATATTCCGAGACAGGAACCACAGTTTCGTAAAAATACATCAGCGGTTCACCTCCAAACCAATCCAAATGCAAGCCTGTAATTCGATCCACATTCACCATATAATTGATATGTTTTAGAATTTTATTTCTGATCTCTTCAGTCATACCTCCTTTGTCTTTTGAATGTTGATTGCAATACCAGCAATTAAATATGCAATCGGTGGTGGGATTCATAATTAACCGGTAAAATTTATCTGCAAATACTGCCGTTTTGTTATTGAATCTTAACCTCTCGATTTCATCAATATCTTCAGGAACAATAAAGCCCCAATCTACAAACCGCTCAAATACACTCGGGTAGTTTTGTTTGAATGCGGTAAAGTCTTCCCATAGAGAAGACATTGTTTGATGTTCTTTGGAATTCATAGCGAAGACAGCTCCTGTCATTCCATTGAAATAAATAAATTTGGAATTATCTTCCAAAAGATAATTATAATTGCTTAGTTTATACATGTTTTTTTGTTTTTATATGCGTTAATAATATGAAGCAACTCTTGTTCTGTGAATTCTTTAATACTCCTCACATTCCAGTATATATCAGGTGGGGTAGTTAAACTTGTAAAATACTCGGAAAAGTCCATGAAAGTAGAGGCAACACTAAAATCAGTGGAGGTATGCGGCATTTTATATCTGTTTGATTCTGAAAATGTTTTGGTGAGTTCACCAGTAGGTTCTCCGACCAAAATACCTAATTTATTTTCAGAAACAATTCTACAAAAATAATCGGCTGCAGATCCTGTTACTGCACTTTGTAGTACAAACAAGATTCTGTCGTCGGGAATGTTATTATCAAGACGGTTAGGAAATGATCCTGCCCGATTGATTCTTTCTTTTGTCACACCGGTGCCAGGTGTGCGTTTTGTTTCTGTGCGCCATAAAAAAAGAGAGTCATGCTTTACAATATCTAAAGCTTCGCCTCCGAAGTGATTTCCTCCACCATTTAAAGTCAAATCATAAAAAATGTATTTTATACCTTGTTTGTTCACTTCTTCTTTAAATTTCTCTAATTGATCCAAAAAATTCTCTTTGTGTTTATCTTCATAAGTTTGTATATGAAAGATGGCAGTGGAATTTTCCGGATAAATTTCATAAGTATATAGAGATTCAAAATATTTAGGTATATTCGCTAAAGCTACACTTGGAAGTTCATTGCCCCATTCTAATAATGTTATACCTTTTACAATTTCTTCTCTATTGGATTTATCGAATTTTATTCTGAATGGAGGGTTGATATTATATTTTCCTATAATCATCGCGTTTATGTATTGGTTCATTAAGAGTAAATTGGTTTCCGGATTCAATTTTCTATTTATATATTTTTTTGCTTTAGACAACATTGTTTTTGTTGAAATCCCATTTATTTTTGCAATATCATGGATGGAATCCCCAAAGAAGAAAAGCTTGTTGTCTATTGTTTCGATGATCGGTAAGACGATTATAGAGTTTATTATACTGTCTTTATCTATATTTCTTTCTTTCAAAAACACTTTTAACGAGTCTATCGTAAAATCTTGAAAAAATGAGATATTGTCGATAGAATCTCTCAAAAAGGAAAATGTTGCTTCTTTCATTTTGCCCGTTATCGATTTCACTGCTATTTCTGCTATTGCGCTATTAATGGGAATTGTAGAATGGGTGTCCAGACATGAATTAATCTGACCTATTGTCAGGATAAAATCAGTTTTTGAAAGCGGTTTATTTAACTCACTATATATTTTATTTTTCAATTTGTTAAATTTATAAATCGAACAAAAATAATACGGATTTGGATGTGCCCACGATAATGTTGAAAAATAATAATCGGCATCTTCTTTTAATTCTTTTGGGTCATATAGCTTGGTTTGAGCTGTTGCTGTACCCAATAAAATGGAAAAAATCAGGAAAAAAACTGTTTTCATATTTTTAGTGTTATTTTTATACAAAAATAAGAAAACTTTTTATAAATAGAACCTATCCAACCAATTAAATATAAGTAATTAATTAAGACTTAAGGCAAATAAGCCCTAAGTCTTAATTGCTTTACAAACTAATGCTAAGTTAATATTAAAATAAAGTTATTGAAATTTGTTATATTTCTTATAATTAACAAATTAAATGTTTTAATTTATAGTTAACTTAACACTAAGTTACTATTTAAATAATCCTATAATCGCTGTTACAACAGCTGTTCCGGCAGTTATCCACGCTGTAATATTAGGATTTTTTGAACCTGTTGAGCCTGTTGAGCCACTAGAACTACCACCACCACAACCATTTTGTGTGCATGTCTTGAGATTGTCTGAACTATCTTTTGCACAGCCGTTTTGTATGCAATATTCTGCATTGGAGCCACCTAAGATGTTATTCATAACCATTGATTCCAATGTTTCATCACTAAAAAGTTCAACAGCTTCGTCAAACTTCATTCCGATTTTTTGAACCAGATTTTCTTTTTCTTTTAATTTCATAATGTAAGACAATTAAATTGTTATAATTTTTTTATGAATTATCATTTTACCCACCAGTACTTCCTGCTCCTCCTGTACTAGCTGTTCCACTTGAACTCGAACCACCGCTACAACCATTTTGGACGCACTTTTTGTCATTATCAGGAGCATCGTTTGTACAGCCGTTTTGGATACAACTGTCTTTATTGTTACCGCCTATGATGTTATTCATCACCATTGACTCCAATGTTTCCTCACTAAAAAGCTCAACCGCTTCATCATACTTCATTCCGATTTCTTGAATCAGACCTTCTTTGTTCTTCAATTTTTTGTTCATAACCTGAAAAATTAAATTAATAATAAATAAATAGCATAATCATATCTTGAATTATATTATGGTTTAATAGTTTTGTGATCAATTATTTGACGAAAGAAATTGATCAAATCTTGAATGTAATAATCAAAAGAAAATATATTCCGGTTATTCCATACGTTTTCTCTAATTGAATTAACTTTTTTCTTATCTACAAAACAATCACTCAGTTTAGAAATAGAAGCATATTTCAATGCCATACCCTGTTTCTCAAGAAATTCCTGTGTGGCAACTCGATTGCCTGTATTATCTCGAATCAACATAGGTATCCCTGCCATTCCATAGGTTGACATTCTCGCAGGAAAATTCAAGTCATTCCAATTAACCCGTATCAGGTCGTTGTTATTATCACTTTTATAGTTATGCAAGAATCCGGCGTCATATTTTGAAAATTCCTTGACAAAATCTTTAGGTGAACAGGTGTCATGAATATGTAAGTAGCCATGCGCAATTTCTTTTGCTTTGTCTAACATATTTTTATTTAACATATAAAATTTTGTCCCATAAATATGTAGATGAATATTTTGTTCAGCTATTTGTTTGTAGTGATCAATAGTAATACCATAAGGTCTTCCGGCAATAAGAATATGAATTTCTCCATCGCTGTTAGATAACAATGGCGACCGCTCGTTACTAAACCATGTGTTTTTTTGCAGGTCTCCATCTAACACGAATTCATTTGCATTAATCGGATTAATGAATAGGTGAAACCAATCCCGAGTAAGCTCGTTGTTGTAAATTTGTCCGTCCGATTTAGTGTATAAATCAATTAATTGATTCCACATTCCAAAAGTTCTTGCAAAAATTGGTCCCTCTTTGAAGTGCCAAATAAACGGTATTCCCAGATTATCGATTAAAACTTTATGAGCAAAAGGTATAGCCTGATAGTTCAGTAAACCGTAGATAATATCAGGTTGAATACTTTTTACTTTGTCTTTCCAGTTTTCATACGATATATCTTCAACATGTCCAAAAGGCAAAGGGCCAATCGTATTAAATTCAGTTGGAGTGTTAGTCCACAACCCATAGAGTTTATGACCCTGTTCTTCAAAAGCACAAATACGTTCAGGGTTATAGGACAATTCTCCTACAAGCAATATTTTTAAACCGTCTTTTTTATAAACCGGTTTTTTTCTGTATGGCTCATACTGTTTGTATTCATCAATTTTTGTTCCATATAAATTTTCAAAACGTATAGGCTCTTTCACTCCAAAGTAGCTCTTATACTTAAATATATTTCCTCCGTACTTCTCATTTATAATTTTATGCCTTTGTGCCGAATGGTCCACCCATTCACAGGTAATTTCTCTAGTACCAATTGTTTTTGGGTTATTTTTCATAAAATTGTTCCAAAACATAGTATCTAAATTATCGGTAACAAGTTCGCTTCGTGCAATCCACCGGTCTGCTGTTTTACGATGCATAATTTGAACTAACTGAAATGGTTTGTCGTCAAACTTATGATACTCTTTTTTTCCAAAATTGTCTCCATCATTAAAAACATACGCAGACATACACAGCATACCGGCATGAGCTAAATTAAAGCCTTGATTTATAGATTCTAAAAGACTTTCCAAATGATTTTTATAATATATATCATCCGCAGGCAAATAAGCGACATAATCATATTGTGCGGCTTCAAGCCCTTTGTTTAAAGAATAACCAAGTCCTTCATTTTTTTCATTGTTGAGCAATTTAATACGTTTATCCTGAAGAAAAGAAGCAATTGATTCATTTAAGTTGTCGGTAGAACCATCATTAATAATGATTAGCTCCCAATTTTGATGCGTTTGACAAAGCAAACTGGTAATTGCCATTCTTATAAATGACGCTTGATTGAATACAGGCATAAGTACTGATACATAATTGCATTCCATTGCCATATTGCTATATGTTATTTCATTCTGAAAAATTACGGGATAAAAGTACTCTGTCTTATAATATAACACAAGAGCGATTTTTACATATACCAAAGCGATTTTTGCATAAAAAATTACTATATTTGCATTTTAAAATCAAATGAAATCAAATGCAAGCACAAATTGTACAAAGGATAAAAAAATTGCGGAGAGAAAAAGGTTTGACACAACCACAAATAGCTGATTTATTACATATTGATCAGTCCGTTTATGCACGTTTGGAACAAGGCGAGACAAATACGTGGGCAAAGTATTTTGAAGATTTGCTGAATATTTTTGAAATTACCCCTGAAAAGTTTTTTGAGGGAATAGAAACAAAAGTTGTGATAAACAACCATAACGATTGTACCTATTCGGGTAATTCAAATATTGAACATCAATACCCTACCAATCAGGAATTTTACGAAAAACTTATTACGCAATATGAAAAACTGCTCTCCTCGAAAGATGAACAGATTGCTTTGTTAAAAGAATTATTAGAAAAGAAAGTACAGTAACAATGCTATTATTATTCACAAATTTTTAATTACTTTTGCTGTAAATAATAAATGTTATTATGGCAAAGAAAAAAAGCAAAAAGAATTTACCCCAAAAAATCTCGCCACAAAAGTATATTATGACAAAAGCGCGTTCGCTTCCTTTAGCGGAATGCGTAATTAATGATGATTGGGAAGAATCGGGGTTGGCAAATATTATCATTTCCCGTCAACATAAATCGGGAAATTACACATTTGGCGTATATCTCGTTGATATGTATTGTCTTGGAGTAAAAGACACCTTTTATAATTACAATATTTCCCAAAACGAATATGAAACGCTAAAAAATTCTTATCCGAATAAGTCTATTTCATACAACGAAGCGCATAATATCATATTCGGCGCTATTGCATACGCAGAAGATTTGGGAATAGCGGCGCATCCTGATTTTAATATTACCGAATATATATTAGAAGAAGATTCGGACAATATTCCATTAATAGAATATGAATTTGGAAAAGATGGAAAGCCTTTCTTAGTCGTAAATTCAAGAAAAAATGAAAAAAAATATATATCTATTCTTAATAAAAATATTGGCGAAGGTAACTTTCATTTTATGTTGAAGGTTGATGACGATGACGATTAGACGATGACAAAGAACCGGGGTTGGATAATTTAAATTATATTTAAGCAAAAGCGTTAGAGACGGGGCGTTGTGCCCCATCTTACGCGGGATAGTGTTATCTCAAATTATTTTACGAGCAGTTTTTGCGTTTTAACTTCGCTTCCTTTGCTTACCTTTAATACATAAACGCCTTTGCTTAAATTTCCGGTCGAAATCGCCGAAGGATTGGAAACGTTTATCTTTTGTCCCAAAGCATTGAACAGTTCTACTTTTTCACCGCCGGTTAACCCTGCGACAGTAATCAATTCGCTTGAGGCGTCATAATTAATAAATACCTTTCCAAGAGCAATATTCCGGATAGACGTGGCATTGTCGGCTGCAATCAGTTCTTTAATCTGGTCTTGCGTTAATGCATCCGCATAAATCCTGAGTTTATCAAAAAGGTAAGCAGGATCGGGATCCACCCAGTTCCATGCCTGATTGCCGCCCAAACAGATATAGGTTAATGCGGAACCGCCTGTAAATAAACCTGTTGTAGAACCTCCGGCTTCCACGCCGGGTAAATTCCATTCGTTCAATATAACGCCGTCAATATATACTTTTACGTCGTCGGGAGTGAAGGTAGCGGTATAAAAATGCCATTCGTTATCGTCTAACCAAAAGGTTGATTCCGTATTTGCACCGGCAACATTCACCGAATCGACGAAATCGCACCAACCGGCAACATTTACCTGTACTAATCCGCGGCTTTGAAGTATCATCATAGGCCATGTATTTACTCCGCCAACCGGCGCAGCTCCATAAGCGGAAAAAAGCGGAGTAAACCAATAGTTGTCAGCTGTTCCTCTGTTTACCCAAACAGAAACGGTCAACGCATTGGTTGCCGCCGTTTGAAGATCGGCAAAAATAGTAGAGGGTAATTGCAGATAATTAGTACGGATAGCCTGTCCGCCGACTGCATTGTGAAATACTTTGCCGAAGAGCGGGTTGCCACTGTCTTCAATAGCGCCGTTTCCGATGATAACGGCATCGTTAACGCCTTATTCAAAGTCATTTGAATAAAGCAATGTCTGGGCTTTTGCACTATATGCCAAAGCGCCTAATAATAAAACAAGAGTAAAAATTCTTTTCATAACATTATTGTATTTAAATTGTTGTTTATTACTGCAAAGTAAATCAAGAATATTTTACAACGGGTGGACAAATGGCTTTTGATAGTGGACAAATTTCACCTTTCCAACAACCCGCTCGGCGTAATATTAAAATGTTTCGTAAAACAGCGGGTAAAATATTTCGGATCATTGAATCCAACTTCATAAGCAACCTCTGAAATATTCAGATTTTTTGTCTTCTGATTTTTCAGAATCAGTTCACGGGCAATGTTGAGGCGGTAGTTCCGAATGAACTGTCCTGCCGACTGTCCGCTAAGGCTTTGCATTTTCTTGTTGAGCAGGCTTTTGCTGACGCCCATTGCTTCGGTGAAATCTCCAATGTCGAAGTAAGAATTTTTGTAGTTTTGCTTCACAACATCCATTATCCGGTTGAGGAATTTCTTATCGCTCGATTCTTCGTCTATCGGCAATACATCGACATTCATTTCCAATGAAAATTTCCGCTGATAACGCCTGCGGTTTTCCAGAATG
>Ga0123357_10006840_pt1 | contig 14012 bp, 10 predicted proteins | sample TergutEmb28metaG_FD_89873 | JGI IMG/M metagenome (GOLD analysis project Ga0123357, IMG submission 89873) | Embiratermes neotenicus P4 segment gut microbial communities from Petit-Saut dam, French Guiana - Emb289 P4 | ecosystem: Host-associated > Arthropoda: Insects > Digestive system > Gut ... | reverse complement strand
GTGACCTGTCCAGTTTTGTCCGATTACAGCACAATTCGTGTGTTTCGCGTGTCGTTACTGCCACTGCCCACGTCGAGTGCATTTAGTGCCGAGTGTAACACGCAAGCGAAATCTAATCCTGTCCCTGATTTTAGGCTTCCACCTAAACTGCTCAAATGCACTACTTTACCTCAAAACCTGCTGATTCTGTGGAATACTAAGGGTGTAAATACAAATATATTTTCTCCAAATTCTCACACACAACATATAAGACGAGATGAAACAAGGCAACATGTTTTGTCTGATTAAACCATCATCAGGTCTTTATAGACGTTAAATGTCTAATTTTACAAGATGATGCATCGCAATCTTTAGGTGCATCATCCCCGTTGTGTTTTATGCAATTAGGAAAGGGTAGATACGTCAAAACACAACTGTCTTTGTATCCTAATTATTACGCTGACGACAACATGTTTCGACCACTGTGGGCCATCTTCAAGTCACAAAAATATATGGGAAAACTATACCGTGTATGAAATTTAGTAGAAGTGTCTATTCTAAACTTTCAACTTTAGAAGAGGCAGCCCCTCATTCCTATTACTAATGGTTCCTGAACATCCGTTGACACACAGTCCGAAACTGGAGCCAGCAAACCTAATGAACATTTCTATTAAAAATGATATGCTACATACTTGAAAGTACGTAATAGAGCGTATAATGGTTGGGATTGGTACAGAACAACGAGTAAAAAAATTGTACTTCCCTAAAATCTTTTAAAACCTTTTTGTTTTGTTCACGTGTGCATGCGACGGCATCGTCTAATTGTATCTCATTTGTTTTACAATGAAATTCCACTCATAAATGCATCAGTACTCAGTAACTGTAGTCCAGTAAACAAATCACATTTCCATTAAAGGATTCAAGTGCCGGTGTAGCGCAGTTGGTACAGCGACTGTGCTGCGGACTGCACGACTGAAGGACCGTAGTTTGCTCCGTAACTGTCAACAAGGTTCTCATTCAATTTTTACGGGAACTTTTTTCCCTTGGAATCAAGCAGTCGTGTCCTGAGGCGTGAAGCCTCGAATCCACCAATTCGGTGCCAAGCATAAGAATAAGTTGATGCGTGCCTCCACTCACATATGTACCTTCTTGACTATCATAGCGAAAAATGTTACATTAAAAACAACGAAATTTGAAACGAGTTTTACAGCAGTTGCTTGTAGGGGTGACGTAACTAATTGCATTATATCAGATCGTCTCTTTCTCTCAGGTTTCCAAACCAAAATCCTGTATACACATCTCCTCCTCTCATACGTGCTACATAACATACCCATCTCATTGTTTTAAATGAAATGAATGTATAAAAATTACGTAAGTATCATCCTAAGTCTTTCTTTAACCTCGAGAGCTGAATCCCCTATTCCGTCCCCGAGGTTAAAGAAAGATGGCCAATGCCACTCCCCGGACCTTTCAACCTCCGAGGAACAGGTCCGATATCGACTGTAGAGAAAACAAGGTGGGTGTTTTCGGGGCCCTTCTGGGGGTGTGGAAATTCTTCCCGCCACCCACTTTCGAGCCTCTTACACTCCTGTCACTATATCGACCACGAAAAAGTTGGCAAACTTGCTGCCCTTGGTCACTTAAGTATTTTCAGTAATACAGTTTAGCCAGCAGAATACAATAAGTCGTCAGAAAATTTATTAGCACTTAAACATTTACAATCTGTAACTGTTCCCTTTTATTACAGCAAACAGATACCCACATATTCTGTGTTTTACAGAGTTTAGTGCGGCCTGCGGTCTTCTCATTCTGCCGTATTGTTTGTGGCATAACTTACTCTTTTGTAAGTAACGGCCTTGTAGCGAATTCAGCACACCGCTCAGACTAGTGCTTAACGAATTGTGTGGCCTTCTTCTGGGCTGAAGTTGGCCAGCCCTGAACTAGACTATCCCAAACCCATAAATTTAAAATGTAATAAATATTTTATTAATATTGCCTTGAAATATTTCTAAATATGTCTAAAAATTATAAACACAACACTTTACTAACATTTTGGTTTATTTGTATTGCAGCGTGTGACATAAATCCATTTACTCTACAGTCACAGAATGGACGAAATGTAACTTAAAACTTAAAATTAAGTCGCTTCATTGGGACGAATATTTGTGTGACACCAATGCAATATTGCTCACATACATTATCTATGTGAATCTTACGATCTTCCAATAAGAATTCTAATCTCAGATTGATACCATTAGGGAATATGCTTTGAAATATATAGATAAATACATATATATGAAATAAATATATATCACTTCCGATATAATGCATTGCACATGTCTATTACTGCACGTTAATCGAAAGTTCCCTCAAAAACTCCTCCCTTATTTACACAAATTTGGAGCTAAGAATAAGACTGGAGACTGTATTAATAGGAAGCAGAAGAAAAGATGATATTTTGAAGTCTGATTATTTGAATTCATATTCAAGACTTTACGGTGCCCATTCAAGACGGTTACAAAAGGCATGTGAGGCATAAGAAAAGTATGTGAGAAATATGAAAATAGGTGCTGCATGGTGGATCTGTAAGAAAATATGAGACTAATTCATTTTAAGAATGATTGCAAGTGATTGACGTATATACAGAATGTGCACTTTCCTGACACAGACTTTACGACTGTCAGATTTTTAGCTACAGTTGAAAACTCTCGACTAAAATCTATGTAACATCAAAAACTAAATTTAATGACAATATACACAGATGTTCTCGAACTACTGCACACTGCAGAACGTAGTGGTATTTAGTGGGCTTATTATCCATACTTTAAGCGCCAAATTTGGTACTTCGTTTCTTGTCATGTGGTGGTTACGAAAGTTCTCCTCGTACAATCTTATTATCACTGACATTATGCAAAACCTTATTCTTCATTTCTTGTAATAATACATTTCAAATTTATTTCTAATTTGCTATTTGAGCTCAATCACACAGCTGTATCAATAAGCTAGACAAGTCGCCTATCTCACAGGCAAAGGTTTTAAAGATGTCAGCACCTGTGAAGTCGTAGTATTTACTGGAAAAACAGACAAAATTGGAGCCATCCCTCTGACAATATTTCTAGAAAATTTTGGTGCTGCTGCGGCCTCCATCTTTATCGACACAATACACAAAATCAGCGCAATCTCTCAGACAATGTGTCTAGAAACTTTCAGCGTCGCTGCGCCCTCCATATAGACTGCCGCAATGCAAAAAATCGTCGCCATCTGTATATCAAAATTTCTAGAGTAGACAGCGTCACTCCGGCCACAATCTCAACTGCCACAATACACAATACCGGTGCCACATCTGTCACCCTGACCGATATGTCTCTCTCTTCGATGTCTCTAAACACGTCGACCCAAAATCTCCTATAATTTCGCTGCAACACTCCACTACTGCGCAGGCGAAGAATTCTGTAACACGAAAATCACTTTATTGCTATATCCTTGCTTTTTGCTATGTTGTTATTTGATAACTGCCTTGCTAAATGTGCTATTTATCCGCTGTATATATCAGGGTCAATTTATATAATGCATTGATGAATAAAATGAACTGTAATTCCTTTGGTCTACTTGAATACAAAATGTGGCACTGTCAGTAGCGACAGAGGAAGAACGCGAAAGTATTAAGTAGTTCAGTGTAAACCTTTTTAATTATACCAACCAAATGCACAATTTCTATTTAGTACAAACATCATCTGAGTCTCTCCCACATGGTTCGGTACTTCTCTGCCATGCTCAGGTTAAACAATACATCAAATATCTTAAAACCCAACTGCCATTATGAAGTTGTCTTCTATGTTCCTTTTTCTGTAGCAGCTTTTTTGTAAACATACAAAAAGCTCATGTGTCTCTCAGAATGAAGTTAATTTCCAGCTCCCGTCTCGAAGTTGTTCAAATCGTGCGCGTCGCTGACTTGCTTCCGAGCTTTGTTTCTTTCCTGGTTGGGCTAAGGACTTATCAGCACCCCGGTACATATATTTAAAATTTACAAACTTATGGATTTTAAAACTTAGTAGTTATTCGGTGGTTAAAATCATGTAAATAGTATTAGTTGAAATTACAAACGATAAAATTTGCACCGTAATATAATTTACGCGGTTTTAACCACGTAATATCTACTAATTTTCAGTATAATTTTACCTTTTACATCTTATGTATATTTATGAAAAAGCTTCTACAGAAAAAGGAATAAAGATTTCAGTTTCAGAGTGACACTTGGTTTTTAAAAAATATTGGCGTATTGTTGAGCCTGAAGACGGTACAGACGTACCGAATCATACGTATAGTACGCTGACTGCTTGCTAGCAAGCAGTCAGCATAACCTGCATCACCTATACCTATTGCTGTGTGTACAGTGCTAGACTGCTGATAATAGACAGAGTTATTGTCTGAAACATGTAGAGTTTTATATCAAAAATAAATTTGAGAAATTAGTGGATTTTGTTGGTTTTATTATAAAATTAAATTATTAAGTAGGAATTCCACATTTTCCATTCCTTGCATTACAATTCAAATACTACAATTAAGCCAACAAATGAACACAATTGTGTTTGAGTTAGAATAATATATTCAAAACCTCTAACTGGCAGATGTTTCGGGGGCTTATTGACTGATCATCGGGGGGTGCAATATATTCGTAAAACGGTTGCTTAATATATTGGAACCTTGACTGTAGAAGGACTACTGAAAATTATTCGGTGTAGAACATATAGCGGGTCGAATTGTGCAATGAAAATTATAGACTGATAAATACAAAAATATATAGAATTTTTAGAAACTAAAAAATTGTAATATTTGCAAATGATCAAATATTCTTTACATTTTATACCTCTATTTATGTGGCTATTTGCTGTGTTATACAATGCATGTTCCGGACTTTGTGGCCATAATTTTATAGCTAGTGAAAAACAATTCTTTGAGGAAAGATAACTGTAAGTGCAGAACCCCCCAGTAGGAGATCGGCCACTACATTCGCCTTGAGGGAGTGAGTAAAACAAAGAAAGATTTCGGTCAGGTCGGACCACGTGACAGCAGATTTTAGAATTGGCTGCGGCCTCGAACACATCTTGAGTTTTGCCATCACACGACTTGCAAACTTTCTGACTACCAATGCTAATTTTTACAGTAGTTACAACGCCTTAAACTAAAGGAAACCCTTTCTTATGGTACTGAAATTGACGCCTGCTGCCAAATCGAATTTATGTATGTGTATGTATATAGATAGATAGATTTGGATGGATGAATGGATGGATGGATGGATAGATAGAACGATAGATAGATAAAAAGATAGATAGATACGTGTGGGTGGTCAAGCCACGTCCCGGCCGCTGTACTCCGTAAGATGGACCCGGTACCCATTGTACAGGAGGCTGTGTGGGTCTGGAAATTTTTGGAAAATTTCGTCCCCACCGAGATTCGATCCAGCTCGTTACGAGTCGCCGTACTGACTGTGCTGTACAGTCCTTCGTCTCCTTACATCGTAAACGGAAAAACAATATTTACGCTCAATATGCAGACAGTAATGTTGATATGTTAGGAATATGCACGGGCTGTAACGTGGATTGGAACTGAGACAGTAATCTTACATTAGAAGCAATTAATTAAATTTTAAGTAAAATATAGAGTAAGTGAAGGCATGACCATGATAGCATTTCATGCAAAGGCTCTACTGCTCACGTAGCGAAAAAAAATGTTATTATTTCGAAAAAAAACTGTAGATTTCTACAAAGATTTAAGAATATTTGAAATAGATTTTCAATAATTTTTATTATACATGAAGATTAAAATAATTTTTACTGTATATGCAATAAAAATTTAAATATGACGTGTCGTTATGTAACATGCGATAGCCTTCCTGTAACAAGCGATAGCCTTCCTGTAACATACGATAGCCTTCCTGTAACATGCGATAGCCTTCCTGTAACATGTGTACTTGAAGCAATAATTATTTCTTTGTTTGAACCCTGTGTACTGAACCATTGGCTGTTCTCGCGGAAAAGTGAAAGAAAAGGGCGGGCCCCGAATTTTCCTTTTGAGTTTTGATTTTTGTATTCCGTCCTCGTGTTCCTACATTCTACGCTGGAGCCTCAAGCTCCTTCTTCAGCTGTTTCCTCGGAGAAGGGCTACGCAGGCGATCGGGGCATGGTTTGTGCAGGTAAAGTTAGTTTCGGCATTTATTGTTTTTCCAAATTGAGCTTTGGTCATGTTTACCTGTGAACCCCGACGTCTGCCTAGCGTCTACCTCGGGAGGGGCTGGTACAAGCATGCCTCCCCGTAAGTAGTGTCATTTTGTGTATTTATGCGAGTCAAAGAGATGTGTTTGGTTATTCTGTTGCTTCATGTATTGATTGTGCTTCTTTATACGCACGACAAATGTAACGTTGTGTCGACCGATACTTTAGGTGCTATATGTGTTTGCTGATCGGCGGTGGATTTAAAGTGATTGTAATGTAAAATTACATGAGCCGATGTTGTATTGTTTGTTGAACTGTTTCTCTGGTCGGCTGTTTACTTGTGCTTATTGCGAACTTACCTTGAGCCGACAGGTGTATGTTTATATTGCGAATTGTCTACTGCGTGCGTGCGGGAAGTTTAAGTTGGAAGAAACCATTTTCATTTCATTTGTTATTCTATTTATATTCTTTGTTGGATTTGTTAATACACTTATTTGTTGTTTTATTTGTACTTGCTCGTGTTACTTATCCTGCCACAAGACCCTAATAACCGAAGTTCGGCTGCTCAAACGATAGAGGCCGCAGTGTGTGCCAGTCCTCGGATAACAACAAGTTACAATTCCCCTGTGGAAAAAGGACCTGAGGGCTCAGTACGTATTCTTTCTGATGTAGAGGTTCGTTGTAACTTCTGGCCACACGGTAGGTAGGACTCCTCTGGATGAGTGATCAGCCCGTTGCAGAGATCTTCACCTGACAATATATAGCACACACAACAGACGGACTTCCATGTTGCTGGCGACATTCGAACCCGCAATCCCACCACACGAGCAGCGGCAGACCTACGCGCTAGACGGCGCCGTTCCTACATTGGCTGTTTAAAGCAATACTAGGGTATAGATTATAAAGCTAAGCAACTTCTATCGTCTTGTCTCAACCATTAATTGACACTTTGAACACTACGTTAAACATTAAACGTTGTACAGCAGTGAGAAAATAATAAAACGCTAAATAATTAGCTCGGTCATTGGGGTTACGGGTTCGAATCCCCCAGGGTCGTAGATGTTTGTTATGAGTGTTTTTTGTTGTCAAGTAGAGGTCTGTACAACAGGCTGATCACTCGTCTAGAACAGACCTACCGAGTGTGCTGTGACGTTGTGTGTGATCTATAAACCTCATGATTGAGGAGGCCCTAGCCCACGTACAGCCACAACACCACAGGGGGTAAGGAATTAACTGAGTATGTTGCTGTTTATTTGGAATCCATTTTGACAAGCGAAAAATTATTAAGGCACTGAAAGAAGGCTGTGCACTTTGAGTGAGTCGGAGGTTTGATACTTTGCTTTCAACAGTCGCCACCTTCCTGTCCTCAGACATAGAGATGCAACACAAGCGTTCCAGTGCTGTTGCTTACAATTCTGTTTACTGTAACACCATGCCTTTACTTGTAGATATTCCTATTCGTGTGTTTATTTCCGGTATTCTTACAAAATCCCAAAATACATTTCTCGTCTTTCCAAGATCGTCACATTTCCGAAAATTGTCATCTGCTTGATGACATCCCTTGGATTACTTGAGCCAAAGAGTGAAAGTCACAAAGTTTCACCTACATTTCCCTAGCTTCATTATATTTTCCCCCAGCTTAGAATGAAATATCTTCCTCAACACACTATTTCGTTTCTCTTTTTATATTATTCCCTTAATGATAAAGACTAACGATAAATAAAATAACACAAGAACATTAAGGAAACGAAAAATTCCATACTCACTTTTGGTTGAAGAGTTCTTTGTACGGGCTTTCATCTGTGACAGCCACTGCAATAGATCCTGGGAAGAAAGCTTGCGGCACGTAAGTAATGCTGCAGTTAGGAACAAATCCCAGATTCATCAGGTTGAATGTGTTTGTGGCCAGAGAATACTTCTTCAGATTGCACACTCTCCGAATGCCCTCTATATCGTTCTCCGGCATAGAGTGTTCGTAGGGTGCCATCAGTTTATCGTATATATTCTTCATCAGAGGATTCTCTGAATTCTGGAATGTAAAGTTAAGACACTTTACAATGCGATGAAACTTTACAGCTGCTTAGTTATTTGAATCTTACAGTTACTGTTCTTGGCAAAATTATATTTAGCTCCCTCGGCATGGTGACCGCTTGAAAGTTTGAAAATCAGGGGAAAGTGTGTTTGACCCGCCCAGCTATGGCAGACGTTTTCCTGAACGCCAATCTGTCCAGACAGCTCTAAGACAGATCAAGCAGCGACCTATTTGTTGGGGCCCAAGGAATTTGCCCTGTGTGAATTGGCTGTTAATTTAATGTGATAAAAGAGCTACGTCTCATACCAAGTATAAAGTTTTGCACAACTATTCGTGTAATTTACCACAAGTGTTCATTTTTTCTCCATATCGCAACAGCCCACAGGGACCCAAAGTGTCGTCATTGTCGAGGATTCATGACCACAATCAGACACACCGTACTGGGTGAATGATCTGCCCAACGCAGTGATTTCTACCTGACAACACACCACAATCACAAGGGAGAAACTTTCATGCCCCCGACGGGATTCAAACTCACAATCCCACAAAGCGAACGGCTGCAGCCCCAGGCCTTAGAACGTGCGGCCGCTGGGATCAGCAACAAGTATTTGTTAGGCGGTTCTTATTAAAAATCACTAATTAAACTTCAATCACTTATCAAATTTACACTCTTTTACCCGCCACAGAATTTTGATTTATCTGGTTACTGAATCGAGTATAACTATTCATACTAATGTGAAATATATTCGTTACGAACCGCGCAATAACATCGTAACTGTGATTTATAAAATCCCGTAAAGAAAAATGGGTTAAGGGAGGTCTAATCTTACAATGTTTCCCATGATAATATAAATTCTATTGTCTTTAGGTAGGCAGGCCTCACCCTTTTTTATAGGCCACGAAGACCCTTAGGGTTAGTATAGGTATAGCTCTACTCTTTCTAGGACTTCGGAAAGACCGGGAAAGACCCAGTACTCATTTTACAGGAGGGTGGGTAGGCCCCAGGGCCGGCCTGGACGGGCGGAAAACCTCGCCCCACCCGGGAATCGATCCCTGACCTTCCAGCCCGTAGCTCAGTCGCTATATCAACTGACCTACCGGGCCCGTTCATTTGCCTTTATACTTACGTAATTTAAGAAGTCTCTCATTCGTGCAGGTTACGCACTATAAGAACGGTATATGACTAGCGAACAATGAATTGGAAAGGATGTGGAAGGGACAACTTCTGGTCCTGTTTCAGGTACTAACTTAAATTTTCCAGAAAGGACAGAGGACAATGAACAGTCTGCGGCAAAGTGACTCAAGATATACCGTTATAATGGCTTTCCAGGCCATGAATTTTTTGTGCAAGTGCTACAAATCTTTCTATTTGTAAGTATAAATTTTTTAAAGAAAATTATATTAGGGTGTCTGATTGATGTTCAATACAGTACATTAAAATAGGCGGACTGGGCAGTATTCGGCATCGCTGTCAGTTTGTATGATCCATCTGCAAGAAATTCTTCGAAAGTTCTGAAAGGCATCCATTCTTTAGGCAGCGCGATCTCCGAGACGAACCGGGCGATGTAGACATCGAACACGAACATGGAGATCACATAAGACAGCATCATGAGGATCCTTAGGATGTTGGGTCTGGGTAAAGCGCTCCAACCTGCGAAAATATTTCACAGTGAAATAATGAACTAAACTCTCATACAAGCATCGTGTAATTACGTGAGTTCTTGCACATTGCAGTTGTCATTAGCGGATTGAGAGAATTCACATGAAACATGTTTTTCTTTGTTACTTCCTTGTACTTAGAAAAATTATTTTGAAATTTTAAGCAGAAGAATCATAATTTAGATATATATAATATATATTTTAAAATGTTTAAGAATTATATATTTGGAAAGGAATTTCCTTTTTAAAAATAAAAAATTTATTGAATACTAATTAAGCACGTGTAGTGTCGACAGCAATTATCAAACAAGGCCATTAAGTAATAACAAAAAATTACGAATATAAACAAGGAATATGTTAAAAGAATTTTAATTTAGTAGCTATAGAGCAGCATGAACAGCCCAAAAGCGGAACAAAAAATATTTGCGTTTTTATATCAAGAAAAAATAAAAATTACGAAGCTCTCATATGTTAGGTTAACCGCACTGACAATAATACTATTATACTATAATTTATTAACCAGCAAGCTGCAATAACTAGTACAAAATGAGACAGCACAATTCAATCCTTTTCGAGATCACAAAGATTACTTCTACCGTGAAGATATGGGCAGGACTTTTACCGAAATTCGGCAGTCAGCACGAACATATTTGGTGTCAACACACTGGAGGCGACCGTCTGGAATATACATAACGGCTAAAGCTTGATAAAGCATATGGTAATATTGCTCATTACAGTAACCTGTCTCTCTTAGGAATTTTGAATGACTGCACCTGACACTGAAATATTTAATTCGTTATACTTCTTGTGTGTAAAGGTGGTTATTTTCTTCAACCAATTAGACTTACATTTGGAGTACAGCCTTGTATGATGCAGCTACTAGAAGACTTCGGAAAGTAGATGAGAAACACTTGGATATATTTGAATTGTGATCATGGAGAAGGATGGAGAAAATCCTTGGACCGATCGTGTGAAAAATGAAGTGTAACAAATGTTCAGGAGGAGAGGAATGGCGTACATAGCTTAAATATCAGGAAGGCCAACTGGATTGGTTACGTTTTGCGTAGGAACTGCCTTCTAAAACACGTTATTGAAGTAAAAGTATAAGGAAGAACATCACGGACGAAAAGACGAGGAAGAAGACGTAAGCAGGTGCTAGATGACTTTAAGAAATAGAGGGTACATTGGGTATTGAGAGAAGAAGCACTAGATCGCACCCTGTGTAGAACTGGCTTTGGGAGGGGTTATGGACCGGCCGCAAGGCAGACTACAGAATGGAAATGGTGTTTGTATTCGGACTAAGTGCATACGGATTTCCACCGAATTTGCTAGATGTAATTGTAGTAACTCTTATGAACTGTTCAGTATAAACATGTGCAGAGTTAAAGAAAACTCCTGTACCTTGCTGGAGGAATATTGCAGCTATTAACATTGCTGAAGTCATGATACTTAAGTCTTCCCTCTTGACATGTTGGCAGTAAAGCCTCAAGTGATGTATTGTTGTCAGGGAGACAGTCAGGATAAACACTGCGACGACAACTGCAATCCACAATCTCCAAGAAAAAGGCACCACAAACACGTGCCATTTCAGATCTTGCAGATTCGGTTTTCTGATTATGATACAGGTCCTGAAATTGGGAACGAAACAATTAAGAGGGGCAATTAATAAACAAATTAAGCTACGTATTCCAATTCATGTCTGAGCAAAAATCCTAAAGTTCTGCGAATATTATACCAAGATTTGAACCATAAAACCCCTGAGTGGAATTTATCTCCAACCAAAATCTACCTAAATTAAAGTTTCCTTTGTGATTAATTTCAATTTTTATTTACTAATCTCCTCCCCTGTTCCAAATGATAACATTCCCTCCACATATACATCAGCCACATTCTAATTTCTATCTATCAGTTTTCGCTTGTCTTAAAAGAACGTCTTAATAGAGGATTGTATGAAAACTGATGTTCCTTGTAAACAGCACTTCGAAGAATTGACTCACTATATGTCTTTAAAATTCACGTTTTTCCATTTAGAATTAAGACACAAAACCTCTATCCCCAGATATTAGCAGTTTCATTAGCAGGCAGTGCGATGAATTATGTCTGCTGCTTGCAAACAACAAATCAGAAACCCAGCTGTTATTATAACATAGCGACACAAATCGAAGTTTCCAGATTTTATTTTCCACCCATTTTGCAAAATATTTAGCAACTTATTCTAGATCATCTTCCTAAATTCATACATTTACAATAAGGATTTGAACAATTCCATGAACCGAATAGCTAAACGGTTTCTTGGAATTTATATTCATGTTAATTTAGAACGTACTTTATTTTTTTGTTTTTGAAAGGGAAAAGTTTAAATTACGGTATCTTGTGTTTGTGTGTGTGTGTGTCTGTGTGTGTGTCTGTGTGTGTGTGTGTATGTGTGTTTGTGTTTGTCTGTATGTGTGTGTGTGTATGTGTGTGTCTGTGTGTATGCGTGTGTGTGTCTGTGTGTGTATGTGTGTGTCTGTGTGTATGCGTGTATGTGTCTTGTGTGTGTATGATTGTGTGTCTGTGTGTGTGTTTGTGTCTGTGTGTGTATGTTTGTGTGTGTCTGTTTGTGTATGTTTGTGTGTATGTGTGTGTGTTTGTGTGTATGTGTGTGTGTGTCTGTGTGTGTGTCTGTGAGTGTGTATGTCTGTGTGTCTGTGTGTGTGTCTGTGTGTAAGTGTGTGTGTGTGTGTGTTTGTGTGTATGTGTGTGTGTGTCTGTGTGTCTGTTTGTGTGTGTGTGTCTGTGTGTAAGTGTGTGTGTATGTTTTATGTGTGTGTATGTTTTATGTTTGTCTGTGTGTGTCTGTGTGTGTGTGTGTCTGTGTGTGTAAGTGTTGGTGTATGTTTGTGTGTATGTGTGGGTATGTTTGTATGTCTGTGTGTGTATGTGTGTGTGTGTGTGTATGATTGTGTGTCTGTGTGTGTGTTTGTGTCTGTGTGTGTATGTTTGTGTGTGTCTGTGTGTGTATGTTTGTGTGTGTGTGTGTCTGTGGGTGTCTGTGTGTGTGTGTCTTTGGGTGTGTGTCTGTGTGTGTCTGTGTCTGTGTGTGTCTGTGTCCTAGTCTGTGTGTCTCTGTCTGTGTGTCTGTGTGTGTGTCTTCATCATCAATTTAAACTTTTCAGCATTTCGCGGACACGCACGAAATTTTGCGTAAAATATTAAGCAAATAGAAGTCACCTTATAGACACGGATTTCAATCTTTTATATGAACATTTTGTGGGACCGGTTGGCTCAGTCGGTATAGCGAATCCCCACGGGATGGTGGGTCCGTGGAACGAAACGCGGTGTGGGCGAGATTTTCCTTACGCGTCCAGAGCGGCCCTGGGGTCCTTCCAGGCTCCTGGGGGTAAAGCGGCCGGGTCGTGACGTCGAATACGCGACGCATCTAGCGCCGAGGTAAAGAAAGATTAGGGCTATACATCTACTCCTCTTCTAGGCCTTCTTGACCTGTTCTCGGGTGACTTGTACGTTTAGGTTTACATAAACCTAAACAGCAGTACTGATTGCGAAATTTATTTTGTGAGCGGGATAGAAACGCCAGAACATATAAAAAATATTTCTGGGTTCTATGTAAATGTATGTAATTATCGTAAGGTTATATTTAAAAAACAACAAGAATCTTGTAGTGTTTATGGGGGTAATGGTGGTAATGGTGGCAATTGTGACGGTGGTGGTGGTCATGACGGTGGTAGCAGCTGTGGCAGTGGCGATGGTGGCGTGTTTGTCGTGGTCGTTTTAGTGTGGCCATTTTTTGGTTGATTTTGATGTTTGTAAGTGAACAAATATTTAGACGAAAGTACAGCTTTAAGAAGTTTTGTATTCAAAAAGTTAGCACAACAGCAGCACTGCCAGTTGATACCTGCAACTGGAAATCTATTACAAAAGTTGACTAGGCTTGAAATTCTTCTTGTAAATGCCATGTTACTTCTTAGCGCTATTGAAATATATTAAGTTCAGATATATTTACATATGTCTTACACTGAATTTTTAGTTTCGTACTGGGACAATATTTAGTGATTTTCTTTCATTGTAGATTTATTTAATGACGTTTATTTTGTAATATTAACAATAATAGTGTCGATGTTTATTGAATT
>Ga0123357_10006839_pt1 | contig 14013 bp, 8 predicted proteins | sample TergutEmb28metaG_FD_89873 | JGI IMG/M metagenome (GOLD analysis project Ga0123357, IMG submission 89873) | Embiratermes neotenicus P4 segment gut microbial communities from Petit-Saut dam, French Guiana - Emb289 P4 | ecosystem: Host-associated > Arthropoda: Insects > Digestive system > Gut ... | reverse complement strand
GTGGTAGTCAGCCAATTCAGACTCCCATCCCCGTGAATATTTTCTCCGTAACGCAAGTTGATTTTGGTTCCTGCCTGTCCTTTGACGTTAATTTTTGCTACTCCGGCAAAATTTTTCCCCATATCTACGATATAAACTCCCGGCTTCTGTTCATAGATACGGACAGGTTTAATCACTTCTTTCACTTTTACGGCAGGCTGCATCTGACTGCTAAGTTCACCCGAAGGACCTTCGCTGATTACAGCCGATTGCCAATTATTATCTTTTAGCCGATTGGTATTCCAATTGTTTATTTCCAAACGGGCGTCATAATGTTCACCGAGATAAACGTTATTTCTGATTATTGGTCCCTGTTTTGTTTTCCATGTATTATCCGTACAAATAGTTTCCGATGAACCATCCTGATAACAGATTAATATTTGCGCCTTCACTACCGGTCGGCCGGTTTGTTGATAATCACGAAGATTATACCTGCCGAATAAGCGTAAAGGTAAAGGATTATACCAGCCGTTACCTAACATGACACCTATTGTATTTGATCCTTTTTGTAATAAATCCGTTATGTCGTAGGTCGCATACAAAGCTTGTTTCCGATGCGCCGTCCATCCCGGATCCAATAGATGGTCGCCAACTTTTTCCCCGTTGATATACGCTTCATAATATCCTAAACCGCAAATGTAAAGGCGAGCTTTGGCAATGATTTTGTTTGAAGCGAAAGTTTTTCGGAACAAAGGCATGGGATCATCCTGATAGAAATCTTCATCGTGTTCAAATTGAGGACGTCCGTCGCCAATCCATTGGGCTTGCCAATCGGATTTATTCAACATGGCAGTCTCAAACCATGCTGCCGGACTCCATTCCGAAGGTATCCCGTTTTGATTGTACACGCGCACTTTCCAATAATAACGTGTAAATGATTGCAAGGGAACGCCTTCGTATGCTATAAATACGGTCTCATCGGAATTTGTTTTTCCGGTATTCCAGCAGTTTCCCTCATTTTTATTAATATCTGCTAAATTGTCGCTTACGATAAGTTCATAAGCAGATTGACGCAGATCGTTTGTCGAAGACGCTATCGTCCAACTCAAAAGCGGTTGATGATTATCAACGCCTAATGGATTGATTATATGTTCACAAGAGAGATCGGTTGGAAAAAACACGGCGGCTTGAGATTCGATAATTGTGATGAAAAAGAGGATAAATGCGATGTTTTTCATATCTATTTTTTTATAAAATCTCCAACGTATAATGGGATATTGGCAAACGCAACATGATTGCCCTTGTCATATCCTGCTACAAACAAGCGATAAGCTCCTGTCGAAGTTGGCGCTGTAAACTTGATAGTGGAGCCATCGGAAATTTTTTCCATTGAACAACTGATTGCAGCCGGTTTCATTTCTCCTCTGCCTCCGTAACCAAAATCGGTCTGTTCAGGAAGTAATTCCCATTCATAACCGATTGAGTCGTCTTTATCTGCGTCGTGCATCCAAACTTCCGCAACCGCCCTTTCGCCCGGCGCAAGATCAACGAAATCATCAGCCGACTTCCCGTTTATACGCATCGAATCTACTCGGGGAGCCTTATTTTCAGGCCATTTTCCTGTCCATTCATAGCGCATGACGTCAACGGCTTCAGTTTCACGCCATTCCTTATCAAACATGCCAAACCACGTATGAGTATATTCCTGATGTTGACGCCAAAGGAAAACAAATGAACCCAAGCACATTTTATCTTTAAGTATAGCTTCTTCATATCGTTCTTTATATTTATCGGCTTTTTCGCTGCTCGTTTCTTCAATATGATAACCCCAAGGTGTTTGAGGTGTTTGCCAAAATCCGGTAGGTCCCCATTCGGTTACCATATACGGGCGCGTCCATTTCCATTGTCGAAGCCGTTCGGGAATGAGGAGAAGTTCGCCATATTCATTGACGCCCAACAAATCTATATCAGGGCATTGCACATTCAGAGCGTTTATTTTATGTTCGGTAATGGAACCCACGACCGTCATAACAGGATGATTCGGGTCTATATCATGAATGGCTTTTGCCAAATCATTAACGGCATCCCAAACTTTCATGTTGTAATAGATTTTATCGGGTTCATATATTTTTTGCGGAACATGGTCTAATTCGTTGCCCAAAGCCCACATCAATACGGCAGGATGTTCTTTGGTGTCGCGAACAATTTGTAATATCTTTTCATACTGTGCGTGCACAGCCTCAACATCATCATAATCGAACCCATCTCTTTGTGCGGCTACCGGAAGGTTGACCAATACCATCAAACCTAATTTCCAAGCCTCATCCAAGTCTTCTTTGGTATATCCGGCACGGATTCCGTTTCCGCCGTATTTTTTCACTAAGTCTATTCGAGTATTACCTACGGCTCCTTTTATAAAGGTCGGTTGTCCGTCAACAGTTAATTCAAAAGCTTCGGGAGATTTCTGTTGAATCGTTACTTTTCTATTTTGTGCAAATACGTTTGAAATAGAAAAGTTTGCAGAAAAGTTTATCGCGCCCGAAATGGTCAGCAATATTAAAATAATCCTTCTTTTCTTCATTCCATTTTCATTATCTATCATATTTCCCACTCATCACATCTTTTACAGCTTCCAGATAGCCAAACCCATATTTCATGTCGGGCAATAGATAACTACCCTCTACCCACTCATTCCATGCATTGGTAGGCTGCAACATAATATCCATCCTTTACAGCTCCCTTGTTTGGTGGTTGCTGACAACTATATACAAAAGAGGAAACAATAATAATTCCTGTTATTATCCATATAAAATGCTTCATCATGATTATTATATTTTTAAATTTATTTTCTATTTGCTTCCCTCTAATTTGAATACCCACGCATATTCGAAAGGATTATTAGACGGAGAAAGTTGCGGTGGAGTGATAGTCACACGATTGCCTCCGAATGAATATTTTACCGTCGCACGACTTCCTAAAAGTGTTACTATTGCAGGTTTTTTGTCAACCTGGTTGATGGTGACGGGTTTATCCGGATACTTCGTAAAAATCACATACAAATCTTTCCCTTTCGTAGTGAAAAAGGCGTTGATATCGGGTTGTTGCACAATGTCGCGAGGAGCAGTTCCGTAAATGGCTTCACCGTTCGTTTTCAACCAGCGACCTATATCTGTCAAGCGTTGTTGCATAATGACCGGAATACGTCCGTCGGCTGTGGGACCAATGTCGAGCAGCAGATTACCGCCCTTAGCCACCTTTTCAATTAACAAATGCACTAATTCTTCCGAAGAACTGTAATCTGAGAGTTTTTCGTTTCGATTGTACCCAAATGAGTTTCCTATTCCGCGACATTCTTCCCAAGGATGGGCAATTTTTTCATCTTTCACTGTTTTATCACCCACCAAATCATATTCCGTGGTATAAAAGCCGCCATGTTTGCCGCGTGTTTCCGATCCCCAGCGGTCGTTTACCACAACTGAAGATTTAACGGGCGATTCGTTGTAGAGCCATGCAAGAAATTCCGTACTTTTCCATTTTTCGGAAGGATGCTCCCATTCTCCGTCAGTCCATACTATATCAGGATTATAGCGATTTACCAAATCCTTCATTTGCGGAATCATGTGCTCGTCCACATACTTTTCAAGGTTTTCCCGATACAACGGATTAAACCATTCGTAAAGCGAATAGTAAAAACCCATACGCAGACCTTCCTTTTTCACGGCAGCGGTAAGGTCGCCGGCTAAATCGCGGTGCGGTCCTACATCAACGGCATTCCAGTTCCACGATTGTGGACTTTGCCACAAGGCAAATCCCTCATGGTGCTTGGAAGTAAGCACCACATAACGTGCGCCTGCATCGCGGAATAGTTTTGCCCATTCGTCGGGATTAAACATCTCACACTTGAAATCTTTCACAAAATCCTGATATTTAAAGTTTTCTCCGAAATTCTTGTTGTGAAAGGCTGTGAACAAAGGATGTACTGCGCTGTTTTTGTCCATCAATTTCCACCAGTACCATTCGGCGTAAGCATCATAAACACTGGCTCCGTCTGAAGGAAGCGGTCCCCAGGCAGGCACGCTGTACAAGCCCCAGTGGATAAATATTCCAAACTTGGCATCGGTGTACCATTGAGGAATAGGGCGGCTGTCAATAGACTCCCAATCTGCTGTATATTTCTGTTGTGCCGGAAGGTTTACTATCATTCCGACAAAAAATAATAAAAAAAATGATTTCTTCATTGTATAATAATTATTTATTAATAAAAATTTCGATATGTTGCACTCCTTTCACAACGGAAGTAAAATCGACATATTTTGAGCTTTCGATTGAAGAATAGGTATATTCAACCGGTTTATCGTTTGAGAGTATCTTATTTACGGTATTCATTTCCTTGGGCAAAAGGATATGAAAATCCATCGACGCAGCATTGCCCGCAATATCAAACGCCATTTTCCTATCGACAGAAAAGTATTCGTATTCGTAAGCAATATAACCTCCTGAAGCGGGATAATAAGCGGTTGCCTTTACTTTTCCGGCTGATGTGGACGCCCAACGCGGAGCAACCAATGGAGACTTAAATGCAATGTGTTTTCCGCGCATCAGACAGATACTTTCATCGGCTCCGTCTTCATATACAAAAGTCATGCAACCGTAAACTTCATCCGTTCCCCGCACAGAGCCGCTATGCATCAGATATATGCAGGCAGCCTGCTTTTCAATTGGGATTTCGACTTTATTATTGTATTCACGATTATTTGATATACCGATTGCCGACCGATTATTATTTGCAGCGTATTTTGTCAGGTCAATCATCGTATAATCAGGTACAGCCGGATCGGGAAATGCACCGGTATAGGCAAACCAGATTCGGTTTTCAACGCTGTTTCCCAACTTTTGAAGACGATTCAGTATATCTGTTGCATACGTTTCGTAACCGTTCTCATAAGCGCCGCGCGCCAATTCGCCCGCAGCATGACCGGCAACGCCGCCATTCATATATTGCCATTTTTCATTATCGTCTCCAAATCCCCTTTCGAACGGCGGATAGATAGCATACCATTCGCCCGGGGAACCTTTTGGAAGATTGTTTTTCAAATTCAAATAGGTTTGAATTATTGCTTTGCGCTGTTCGGAAGTAATGCCTTTGCGGTTAATCGTATAAGCGTTGGAGAGCGATATTTGCGTTGATTCATCCACGCCTAAGTCGCGTACAACCGAATCGTTTTCTTCAATAAAATGGGTAAAGAAACGTCCGTTCCATGAAAGTTTGTTTATCCTGTCCATGATTTCGGTGGCGCGTTTACCGTATTTTTCGGCGTTGGTTCTATCGCCTACCCTGTTGAACATTTCCGCCAACTGTTCGCAAGCGTCTGCATAGCCGGTATTGTCGCCGTAAAATATCCCGAACTTAGACTTTTCAGGGTGAATCAACATCCTGTTAGTCAATCCTATATCAGGAAGATATTTATCCAGTACCTGAAAGTCCCAAGAATCAGATGCTTTCCATACCATATAAACGGAATTTACATAGATGTATTCGCAATGATTCTCTATCGGCTGGCGCGCCATAAAGGACTTACCATCAAACGGACCAAAATAGCCGAACGGTCCATAGCATGTTTCATAATAATGCCTGTTGCCTGTTTGTAAAAAACTCCATATCAATCCGTCTTTGCGTTGATATTCACGCATCAAGTCAAGATATTCTCTTCCTGCCGGAGAAAAATATTGCATTCCTTTCATGGTGTGGTAATGGTCAAGTCCCCAGGGAACAAAATAATGATAGGTTTTCCCGAAAAAAGTATTCGTTTCAGCACCGGTAATTACAACTTCATCCAAAGGTTCAAAATACCCTCTCCCGTCAGCCGAAGAACTTGTTAGTTCCGGCGTCTGCGCCGAAAGGACAGATGAATACGTTATAAATAAACCAAATAAACAGGTCTTAATTCTGAAATAATTCATAAATGTATTTTCTGTTTTCCTTCTTTCAATTCGATACTGACTGATTTGTACCTCGGCTCCGCCGGAACAATTCCTCAACTACCTTAATGAAAGCCATTGACGGCGAAGTACTCCACGGATGCGCTTCCGAACGGGGCTTGTATATCATTTCGGGCGTCGTAGTCAAATGCAAAGGTAACAAATCTTTCTAAACATTTAAGACTTTATCGATGAGTTTTCCTTCAATGATGTTTCGATCGCCTTGGATGAAATCGGGCGAAATCTTCGCTCCTTCATACCTTGCGATGCTTGCGAATCGTCGAACGATGACAACTGCCAATCGCGGGGATAGAATGCGGCTGTGACGCTATCCCCCGGATTGGTTGCATAAAAACCGCCGGTGATGTCTGTTCCGAAAATCCAATCGGGAGACAGCACAGCATAAGCATCATTCTTTTTGGCTTTCCTCGGATCCCCAATTAATGACTTCCGCAGCCACCGTAAATGAATCAATACCCCGGATTATTCCCCGAAGCCGCCATCAGCGGATTCCGATCCATTTCACTTTGAGGAATCGGGAATAATACATGCTTATTCACATCAAACTCAAAGTTGGCCGCATCGTAGTTATACCCGAAATCAGCCGCTGTCCAGGTAGAAAGGTCAATGAAACCAGCGGCATGCCAACTGCGAAGATCCGTCCAGCGGATACCTTCTTCGGCAGCCAATTCCTTAAACCGTTCATTCATGATGTCGTTCATCGTAACCGAAGTCAAATCGGCAGGGACGGGCGATTCCACACCATCGTCGGTAGACGTGCGCGCCCTGGCGCGAATATCATTCACCTGTTTTAAAGCGCTTGCCGCATTGCCCGTTTGCAAATAGGCTTCAGCCGCCAGCAGTTTTATATCTCCGTAACGAATCAGCCGCGTATCATTCGTGGAATTAATGCCCCAAGTTTCTTCAAACCAGCATCGACCGGGTTTGACGTATTTCTGCAACTGATAGCCGTCGAAAAATCCCCATGCAGTCGTGTCGGGAATGTTCACATCTCCATTCACGTTGGTACGGTTTTTAGAAAAAGTGCCTTCTTTACGGGGGTCTCCAGCGTCGTAAGCAGCCATCAATTTTTCAGTTGGTCCGTAAATTCCTGAAACATAATTCGACCAATGCGCCGTCGAATAATGATAAAACGCGCCCATTTGCCCTACGGCGCCGCCAAAATTATTATCCAACCAGGCATTATCCTGGGTGGGAGCATGGCTTGCCTGAAATTCGAACAGCGATTCATCGTTGTTTTCAAAGTGGTAATCAAAATTATCATTGAAAGGAACCAGCTTGCGGGAGGTAATCTTTTCAAAAGCGGCAATGGCTTTCTGATAATCATCGGCGCTTCTGCTGTTATAGCGCGCCCGAAGCACATAGCATTTTACCAGCAATCCGTAAGCGCTTTCATTAAACACCCGCCCCTTTTCGGTAGCATCGTCCCAATAGTTCACATTGGGTAAGAGCGTAGCGGCTGTTTCCAAATCGGTAATAGCCCTGTCGAGCATTTCAAATCCTTCCGAAGGAGGAAGAACCGCATCGCCCACCGTAGCTATTCGTTTGTCCTGAATGGGAGCTTTACGAAACCAGTCCCACAGCCGGTAAAAAGCCCATGAGCGAAGGAACAGCAATTCGCCTTCATTGGCATTCCATAATCCATCCCGCTGATACAACGCTTTAATGGTTGGGTCATCCAACTTTTCCAGCATGAAATTGGTACGGTAAATTAATTGATATAGACGCGTCCATGCCGTATTTACCTGTCCGTTGGAACTGTTTAATCCGGAAAAAGCTTCCAAAGCTCCGTGTCCGCTATCGCTATTCGTTACATCATCGCCGGGTAAAAACATAATTTCATGGATGCCTCCGCCGTCATTCAACAATGCGGCATAGAGATTGGTCAATGCGGCATAGCAGGCTCCGACTCCCTGTTGCACCCTGTTTTCGGTGTCAAAATATTCGGTTTCCAATTCGGATGTCGGTTTGATGTTCAACTGGTCGGCACAGGAAGCACATAGCCCGATCAGAGCCACACAAAGCAGAATAATACTATTTCGTTTCATACGATGTTTCATTTTAATGTTTAAAATTTAGCAGATAAACCCATAAAGAACGTGCGCGGAGTCGGATAGGTGTCGTTTTCCGGATCCAAACCCGTGTACTTGGTAATGGTGAATAGATTAGAAGCGCCCAAATAAACGCGTACATTGCGGATATTATTATGACAGGCAGTATATACGCTTTTAGGCAATGTATAACCTACCTGTATGTTTTGCAGTCGCAAATAAGCGCCGCTTTCAAAAAAGAAATCGGAATAGCGCAAATTCTGTGCAGGATCGCTGATATTGAGGCGTGGATACACATTCTGTATATTGTCGGGCGTCCAGGCATTGTAAACAATAGACGTTACATTATCCTTTGTAGAATTGAGAAATGTGCTGGCTTTAATTGAATTGTATTTAATCACATCGCCTACTCCCGAAAAATTGGCGCTAAAATCAAATCCTTTATAATCAGCCCCGAGATTAAATCCATAAAAATATCCGGGAATGGACTTGCCAATATCGACCATATCATACGAATCGATTTTACCATCCGGGCCTTCGGAGTAAAATTGACCCGGCTGAGTTGGCGCTCCTCTTAAATCCTGAAAATAAAAGTCGCCGGCTCCTACTTTGGCAACCGTATAAGAGGCGTCGCTATGCGTCTGTAACCAGGCTTGCGCTTCGGCATCCGTCTTGAATATTCCGGCCACCTTATACGCTTTGTAATAAAACATGGAATGACCTTCTTCTACGGTTCCTCCCGACGTAGGAATGTGTTTATAGGTTTCAAGCACCCGGTTGGTCGTCGTTGTCAAATTGGCTCCGATGTTGTAATTAAACTGATTGATGTGTCCCTGATAGTTGGCTGAAAATTCGAAGCCCCGATTCATCACTTTGGCCACATTGGCGACGGGAGTTTCAACCACGCCCACACTCGGCGGAATATCAATGGCCTGCAAAATGCCTTTGGTTATTTTATGATAATATTCGGCCGAAAAAGACAGGTTCTTGAAAAGCAAGGCATCAAAACCGATATTGGTCGTTTCCGTCTTTTCCCAGGTCAAATCCTTATTGGGAATTCCAAAAATCGTTGCACCGGTGTTAAACACCCCGGTAGCCGGATAAAGGCCGGTGGACGAGCTACCGAAAGCGTAGGTTGGATTGGTTGATATCACGGAAAGATAGGCCATATCGCGGACTTCCTGATTTCCCAATTGTCCCCAGCCTCCACGTATCTTGAGGTCGTTGATCCAAGTCAGATTTTTCATAAAGTCTTCGCTGCTGATACGCCATGCAGCCGAGAAAGACGGAAAAGTTCCCCAACGGTTTTGCGGAGCAAAACGGGCGCTTCCATCTCTGCGAACCGTTGCATCCAAATAATATTTGGAGGCATAGTTATAACTGATACGAAACAGATAGCCTTGCAAAGCCCAGCGCATTTGATCCGACCCCACGGTTGTATATTGATTTTCACCGCCCAGATTACGCAAATAACTTTTTATTGTAGTCATATAATTCGTAGTCGCCCCTTTGTAATTGGCATCGTAGTGCTGGTTGGAAAAGTCAAAAAGGAAATCAAGGTGATTTTGTTTAAACGTATTGGTATAATTCACCGCCAATTCTTCCATTAAATTATGATTATAGGTATCCCGCACATCGTAGGAACCGACGGAATTCGGGCCGCCCAATCCTCTCGGGTCTCCTGCCGTATAATCAAACGGATTGGACAGATAATCGTGAAAGCTGTAACGGGTGGTATTATACATATCTAAGTTGAAAGTTCCTTTAATACTTAATCCTTTCATTGGCGTCAGTTCGAGATAGGCGTTTCCCATATTACGCAGCGACGAATAGTGGGTGTCATTCGTGTGAACATTACCCAACACATTGATACGGGTACCGTCGCCATACAGTTTATTGTTAGCGTACGTTCCATCGGGCTGTACGCCTCCTACGGCATAAGCGTATCCCTCATATCCGGGAATGCCGTCGGCCGAATAAATCGGTTGCCAGGGCGGACAGCGCGACGTATCAAAATACGAAGCGCCGGCATCTATGCCGTTGGCATTCACTAAACGGTAGTTGATTCCGAATTTGATCCAGTCGTTAATTTTTGTATTGAGTTTGACGGCGCCCGAATAGCGTTCCAGATAGTTCGTAAGTAAGGTTCCTTGTGTATTCGAATAACCTAAGGAAACATAGTAATCGGTATTATCGGTTCCTCCCGATACTTTTACCGAATAGTCCTGCATGGGAGCATTCATCGTACGGGCGGCATTTTGCCAGTTGTATGTCGGCGAATTGCCGAGATAACGGGGATCGTTCGGATCGAATCTTCCGGCATTATCGGTGGAAACAGCTACCGTCGGATCCGAAGCATACATCCCTTGAACAAATTTGGTATATTGAGGGGTCGTCAACCAGTTCAATGTTTGAGTAATGGTTTGGGATCCGTAACGCATGGTGAGATCGACCGACGGTTTGTCTTTACGCCCTTTTTTGGTTGTGATGAGGATAACGCCATTGGCTGCCCTCACACCGTAAATAGCTGCCGCCGACGCATCTTTCAATACCGAAATGGATTCGATATCGCCGGGGTCAATCATGGTCATGATATTCAAAGGGCCTCGGACATCGGCGATACGGGCGTCTTCCTGGCCTTCGATACCGGCGCCTAATTCGGTAATGGGAATACCGTCAATCACATAAAGCGGATCGGCAACACCCCAGGTGTTGGTTCCACGAATACGGATGGTAGGCCGGTTCATCGGATTGCCATCGTTGCTCGATACCTGTACGCCACTCATCGTTCCCTGCATGGCATTTTCTGCCGACATGCTGACCGATTTGTCTATCGTTTTCGAATCAACATTGGAAATAGCGGTCGTGATGTCTTTCTTTTCACGCGAGCCATACCCGATGACTACCACTTCGTTTAATTTTTTGGTATCTTCCAGCAGGGTCACATTGATTTCCGTTTTCGAACCGACGGCCATCTCCTGAGTAACATACCCTACATACGAAAATTGCATGACGGCATTGGCTGGCGGCACCGTTAAACTGTATTTTCCTTCCACATCCGTTATCGAACCGTTCGCAGCCCCTTTGAGCGCTACATTTACGCCGATCAACGGTTCGCCGGTCTTGTCGATCACTTGTCCCGTAACGGTAATTTCCCGTTGAGTAGCTGGAGTCCCCTCCTTCTTTGATAGGATGATGTGATCATTGACCATGGTGTAAGAGATATCCGAACCCAATACCCTGCTCAAAACTTCCGTTACGGGAGCATTGGTCACATTCAGATCGACTTCCCGGTTGACGTCAATATTCTTCTTGTTATAAAAAAACAAGTAGTCCGTTTGACTTTCAACCGCTTCCAACACATTCGATAATTTGGCGTGTTGTACATTAATCGTCACTTTTGCATTTTGGGAAAAAGCAGGCGCTACTCCCGATAACAGCCAAAAGAGAATTCCGGTAATAAAGATTGATAATTTCATAAACAGATTTTTGAAATGATTTACTTAAATACTAATTTATTTTTTAATTTTCTCGATCACTAACTCATTGGTATCTTTGTTATACCTGTATTTAAAAGGCATATCGCTTTTTACCACATCCATTATTTGGGTGATGCTTTCCCACTGGCGGAACTTGCCGGTTCCGCGATACGTCAGAACATCCGGGTCATTGATACTGATTTGAGTATTATAATAATGTCCAAGACGTTTCGCCATTTCATCGAATCGGATATCGTTGAAGAAATAATAGCCGTCCTTCCACGAAATGTAATCGTCGGGATTCACTTTGCGTAACTCCATGCGTTGACTGATCTGGTTAAAAAACAGTTGTTGTCCGGGATTTACGGAAAAATGCCGGATAGAATCAAGTACTATCACCGAGCCTTCAATCAATGTAGTTTCAAAGGAGCTGCTGTTGCCATAGGCATAGACGTCGAATTGAGTTCCGGTGGCTTCGACCGTATATCCGGGTGTTTCTACTTTAAACGGCTGTTTCGGATTATGCGCTATTTCAAAAAGTCCTTCGCCGTCTAATATGACATTTCTTTTCTTCCTGTCGAATACGGCGGGATACGTAAATTTGCTTTGAGCGTTCAGCCAAACCAGCGATCCATCGGGAAGCGTCAGTTTCACCCGTTGTCCCGAAGGAACTTCTATTCGATTGTATAGCGGCACGGTTTTATGAAGGTATGGATAAAAAAGCCACATACATCCGGCGGCTATAAAAAATACGGCAGCTATTTTGAGCATTTCCCGCAGCCAGAAATAACGCTTCGAAGAATGGAAGAAATTTTTTCCGGTTTTCAAATGATTTCGGAGCAGTTGGGCAAATCCAATAGCCGGCTCTTCCGGATCGGTGCGAAGCAGGCAGGCATCCCATATCTTGCGGTATTCGAGAAATAGCTGCCGGTTTTCATCCGCTGCATCCGTCCAATCTAATAATTCGATTTCTTCCCTCGACGAAATACTGCCGTTAAAATAGCGAATAAAAATTTCCTCTTCCATGCGTATTTATTAACATCATTTAAATAAATAACAAATAAAAGTTAAATAACCCCAGTGGAAATGAACGTTCTTTCCGCTTCGCTCCATTCGGGATAACCGGCGCCGGCGAGGAATCTGCTTTCAATACCGTTTCGCCTGTTGCAAATTTTTAACTTATCCCGAATTTTCTTTATCTTTGCCGCGAAATATCATTGAAACAAGTCCCATGATCGTCCGTCAATTGGTAGCTGTCCTGTGCGCGTCCGTCATTTTAACTGCAACGCCGATAATTGCTCAAACAAATGCAGTTGCGGAAGTGAACGCATCTTCGAAACCGATGGAAGACAATCTTCCGCTGCTCGACGATCTGCTGAGCCGCCATCAAAATATGCACTTTTATCAATCGCCTACCATTGGACATGCCGATAGTGTCTGGCACCGGGCGGATAAGATTTACCTCTATTTCGATATCGATTCCATTTGCCGGCAATTCATACGCAAAGGCGGATACAATGCGGTTCCCGACGAAATGAATTACCTCTATTACGACGTTTTTACCGAAATGACGCCGGAGAGAGGAGCCGCCGAAATAGCCGGAATGGAGAAAATAGCCAAAGAATACCATTCGGAAGCCCTGATGCGCGAAGTGGAATTGCTCAAAGTCGGCAATGCTTATTCTGATGTACATCTGGAAGTAAATAGTTTACGCCAATTGTTGAAAATAGCTGAAAACCGCAAAGATACGCTGATACAGATACGAATCAGGGAAAGTATTATCAACCGGCTTTATTACAACGGTAACTATCTTGAAGCCTTTGAAGAAGCCACGTATGTCGTGAATCATTTGGATGAAATTACGGAAAAACAATGCGCCGGTTCAAGTAGCTTGATCTTTTTTGTTGGCGAAATGTATGATGTACACGGGTATTCCGAAAAAGCCCTTCCGCTCTTCGAAAGAGTATTGAAAAATGCAACGTATTTCTTTGAGCGTTCCAATTTGAGGGCGCGTATCGATTTGGGACTCTATTACAGAACGGAAGGCAATTTGGATCTATCGGATGCCTGGTTTCGTTCGGTACTCGAAAGTCCCGACAGCGTAAGGCTCCGCCGCGAATACGACGCTATAGCCATCACCGGCCTGGCGAAAAACAGCTTCATCCGGCGCGATTACGACAAAGCCGAACGGCTTCTGCAAAGAAGTTTACCGGTGATGAGCCGTTTCGATCCATCCTTTTCGGTAGATATCTATATCCATTTAGGCAGCTGTTATTTGTATAAAGGAAATCTGCGTGAGGCAAAAGCAATGATCGATGCTGCCCAAGCGCTCGTCAAGTCGGAAAAACCCTACGCCGACGATTATTATAGAGATCTTTACGCTTTGATGAATAAATATTACGCCTTAGCCGGCAACGGACAAAAAAGTGTAGCTTTCGCCGATTCGGTGATGAATCACTACTTGGATTATACGACAAAATACAATAGTTCGTATGTTTTTCGTG
>Ga0123357_10006836_pt1 | contig 14015 bp, 11 predicted proteins | sample TergutEmb28metaG_FD_89873 | JGI IMG/M metagenome (GOLD analysis project Ga0123357, IMG submission 89873) | Embiratermes neotenicus P4 segment gut microbial communities from Petit-Saut dam, French Guiana - Emb289 P4 | ecosystem: Host-associated > Arthropoda: Insects > Digestive system > Gut ... | reverse complement strand
TTTTTGGTTTCATTGTATATGTAATATCTTTCTATGGTATCCATGGTGCGACCTTTTTTGATGATGTGTAGTATGTCCATGATGTTGTTGATTTTCCCCATTGAGTGATGGTTTTCTGCTGGTTGGCTGCGAATTTTGACTTGGCATTTTTGTGTTTGAAGTCGCGATGATGTTCTTGAAACCTTATCAGGAAGGAGCGTCCTGTCTGTCCGACATATTTCATCTGGCAATCTGGGCATGTTAACCTGTAAACACCGCTGTTGTCTAGCTTACTGTTGGATTTACGGTTAGGTTTCAGGCTAAGTAATCTTCTGATGGAGATGTCAGTTGTGAAGGTGATCCTGATTGGGAGCTTTTTGAACAGTTTCGTAATGAATTTGTTTTCTTTACCTAAATATGTTAACTTAGCCCATCTGCGTGAGTCCCTGTTGTCTTTTCCATCTGATATATCTTGTTGATCTGTATGCTAACGTGTCTTGTCGTCTATGTGCGATGGGTTGTATTTGTTATTCTATGACAGATCCTGAAGAATAACAAATACAACCCATCACACACAGACGACAAGACACGTAAGTGTACAGATCAACAAGATATATCAAATGGAAAAGACAACAGGGACTCACACAGATGGGCTAAGTTCACATATTTGGGTAAAGAAACCAAATTCATTATGAAACTGTTCAAAAACCTCCCAATCAGGATCGCCTTCACAACTAACATCTCCATCGGAAGATTACTTAGCCAGAAACCTAACCGTAACTCCAACAGTAAGCTAGACAACAGCGGTGTTTACAGGTTAACATGCCCAGATTGCCAGACGAAATATGTCGGACAGACAGGACGCTCCTTCCAGATAAGGTTTCAAGAATATCATCGCGACTTCAAACATAACAATGCCAAGTCAAAATTCGCAGCCAACCAGCAGAAAACCATCACTCAATGGGGAAAATCAACGACATCATGGACATACTACACATCATCAAAAAAGGTCGCACCATGGATACCATAGAAAGATATTACATATACAATGAAACCAAAAATGGAACTCAAATTAACGACAAGAATACGGTAAAACCCAATAGGATTTACGAAGCCATACTACAAGGAGAGGCAGATAGACTGTGCATGCGCGGTAGACCCAGTACCGATCCACCAAAAGCATCCACCTCACCACAGTATATAGCGAATACCCTTCCAGGGCCGACATAACAGACAGTCTGATACAAGACCCCAGGACACAACACCACTGGACAATGTGCTCCACCCACCCTCCACAGGTCTATTGCAACGACCGCACCACACGGCAATTCATACATCCCGGATACAGCCATACATTGCCACCACAGGATACAAGTGTCACCAATAGGACACAAAACGAAACGACGGCAGGAACATCACACCAGCACCAAGTTCCCGATTTAACAGCACAGGAAGACGCACCCCACCACAAACCACTCGACAACTGGGATATCGCACCTTCACCGCTATCCTGCTTCAACAAGTGCAACAAGAGCGCCTCGATCAACTCACTTACATCTGGACGATATCAAACCTCCATCCACCAAGGATGCCAGGTCACCCAAACAGTGAGTTCAAGCTCTCAATACACGGAAGGTACACATCACCTGTGTACTGTATTTGGCTCACCGTCACATCACGAGTGCCCAACCCCTCTGAACCTTAGCCTGGTTGACATCGCGGCCTACACTATGACCATAACACTAGCACGGCACAATTCGTAGGCACTCAGATATCTCTCACATGCTTGTAGATGTCAATCCACACGTTCAATACGATCATACGATCTTTACCTATATTTTAATAACATGTTTAATATACCACATTTTAAAAACTAGCGTACTGTAAACCACAGAATCCCGCAGGTAGTAACAACAGATGTACCTTGTGATACCGTATTTTATAAGCCTGAAGATGACCCCATGGGGTCAAAACATGTAGCTTTGTTAATTGTTGCATTATTTTAACTTTGCACCACTGTGTTGTGTACGACGAACAATAAATAATAAAATGCTGGAAGTGGCTGTACTGTATTAATATATAATTTGAATGACATTTTTAGTGTTTTGTTGACTGTGCATTGTGATATATCCGTACAATATGAACCAACAGGCTGCACAATTTACTTTCAGTTTACATAATTAACCTCTACATGTTTCAAGTAGGCTTACTGCTCATTATCAGGAGGTACTGCTCTGTATATACAGCAATTGGTAAAATTGTATATACAGAGTAGTACCTCCTGATAACGAGCAGTAAGTCTACTCGAAACATGTAGAGGTCAGTTATTGAAATAAATTGAAAGTAAATAGTGCATCCTGTTGGTTCATTTTGAATCACATTTAATACTGTGTGGAATACTGTATATGTATTGGTAGTTCTGTGATAATTTTATCATATTTTAAAGACAGCTGTTTCAGAACCTTCAAGTGCAATTCATGGATTATGATTCCGTCTGTGTTAGTGCTTACAGTGGTCTTATTAAGTAATTATAAGTAAGTAAGTTAGTAAATTAGTTGTGCTTGTTATCATGATATGATTGTTTGAAATAGGTTTATGTGTTTGTGATTCACTTTGTTATTTCCAGAGAGCTTCCATATAGGTCATACTATTGTACCTGGCTGTCTTTAACAGTAATTAATTTGTTCGTATTATCTAATGTTTTAGAAACTGTTCTTGAAAGAATGAATTTAAATTAAATAGCTATCTTGTCATTTTACCTTATGTTGTTATTATGTGATTTATTCAGACTAGTTGAGGGACTTGTGTATTAATTTTCGTGGTTGTGATATCACTTTGTTGTTACCATGGAGCTTATCTGAAGGCCAGGCATGCACCCATAATTTGTCATTGGTGGGGGGGGGTTGACCCTGAGGCTATGTATAATTTGTGTTTGATTTTAAAAATTATGTTATAAAAATCATTGAATAAATATAACTACCCGTTCCATGACTCATTCAGTTTAAATCACAAGATCTAGTCGTCCTGTTCTTAGGTTCATTTGAAACTTCTCTAAGTTGATTTTGCTGTTGAATATTGCAGTGTACATATGTACTAGTCATCAGCTGATTTCCTGATTTCAGCTGAAGAGCAAATTGTGTAAAAGTTTGATATCATCATGACTACAAAATCTGTTTTTTTTTTAATTGTGATTTCAGTGCTACAACTGGCAGCCCCCTGCCCCTTCCCCTTATCTGCCCCACCCCTTTGGATGCATGCCTGATGCAGGCTGCAATGTTGTTTTTGGGTGTTTTAACAGATTAATTTTGTATGTATCTGATATATTAGAAACTGTTCCTGAAAAATAAACTAATTTAAGTTGAATGGCTGACTTTTGTTTTCACCATATTCCTATGCTTATTTGTGTGTCCATCAGTCTGTCACCTTTATAACAAAGTGGCCTGTTTATGTGAAATACTACAGTGAGCAAAACTTGAGTGTGACATTGTATTCACTCTTCTTTGTGATTTGCTTTGTACATATAAAGTAACAAGGTTATGCAGTTGATGATGTATAAGTAAGGACTTATGTTTGTGTCTTATCATTAAATTACTGAAACTTTATTTTGACTCTTCAGTGAGGTTTGTACCCTAATACATACTCTGTGTGCTGTAGAAGCACAAGGTTTGCATTCCTCTTGTTGCCTGTTTTTCAGGGGTTTAAGCATATGAACAAATCTTAACAGCAGAGAGTAGATGAAAATCTACACTAGCAGTTTAACTGCCGATCATTTTTTAAAGGAAGGCTTGAAATGGATTACAATGGAGTGTTGCATTTAGGGTCACTAATTTATCTGACTATCACCATTTGTCGCTTTGTGCTAATGCTGTGCCATGTGTAAGTGGTGAGCTGAGTGGACCATATTAGTATGATAAATGAGCTCATAGAAGTGGCAAGTAATAGTTTTCAGATAAAAGAATTAACCATTGAAGTCAGTAAGTGTGTGCTGATAATATACATGACTGCTTTGTGGTGGTTAGTTTTGTGATGGACAGTTACATGGTTAACTTACAAACTAACTCAATGAAATTGAGTCCTTCTTGAGAAGCTGATAGTTCTTCAGCTAATCAAAAAATTTCCCACTTTTTGTGGAACGTGAAGGTTCATTGCTGTGTTGCAGATCTGACCTTTTATGGTTAAAAATACATTAAAGTTGTGTACCATTGATAGTGTTTGAATTAATTATTTATTCTGTGTTTTAGATTGTTATGCAACTGCCAGAGCATCGCAAAAACGTGTTCTTGTACCTGTGTGCGTTCTTGCAAGAAGTGCTGTGTCACATGAGTGAAAATGGCCTTGACACAAAGACCATTGGTGAGTTAAAAGTTAGTCACAGTGAACATAATATGCGTGCTTCTCATGCATTAAAATTTTCTTGGATGTGATCCTGAGCTTATGATTTAACAAGCTGTCATATCTTTAATCCTGTTATAGGTGGGTTATTGATACTTGTTGTATATGAATTTAATTAAAAATTTATTCCATTTCTGGAATAAGTGGAAATTGTTGAAAGTAAACTACTTTTACACTGTGTCTTGCTGTCTTGTCAGCCCTGTAGACATCGTGACATTCGTATGCTTTGGTCCCAGATGCCTGTGACTATCATTTGACATTTAATTCAAAATTCCCTCAAAACTTGGTATTGATCATTATGGCAGGCAAAACTGCATATATAAGTGAGGACATCTGGAGATGCTGTTTCACTTCAGATAGGTGTGTTCGGACATCTTTGACCATAAGAGTGACTTGAGCAGTTTGGAAGAAATAAGGGATCATATATTGGTATTTATGCGTGTTTTATTTGCTACCTGGAAAAAGACCAGCAGGCAGTGTACATGTAATAAAACATTAAGGTGCGTTCACCTAACCATTGTGCCATGAAAAAGCAATAAGTATGAAATGTTCTGATTGTGGGTGTGTGTGTGTATTCTTGGCTTCGTTTTTGGACATGCAAAGTTCATCTTAAGAACCTATCTGGGTGTATCATATTTTTCCACATTACCTATTGAACAGTATGATTTTTGGACAATGTATTAAACATAAAATGGGTGTTTAATTTTGTCTGCAACTTTTTTCTGAAACATTTCTCTTTCTGAGAAGAATTCAAGGAGATATCATAAATGTATGTAGTTCTTTATGTAAAGTACCCATTATTCTTATCAGATTGTAATGAAGCTGGAATTTTCTGGAAAGGTTTTCAAAAAATCCTTAACAAACAAATTTAATGAAAATCCCTTTGTTGGGAGCCCAGTTGTTCCATGCAGACAGACAGACAGATGGATGGACATGATGAAGCTAATGGCCACTTGTAGAAATTTTGCAGATGTTCCTTAAATTAACCCCAGAACAAGTCAGTGGCAGTTACAAATTTTGCTTCCTGGGTGAAATTAATTGCACCTTATAGAATTTTACTTTTAATGCTTGGATATGCCCTTGCTTTTCTTCCATCTTTCTTAGTTTTTGAGACATATTCCTTTTAGTAGTGTTTGTTCCGAGTGATTTTGTGCATGGGGACATTCGTTAAGTGACAAAGTTTTCCTGGTGGAAGGAGGTGTTTTTCATTTTATTGATAACCCCACTCATAATAGTATAGCACGTTCGAAACGTGATGGCACATGCGCAGAAACCAGATTTGATCTTTCAATGAAACAGACGAGTCCATTTAAATTGGCGGGGGGGGGGGTCAGTTCAGTCGACTGCTGGCAGCCGAGGTGTGTGCATCAGCAGTAGTAATGGTAGAAATGCTGGTTACACCATGTTCTGCGGTAGAGTGCAAGACTACTGGCTACCCATTCCACTCGCATGTTTCCCCTTCACTTCCCCTCCCGTGCGTCACCATGTGCCATCAGGTTCCGAACGCGCTATACCATTCATGATGTTAATCAAATTTTGTAACCCACCTGTTTCATATTGATATTGCTAAATATAGTTGCCAATGTCACCTGAAAGAGGTATATTTTCTGTCTTTAGTTGTATGACTAGTTGGTTTAGTGACACTATACGGGCTGGATGGTCTGGGGTTCAAATCCTGGCAGCGGTAATAGATTTTTTCTTGTTGGCTGAACGTACAGTTTTTGAGTGTTAAACCTTCTGGTACATCAAGTAACCAGTAGTCTTTACAAGGTTAATATATTGTGACAGTGTGTTAATAACAATAGTGTTAAATTTGTGGTCCACTGTCATCTTCAAAGAGAGTAATTGTGCCTATGATAAAGAAGATTTATGACATATTCTGGATGCAAAATCTGTGACTAGGACAGAATTGTACTTGATCATATATGTTGTTCAAAATGTGCTGTGGATCTCAGGGCCTGGCTTAATAAAGAGTATGCTGTTTTGTTTGTGGTACTTGTGTTTTGAAGGGAACTGAAAGGCCAGACGTTTGAATGCTGCATTTGCTTCACTTGTGATTCCATTGTTGTTAGCATTCATTTCTAAAACAGGGTTTTGGTTTAATTGTTATGTTATGTTGGTGTTCACAAGGTGACATTTTTACAGAATGTCTGTTTGTCATTCCCAGAACTGTGATGCTTTTAGGTGCTAGTATGAAGAATTTATAATGCTTGCTCTATAAACTGGTTAGTAATCAGGACATTCTACATATTAAACAGCCAGGACACAAAATGGTAGCTTATTATGTGAATTATTTTCAGTAGAAGAGCAGCCTGTAAACACTGACAATGCAGAAAACTATGAACAGAACCTGCCTCTTTTATTTGGCTTGTTTACTGGCAGGGAAACACTTAAAATGCTTGTTTATATTTGGGCAGATGAAGTTTTACATCCATTCTTTGATATGTTCTTTAGTTTTCACCCTTCTCTTCACTAGTGTTTCAGTGTTTTCTTGTGTTTGCATTGGTAGCCACTCTTTTTGGAACCATCTTCCTACGAGATCCTCCTCGGAGTCGTGGTGATCCATCTTCCCGAGCTCGTGTGAATCAACAGGCACTTGACAGGAAGAAAGCTAGCTTCGTATATCACTTCCTAGTCAATGATCAGAGTGACTTCATTCTTGGTCGCTAGCAAGCATGTAGGAAATAGCACAACTCTAGTCATATGTGGGAGCTGCAGCTGCTGTAGTTTTATTTCACAGTTTGTGTCTTCACAGATGCTTGGACAACATTGTCACCTATTAATTAAAAGGCACACCCTGCTGTTTTCCATGGCCAGTTAATGGCTTACAAGAGCAGGATTTGGCATTGGGAACCTGTAAGCCAATAGTTGGGGCGCTAGAAGTTTTTCATTCCAAGAAAACAGTTCTTGGTTTTTTTGGTTTTTCAACTGTTCACAGTTTTGTGGAGTACCAGTCTTAATTTTGATACTGAAACAGTGACTGTAGTATTTAAGTTAGCATTTACTCATGCTGTGCTTACTGGCATAATACACGGACAGAGGATGATGTTCAACATTCCATTGTATTTAGTCGCTCTAGCACATTCAAGGGTTCATAAGGAATCTACAGTCACTGCTGTCCTTACAATACACCACACAGTTTTGCAATTGTAGTCCATTGTGTTGATGTAATGTAAATTATGTGCAAACCAGAAATATGTAATTATTGCAGTAGGAATTAGAATAAGAGCACAGTTTGTTAAGATTATATTGTTTGCTTTGGTGCAATATCAGGTGTGGGAATAGCATAAATGTAATGTAGAATATCTTTCTTTGTGATACTTTTTCAGTTAGTAACAACATCTGTATAAAACATTATTATATTATATTATATATAATATAATAATAGAATAGAAAATAACTTGTGTATATTGTAAAGTGATCACAAATCATTAATACTCATTCTTTATCTCAGGTGTGTTGCCATGGGTGGTGACCTGACTATGATGAGTGTGTTCCAATATATTACTTTATCCAGTTTACATTTCTTCAGTCATTTGTGGTCTATATTTGAAATAAAAACTTTGTTGAATGCTAGTGAAGAAGTTGGCCTAGAAGCAAATGCAGAGAAAAGTAGGTACTCCTCATGGCCCATGAACAGAGTGTAGGTTAAAATGAGAGTTTTTGGGAATTGGTACAAGAAGAGTTTTCCATTGTGGAGTTTTAAATTCAAATACAGTTGTTGCTTTAGATGATCATGTTCCAAATGTGAATTAAATGTGTTACATTAGCCTTTGCCATCTGCACTTAACTTAGGCTGTTTAAGCTTTTATGCATGAAGGCAAGACTATCATTCAGTAAGATTTATTGAGTGATTCTTGGGTTATGTAGTTTTCACTGCATAGATTAGGTTGTGTTGAGCATTCAATAAAAGCACTGCATACTGAAAGAGATGAGCTGAATCAACTCACTAATGGTGATATAATTTTTTCAGCTGCTTTCAGACTTTTATGATCTCTGTTTAGCTTCATATCTGAAATTTTATCCTCTTTGCATTCGGTGCAGTTACTGAAAATGTGTAGATTGTGTCCAGCTGTTGCCATGTTTCATCTTCCAGTTCACTTGAAGGATTTTGCAGGAATACAGTATGGGAAGTCTACACTAAAATTTGTGCAAATTTATTTGGGTTATGTAAAATCACTGAAACTTACAAGTTTAAGTACATTTTTTATCAAATTTCTTAAAATTCTTTATTGATTAGCATATGGATTCATGACATAAAATATAGATTTAAAAAGATCTAAGATTGTGATTTGAAGCACTTTTAATCAGGTTTCTATTAAACAGATTCTGGAGAAGGATAATTTGTGCAATGTATCTGCTCTTTGATAGTGGTGATAACACTGGTATGATGCTGTTTAGTGTTATATCTGTAATTCTGATTTACATGATCATAAGCAATTTTTGACTGTTTTGTTATCTTGTTGCTGATCTGCTCTTTTAACAAAAATTTTTATATGTAATAATAAAGACTTGACACATTCCAGGGGCCACATTGTGAAGGTGGCTAGAAGTTTTTTCATGGCACCTAGTGGGTTCAGAGTAATTGTTTTTAGTTTATATCTGATTTTGAAATTTTGAAAATCCCAACTTATTTTTTGCATCACATTGCTTTTCTTCATTTGTGAATATCTGAACAAAATATTTGTTTGGGGGATCAATTCCAATTGTATGTATGTATTCATGTGAGTGGTTGGTGGACATTCATATGCATGTCCATTACATGGCAAGAAGTTTGGTGGGAATAATGGAAGGTGCAGACTATCCTGCGTCAATAATCTACGTACATACGAATGCTTGACAGTAATGTTGATTGATCTGTAGGTGGGATACTGCCTACTCTTGAAATGTGAAATATATTTCAGGCATCTTGGGTGTGACTGTGATATAATGAGACTGTCATTTCCAAAACTTTAAGAGAAACATTAAACAAAATAGTTATTAAAGAGAAGTATGTAACCATGGATTGGCAGATGTAAACGAAATAGAGTGATAATTATTTTTGTGCCGGTATTGAGAAATTCTTTTGTGGCTTTCAGTGACCCTTATACTCTTGACTTTGGCTGCTTAATCTAGAAATTTGCATGGTCCTGTACTTGACATATTGTGTGCATAAATACTGTTTGACAAAGTGGAATTGTTTCTATATTGTAGTTCCTGTGATGTCCTGTAAATGCAATTGTATGGTGTTTGGCATGGCAACATGGAACAGTTTGCCTCATACTAGCGTAGGTGTGTTCATTCCTGCAGTGTTGTTTGCATTTTACTTACTGTTGTAACCTAGAGTTACATTAAGAATATTGTTATATTTCTGCCACTTTATGATCTAGGAATACTGTGGTTTGCTTTGAAAGATTTTCTATGTTTCAAGAATGTTACTAAGAGTCTCCATTGAAATGCCAAACTGAATTGCAACTGACAGGGTATGAAGTACAAATCAGTAATTGTGCATAACCTCTGAAGCAGCAGGATAATCACAGGTTGTTGCAGAACCACTGAGTGTGAGTATGATGATCCTGCCACTTGAGGGGTTAAACAGAAACATTAATTTCATGCTTTCATAGTGTTTACTGTTTGGACAAGAATTATTTTTGTTTTTTGATTGTGACCTGTTTGTGCTTTTGAGGCCATTTTAATCTCAAGATGTGCAGTTTTAAGTCCAGATGCTTCAGAAATTTTCTCCGTAAATTTATTATTTTGACAATCAAAAATTGCACCTTTGGCTCAAAATGTGACACCGTTTACCGTTAAACCTTAAGTGATTAATTTTAGTAGTACTATAAGGTGAAGCTGTAATATATTCTAAGAACTTAGTGTGTTTAATTGCAGGTGTGCTGTCACATTCTTTATATACTGAATGGACTAAAAGAAAGAATAAATTGTATTAAATAATAAATGATTTGAAGTACCGGTAAAGGTACGGGTGTCCCTTTGTATGCCATGGAAACATGGAAGAGTGGAAGTTTAGCTCCAGTCATTTTTAACTGTGGCACTAGACAGAGTAGCACTTGTGTGAATTCCACCATTCAGATAAGTACAGTGACAGAGCTGAAGAAAACTTTTATCCTGGGAGCATAACCAGCAGCATTTCACAAAAAATTCAGAAAATGTTCACCAATTTTGATCTTTTGAGAAAAATGTTCGTCTTATTTGAAAGTAATCTGTGCCGTGAAAAATAGGATGTGGCCAAAGAAAACTTATTTGTTCAGGTGCTTGTGTCTTTGGAATTTCAGCAGCCATTGTCCTACCTGTATTTAAAAAATGATTGAAGTTTGATTAAATTTTATTTAATAAATTTCCAAATCAGCCATTTATTGAAACAGATATTTGTCCTTTAACTCCATTTTATGCTGAGGTTAAGAATGAGTGGAGCTATACCTCTGCTCCTCCCATGTGTCTTCATGGTGTGGATGGGAAAACTTCACCTTTTGCTTGTTGATTAATCAAACTATTTGTTTGGTTAGTAACATGTAATTTTTTTAGTTTTCACAGTTATGGTCCAGCTTGTAAATTCAGTCTTTAAATGTGGCCCTGGCTGCAGTTAAAGATGTGCAGTTTGGTATGGCAAGAGAGTATGTATGCCATTTGTGTTTGAGATCACTTAAAATTTAAGATATTTTTAGCTTCTTTTCTATACCAAGTAGTATTCTTATGTGTCTATTAACCTTCCATACATGGCCTTGTAAATCCCACTTTTTCACTGTGGCCAAAGCATGGTTCAATTTAAATGCCCTCTGTTGTACACTGTTTTCCCTCCCAGGCAAAAAGCATATAAATTTAATGGGATTGTGTTGTGTTTATGTGTTAAAAAGAGTACTGTATTGTAGTTACCTTTTTTTTTTATTTCTATTTATTCAGACTACATATTTGGAGCAATGCATGTAGTATGTAACATGTGTAATGAAAATTGCTGCAAGAGCATTATTTTTAGTAACCTAATGGATTTATCGATAAATGTAAAATTGTGTAAATTTCTGTACAAGGAAATTTATTGCACTTTTCATTCCTTTATGTTCCTTAAATATATTTTTCTCATAATGTACTCATTAGTAGTAACTCTGATTGTATGTTTATTTACCAGTTATGTCACTCCTGTTGAAATATGTTACTGTGTGTGTGTTTCCCAAAGTAATTTGCATATGGAACTGTTTTTTATTTTCTAAAGTACCAAATACTAGTGGTTCCTTCACCTTTACTGATTTAGTTCCCAACCTGACAGTGCATGAGGTATAACATAAGCTGCTTTTGAAGATAAAGTTATTGGAAAGGATTATAAATATTTTTTCTGTGATGACAAAACAGAGCAGAATATGCCTGAGTTTGTGTGCTGTGCAAAAAGGCATGAAACATTTACGCTTTTTAAGTCCAGAACAAGAAACAGTATATGTAGTTGGCACTGCAATTCCAGTCATTCATAGTTTCTTAAATTTGACCATATGTGGCTTGTCTTTGTCTTCCATTAATACAACTGCAGTAATATGATTTAAGGTTCCTTGATTTATGATTTTCGAGCACTTTAGTTTCATTTTTTGTGGTACATGCAACAATCACAAGCAAATTACATATAATTCTCTTTGACTTAGTTTATGAATTTGAAGTTTTTCTTGCATTTAAGTTACAAAATTTGGTCCCCACACTGTCTTGGGTCCTAATTTTTGGGTTCATATTAACAGCTTTGGAGTTTGGGATATGTAAATAATGCCTTTATTATGTGCAGTGGAAATTAAGTTATATTTGAATGAACTGTGAACTCTTGTAGCTATATTGGCTGTCAGAGTCACAAAGACTCTGAGGAAGGTAATGAGAAAGGTGGAGTGGAAGACTGAAGGAAGCTAATTTTAAGCCCAGTGATTACATTCTCGTACTGTAGGAAAGCTACTGAAACCACTGTGACAGTGGCTTTCTTGATGATATTGGAACCCTGGCAGTCAGTGAAAAGTGAAAACAATGAAGTCAGCAGTAGCACTGATGAAGAAGAAGAAGATGAACCTCCAGTCCCTATATTTAGTGATGCAGTCTCAAGTTTTGAAACTCTCGTGCCTTAATTTTACTTGTACAGGATGGACAAGACCAGTTTGAGCACACTTGAATGTCTGGAGAGAGAGAGAGAGAGCTGCTGTTTATCACACGTGACCAACCAAGCAGGTATTGATTGTTTTAAAAAGTAACATGCTAGCTATATATCCATGTAACTACATTTTTATTTATGCTTTATTCTGTAGTGTTTGATTGTACTGAATGGAGTCATGTTTCATAATATTTACTTGGTATTCTTTTTCCAGATACGCCGACAGAAGAGTGGGCTTAATGTGTAATGTCTAGTGCAGTGAAATCCTAATTTTAGTTTTTGAAGTGTGTATTTTTTGTGTCTTTGAAAATAAACGTAAAAATTTGAATTTAAAATGGATTGATGAAAAACATTATTTGTATAAATGTAAAGTAAATATAATGGTTTTGTAAGCACAGAAATAATATTCTGTTCTGTTTCATTTTGACACAAACCCCTTTTACAATTCCTCTCAATTTTAAGCTTGTCCCCCAGGCAGGTATTTATTAAGTGTGGCTTTTACTGTGTTTATGCCCAATTTTTGTTCAGCAAAGACACCACTCTGTCAGTGTAATTTGATGAGAAAATGTGGATAAATGTTAAATGACTTACAAGATGTGTGACTAGGTTCTATGGTGAAACAAAGACTATATCTGTTGCTTGGACATTTGTATTTGCTGGCAGATAAGTGGCCAAGAGACAGTTGCTACTGCGAAGTACGGATGTGCCAGGTTGAGTTACACTGGCATTTTCTTCTGCTTCACTCCATCTCTGACATCAAAGGTATAATTATAATAATAAAAATAAATATGAAGAAGTTACTTGTGATTGAAATTATGATTCTTCTCCAGTTAGTGCCACAGGGTGTCTTACTCTGTGAAATGCCTTTGTTGCCATTACTGTTGTCCGTTTTAGTGACTTCTATGATGTGGATTTTGTATGTATGTCAAGCTAACACAGAGAAGACCTATGTATTTGTCTTTTTCTTCAAGTTATTTGCAGTTTAGCAGATGTGGGAGGCCTTTGGATAGTATTTTGCTGTGTAGTGTACATGATTCAGGATACATCCTTGTCTGTAGCATTTGAGAATCCTGCACATGAATAACTTGCCATACTTGCATTTCCTGCTACTTGATGCTATTGCTGTGCATTTCAGCAGAGGTTCCTTGAGCTTGTGCAGCTCAATTCCCACTTTTGTGGCAGTCAAAGGCTGTGACTACTTTGAAGTGTTCATTTCATCTGCATTTACAGTACCAGCTTCTTTATGCTTTAAAATACCTTCATTTAGCCCCAGATGGTGTGTAGTTTTTTGTATCAGTACTTGAACACAGTAATATTGTGTCACAAGAAGTTGTCATATGCATACAGTATACAACAATTTCTTATACTATTGGTAGGCAAACAAGCTTTTAGTTTGAACTGGCTGTATTTTGATTAATATTTATGTATTTAAAACCGTCTTACACAACACAGTTTGCTAAAAGCAACAATTAATATTATTACTACATGTTTCGACTTATTTAGGAAGTCATCTTCAGGTAAACTATAAAATTTTAAA